>Ga0209697_10000575_pt1 | contig 60378 bp, 41 predicted proteins | sample AliMusrvi5mmetaG_FD_184115 | JGI IMG/M metagenome (GOLD analysis project Ga0209697, IMG submission 184115) | Freshwater lake bacterial and archeal communities from Alinen Mustajarvi, Finland, to study Microbial Dark Matter (Phase II) - Alinen... | ecosystem: Environmental > Aquatic > Freshwater...
CACATCTACCATCCGCCCACCCTGCCCCAGCCCCACATCTACCAGGCGTCCACCATGCCCGACCATCTCAAGCTCCTCCTGACTGAACTCGAGCGCTTTGGCGATACCAACGACCACCTCGTGCAGGATCGCCAGCGGCGCATGCTCAACATCACCCGGGATACGGGCGAGTTCCTGTCGGTGCTCATCCGGGCCACGAGGGCCCGGGAGATCCTTGAGATCGGCACCTCCAACGGCTACTCCACCCTCTGGCTGGCTGAGGCTGCCCGCGTCATCGCAGGCCATGTCACCACCGTGGAGGCTTCGGAGTTCAAGAGTGAACTGGCGTCTCGGAACTTCGCCCGCTCCGGCCTCACCCAACTCATTACCCAGATGCAGGGGAACGCCAGCCCGATGCTGCTGCAAACCCCGGATGACTGCTTCGACTTCATCTTCCTGGACGCAGAGCGTTCCGAGTATCCCGCCCTCTGGCCAGAGCTCCGCCGGGTGCTGCGGCCCGGCCGCCTGCTGGTGGTGGACAACGCCCTCTCCCACGCTAGTGAGATGGCGCCCCTGCTGGAGCTGATCCAGGCGGATCCGACCTTCACCACGAGCCTGGTGCCCGTGGGGAAGGGGGAATTCCTGGCCATGCGGGCCTGGAGCTAGAGCGTCTTCAGATCCAGCACGAAGCGGTAGCGCACATCGTTCTTCATCATGCGCTCGTAGGCCTCATTGACCTGCTGGACAGGGATCAGCTCGATGTCTGAGACGATGCCGTGCTCGGCACAGAAGTCCAGCATCTCCTGGGTCTCCGCGATGCCACCGATGAGGGAGCCGCTGAGGGTGCGGCGGCCGAAGATGAGCGAGCCGGCGGCCACCGGCGTGGGCTCCGGGGGCACGCCCAGCAGCACCATGGCGCCTTCGATGCGGAGCAGACCCAGGTATTTGTTGTAGTCGTGGGGGGCGGAGATGGTGTCGATGATGAGGTCGAACTGACCTGCCAGCCGCTTGAAGGTCTCATCATCCGATGTGAGCCCGAAGTGCTGGGCGCCCAGCTTGCGGGCATCGGCCTCCTTGGACTTGGAGGTGCTGAGCATGGTCACCTCAGCGCCCATGGCGGCGGCGAGCTTCACAGCCATGTGGCCCAGGCCGCCCAGCCCCACCACACCCACCTTGTCACCAGCCTTGGTCTTCCAGTGGCGCAGGGGCGAGTAGGTGGTGATGCCCGCGCAGAGCAGGGGCGCCACGGCGGCGAGATCCAGCTTGGGCGAGATGCTCAGGACGAAGGCCTCGTCTGTAACGATGGCGGAAGAGTAGCCGCCCTGGGTGGGCGTCACGCGGTCCATCTCGGTGCTGTTGTAGCTGAAGGCGGCGCCCTTCTGGCAGAACTGCTCCAGCTGGCGCTCACAGCTGGGGCAGGTGCGGCAGCTGTCCACCAGACAGCCGACGCCCGCCAGGTCGCCGACCTTGAACTTCTTCACGTGGGCCCCCACAGCGGTCACGTGACCCACGATCTCGTGGCCCGGGACCATGGGGTACTTGGATCCGCCCCACTCATTGCGGACCTGGTGGATGTCCGAGTGGCAGATGCCGCAGTAGGCGATCTCGATCTGGACGTCGTGGGCGCCCACGCTGCGGCGCTCGAACTGGTAGGGCACGAGGGGGCTCGTGGCGGCGGTGGCCGCGTAGGCTTTGGCGAGGGTCATGGAAGCTCCTTGATGCTGACCCTTCCACTCTAGCCCAGGGGTCCAGGGCGAACTTTTGGGTGCGTAGGGGTTGGCGAGGTGAAAATCCTCGGTGATCCTGGAGTCATGACGCCCTTGACGACAGAGCATTTGACCATCCGCCCCTTCACCCTGGAGGACGCGCCCTTCATCCTGCGCCTTCTCAATGAGCCCTCGTTCATCGAAAACATCGCCGACAAGGGCGTGCGGGACTTGGACCAGGCCCGGGACTATCTGCGGGGCGGGCCCTTGGCCAGCTATGCCGCCAACGGCCATGGCCTCTGGCTGGTGGCCCACGCCGGCACCGGCAACCCCATGGGCATGTGCGGCCTCATCCGGCGCGACACCTTGCCGGAGTTGGATCTGGGCTACGCCTTCTGCCCCGAATACTGGGGCCTGGGCTATGCCCGGGAGGCTGCCAAAGCTTGCCTGGCCTGGGGCCGAGCGACCCTCGGCCTCCAGGGTGTGCTGGCCATTGTCTCCCCAGGCAATACCGCCTCTACCCGCCTGCTGGAGGACTTGGCCTTCCAGCACATGGGGAAAAGGGAACTGACGCCTGGTGATCCTGTGGAGGTATACCGGGTCGCCTTTGAATGAAGGCCAAAAAGGAACGGTGAGACCCTCAGTAACATCTTATGACCAGCTCAGGAGTTCCCATGCCCCGTCCCGCCACGCTCCCCGTCCTTGACTGGAAGGCCATCTTCGAGTCCGGACTCGACTATGCCGCCTGGCTGGCCGCGGCGGAATCGGGCACCCAGCGGGACCTGCTGGTGGCCCAGCACGGGGCCTTGAGCCTGGAACCCACCGTGGCGGCCCACCTGGGGGCCCTGCCCCGCCCCGTGCACGTGGTGGCCATTGCCGAGGACTGGTGCGGCGACGTGGTGCGCCACGCGCCGGTGCTCCAGCGCATGGCCGAGGCCGGTGCCAACCTCAAGGTGCGAATCATCAGCCGCGAGCAGCACCCTGAGGTCTTCGTTCGCTTCCTCACCAATGGCGGCGAGGCCATCCCCAAGTTCATCTTCCTCAGCGAGCGCTTCATCGAATGCGGCAGCTGGGGCCCCATGCCCGACGCCTGCCGGGAGCTCATCGCACGCGGCAAAGCCTGCGGGAACGTGGCCGCCGCCCGCAAGAAGGTCTCCGTCCGCTACGAGCAGGACGCCCAGTGCCGCGAAGTGGTGGCTGAGCTGCTTCACCTGGTGGACATCGCCGTCAGCCGCGAGCCCTAGGATCCTCCATCATCTGGAACATCAGGATGGCCCCGGCGGCGGCCACATTGAGGCTGTCCATGCCGGAGGCCATGGAGATGGCTACGGACCGGGTGCACCTAGCCAACTGGGCAGCGTCCAATCCTGTGTCTTCGGGCCCCATCACCAAGGCGCACCGGGAGCTGGGCTGCCAGAACCTGGCATCTTCCGCTGCAGGCGTTAAGGCGGCGGCCACCACTTCGGCGCCGGCTTCGTGGGCTTGCCATTCCGCCAGCAGGGGCCATGGCTCATCCACCCTCCAGACAGGAATGCGCCAGACTGCGCCCATGGAGACGCGCACGGTGCGCCGCGTCCACTGGCCTGGCCCCGGTCCCGCCAGCACGCCATCCAGGCCCAGGGCTGCGGCGCTGCGCAGCAGGAGTCCCAGGTTCTCACTATCAAAGAGCCGCGGCAGGACGAGGAGCTTATGCGCCTTGACCAAATCCTCCAGGGGCGGTGGAGCCGGCACCTGGGCGCAGGCCATGAGGCCACGATGGAACGGGAAGCCCGCCAGCTCTGAAAGGGCCGCGGGTTCTGCCGTCAGCAGCTCCGCCCCCGTGGGCAGCTGCTCCTTGAGTGAGGCCGCTGCCGCCGTGGTCGCGGCGACGGAGATGACCTTCAGCCGCCCTGCCTGGGCGGTGCGCAGCAGGTCCTCCACCAGAATCCGGCCCTCGGCGATGAAGCAGGTTCCGAACTGGGGGTGCTCTCGCGTGGATGCGAAGCGCAGGTCTCGGTAGGGATCCCATGGATCAAATGTGCTCATGGGTCCAGGGTAGCGGTGCGGCGCAGGTTTCGGGTCGGCGACCCAAAGGGTAGCTCTCTCGCACCCTGGAACCGAGGCGATACTTGTGGCTACAGGAATTATCGTGCCCCAAGTTTTCGGGCCACTGGATCCCATTTTGGGCAGCCTGTGATTCCCACCCTCGGGATGATCAAGATGCGGGTCTCGCTAATGACAAATCCGATAAATATTTAGGTTCAGAATCGCCTAATTATTTTTATGGCATTTTTTGCCGTGCATTATTTTTATAGATTGATCGCGTGTTAATACGTATTTCTTTCGGTAACACAGATTGACTTTAGATTCGCCTGACCGCATCTTTTATTTCCAGTAGGAGGCCTTTGCTCCATTGTTCTTTTTGAAATACTTTTATGACCCTTCAATTGTACTCGCAGGCCGATTCTATCCTCTGGAGCCATGCTTGAGAATGCCATTTCACGCCCATGTAAACCACCCCACCCACCCTTTGATCAACTGTTTTACGACCCCAAGCCTGACGCTTCGAGGCTCCGCCATCTTCAATCGCCTAGCTTCCAAATCCTCCTGCCGAGCGCAGGTTGCCTCACAGGATCCAATCCTCCATTTTGTGGTCCCTCCCCTGCATGACCCGCTGGCTGCTGACCTCCTATCCCGGTCCGAGTGGGCTGTTGCAGATGGACCTGCTTTTTCGAGGAGCCTCCAGTGACTGCTGAAGTGAATTCCCAGCCTCAGTCCCTACTCGGATCACTCCTGGAAGTGGGCACCAGACCCAATGTCCGTCAGGCTGTGAAACTCACGTTGGACGCGGGTCTTGCGGCTGTCGCCTGGGTGGCGGCCACCAGTCTGGTTCTGGGTGTGCTTCCTACGTTCAGTTCGGTACTCATCTGGGTCGCCTTCGCCATGGTCGTGAATGTCGCCTTCCAGCACACGCGACAGCACTACCGCCTGATGGGTTACCTCGAACTGAGGTCGCTGCTCCTAAGCATGCTGGCCCTGGTCCTGGTTCCAGCGGGGCTCTTTCTACTGGATCGCCAAGTCGGACTTGGCATCCAGCATCCGAATGTCACCCTCTGTGGCGGTCTGCTCACCGTCCTGAATTGGGTGGGGATTCGAGCCGCTTCCGTAGATTATTTCAAGCATCGGTATCTGAAGAAAAGGCCCCACCGTCCCACCACCGACCGTCGAAAGACGCTCCGGCACGGTTCTTCCGCGAATGATCTGGCACTGCGGACCCTCATTGTCGGAGCTGGGCAAGCAGGGGCCCAACTCTGTCAGGAGCTGCAGTCGAACCCGAACATGAGGAGCCGGGTCGTCGGCTTTGTGGATGATGCGCTCGAAAAGCAGGGCGTCAGGATCCAGGGCGTACCGGTGCTGGGAACCTCCGAACTGCTTCCAACCATCATCAAGGAATCGGGGGCCACCCAGGTGATTCTCGCCATCCCCAGCGCCCCCGGATCCCGCATCCGGGCGTTGGCCAAGATCCTCCGCTCGCAGGATGTCCGAGTGAAGACCCTGCCGAGCATGCAGAGCCTCCTTAGCAAGGAAGGCGGCAAGCAGGAGCTTCGCGACATCGCCATCGAGGACCTGCTCCGGCGGGATCCCATCACCCTCGACCTGGACTCGATCCACCAGGCCCTGGAGAATTCGGTCGTGCTCATCACCGGGGCAGGAGGCTCCATCGGCAGCGAGCTGGCCCGACAGGTGGCCCAGTTCAATCCCTCTCGCCTGATCCTTCTGGGCAGGGGTGAAAACAGCCTCTGGCACGTTGAGCGGAGCCTTCGGCGTCAGTTTCCAGAACTGGTCCTGGAGGTTGAGCTGTGTGACATCCGGAACGCCAACCGCCTCCAGCAGACCTTTGAGACCTGGTGCCCCCAGTTCGTGTTCCACGCTGCGGCCCACAAGCACGTTCCCTATCTGGAACGCCACCCGGAAGAGGGCATCGAGAACAACATCTTCGGCACCATGAATGTGCTCAAGGCGGCGAAAGCCATCGGGGTCAAGAAATTCGTCAATATCTCCACGGACAAGGCGGTCAACCCCACCAGCGTGTTGGGGGCTACTAAGCGCATCGCAGAGTTCCTTGTTCTCCGGGCATCGGAAGAGGAAGGCGAGGAAGGCCAGTATGTGAGCGTCAGGTTCGGAAACGTCCTGGGCAGCCGCGGCAGTGTCATCCCCCTCTTCCATGACCAGATCCGCCACGGGGGCCCCCTCACGGTCACCCACCCGGACATGACCCGCTACTTCATGACCATCCCGGAAGCCAGCCAACTGGTGCTCCAGGCGGGGATCCTGGGCCAGTCCGGGAAGGTCTTCGTCCTCGACATGGGTGAGCCCGTCCACATCGTGGACCTGGCGACGGACATGGCGATTCTTTCAGGGATGACCCCCGGCTTCGATATCGACATCAACTTTTCAGGGATCCGTCCTGGAGAGAAGCTCTTCGAGGAACTCTTCATGGAGAATGAGCAGCGGCCTTCGGACGTTCATGCAAAGGTCTTCGAGGCTGTCCCTGAGACCAGGAGCCGGAAGGTTCTGGAACGGGTGCTGCGGTCCATGCGCGAGGCCTTGACGCTGCCCGATGGCATGCTCCGCCGTCAGGCCATTCTCAATGGATTCATGGAACTCGTGCCAGCTTACAACCCATCCCCCTCTGGGCTGGGAAGGTATCTCTCGGCAGCGCCGACTCCCACCCTGGAAACCCAGGATCCCGGGGAGGAACTGAACCCTGAGGGTGTGGTGCCTTCCAAGATCGTGGTACTCCGACCCAACTATCCTTTCGCCCAAGCCGAATCATGAAGCGTGGGAGCAGCCTTGAGGGCCACTCCCACGCTCATTCACGTCCACTAGCCTAGGGTTACTGAGCAGGAAGGGGAGGTGTCAGGTCGGCCAGGCGATGCCGAAGGACTGACTTCTATTTCTGGATGCCGATGAGGGCGGTATTGATGCCGGGGAAGCCGGGGATGGCGAACATCGGGCTTCCAGACTGGAGACTGAAGTCGAGGTTCGCCGGGTTGGTGAAGAGGGGGTTCTGACTGATGTTCGAGCCGACCTGGGTGAAGAAGGTGGTGATGGCACCCATCGAAGGCGCGTAGTTCGAGGTTTGACGATAGGCATCGGTGGATCCGCCAAACTGGAGATTTCCGTAGCAGACCGAGTTTTCCGGTTCCAGCCAGTGCGATCCAGGCAGCTGAGCGTAGGTATTCGGGATCACTGCCAGGTTCGGATAGGCTGTCGACCAGGGCGCCGACTGGTAGTTGTAGTACTGCAGCTTCTGCAGGAAGTTGGTCTGCGACCCTGAGCTGTTGTTGTTGATGCTGAAGATCACGTTGCTGATGTCGATTCCGTACCAATGCCCGTAGCTGATGTTGTAGCGGGTCTGCACGTCCCGGCCACCATTGTGCTGGATTCCGCACAACTGGCCTGACTTGTAGAGGATGTTCCCTTCAATGTCGACGCCGCTGCCGCCCCCATCGATATAAATGCCTGAGATGAAGCCACCCAGAGGCCCACCACAGTTGAAGATGAGGTTGTTCTTGATCTGGTTCCCCTGGGTACCCCACTCACATCCGGAGGTGTAGATGGCCCCGGCATCGCTCGTAAACTGGTCGACATCGTAGATCTTGTTGTACTGGATCGTGTGGCTGCTGCCGCTGTAGATGATGGCGTCATGCGGGCCGCTGTGAATCTCGTTGTGCTGTACCGTGATGCCCATGCAAAGGGGATTGTAGTCATTATCCTGCAGGATCTGGATGGCCGGCTGGTAGGTCCAGAAGAGCCGCCCGAAGGACTGGAACTGGCAGTTCTCGATGAGCGTTCCACTGGGAGTCAGGGTGCTGCGATTGCCCCCCCAGGTCGACACGCCACCTTGACCGAGCTGTCGGAAATCACAGGCTTCCACAACATTCGAGGAGCCGCTCAGGACCAGCCCATAGCCGCCACTGTTCCAGAACTGGCAAGTATTGAAGCTTACGGACTGGCAGTTGGTGGCCGAGATCGCCAGGTCCTTGTCAGCCTCAAAGGAGATGCCCTGCCAGGTGATCCCAGTGCAGCCCGCCATCTGGACGATGGGTGTCTGCAGTGTGGAGAGGATCACTTCCGTGGGAAGCACGTCACCGAGGGGACGCATGTAGAGGCGGGCATTGACGCGGTCGATGAAGTAGTCGCCGGGTGCCGTGAGCTCTTCCAGCAAGTTGTAGATGAAGAAGGGCTGACCGGTGCGGCTTCCGAGCGTTGGGGCATTGGCCAGGGTTATGGTTCCAGTGCTCGGGTTGAAGGAACTGATGGCGCAATGGTCCCCCCACCAACTCCAGTAACTGAGGCCGTAATACATCGCTTCCGAAGCATTCCACTTGCTCATTTCAGGGGTGGAAACGGTGATCTGGCTGGCCCCATTCGAACCTTGGATCAGCATGAGGCCGGGAAGGGGTGCAGAACCATCTGCCGGGGTAGCGTAGGCTAGGCCACTGGCGCCGACAACACCCTCAAAGCGGCCGACGGGTCCTGCGAGGTTGTCATAGGCTCCGAAGTAGACCGACCCGGCCGCATTGGAGATCTGCCACTGGGGACCGCCAGGATCGGCGCCAATGGTCCAGGTCGTTCCACCCTTCGTCAGCTGATAATGGGCTCGGCCTGAGGCATCCAGGCCCGCGTAGACATAGGTGCCAGTCACGTCCGGCGAAACCGATCCCGACACGACGATGGAAGCCTGAATGGAAAGATTCACCAATTTGGGATCCACAGCCTTGGGGTAGCGAGCCAGATTGAGTGGGACACCGTTGGCGAAGACTTCCATGGCCTGGTTGGTGCCTCCCGACTGGACCGAGCTATGACGGCTCGCGAAGGATCCAAGACTTGCCTTATAGGCACTCAGGTCTGCCACGTAGATCAAGGACCGGGTGTTGGCATCCAGCCGCGACCAGTTCGGATCCGCACTGGTGACCGGTTGCAGAGCCGAAACCGGCAGGGAGACACCACCCACCAGACGCGGCTGTTCCCCAGGGTAGGCCGCCCACTGGACGGGGGCCGCCGCGGTGCCGGAGTCCGCCGCTCCCAAGGTCAGGCTGGCCGAACGCTGATAGACGCCACCCCGGAGCAGGACCGTCAGGCTGCCTGACTTCGCTGTAATCGCCTTCTGGATCAGGGCCTGCGCCCCCTCCAAGGTGGTCGGCGCCGCCAACGTTCCAGGGTTCCCCTGCAGGCCCGTCGGAGACACGATGATCCCGCTGCCCGCCACGACCGCCAGCACCGTCACCGAGGCCGTCGCGCTCTTGGTGGTGTCCTGCACACTGGAGGCCGTCACCACATCGGTGCCGCTTGTGCTGGGCGCCGTGTAGAGGCCGGTGCTGCTGACGCTGCCCCGCTGCGCCGTCCAGGTCACCGCAGAGCTGAAGCTCCCCGTGCCCGTCACGGTGGCCGTGAACTGGTTCAGACCGCCCGTATTAAGGGAGAGGCTGGCCGGGCTCAGGGTCACAGCGCTGATGCTGATGGCGACCACAGTGATGTTAGAGGTCGCGCTCTTGGTGCTGTCCTGCACGCTGGTGGCTGTCACCACGTCAGTGCCGCTCGTGCTGGGCGCCGTGTAGAGGCCGGTGCTGCTGATGCTGCCCCGCTGCGCCGTCCAGGTCACCGCCGTGCTGAAACTCCCCGTGCCCGTCACGCCGGCCGTGAACTGCTTCTGGCCGCCTGTGCTTAAGGAGAGGCTGGCCGGGCTCAGGGCCACAGCGGTGATGCTGGTGCTGACTGCCACAGTGATGCTGGAGGTCGCGCTCTTGGTGCTGTCCTGCACGCTGGTGGCTGTCACCACGTCGGTGCCGCTCGTGCTGGGCGCCGTGTAGAGGCCGGTGCTGCTGACGCTGCCCCGCTGCGCTGTCCAATTCACCGCAGTGCTGAAGCTCCCCGTGCCCGTCACGATGGCCGTGAACTGGTTCTGGCCGCCCATGTTCAAGGTGAAGCTGGCTGGGCTCAGGGTCACAGCGGAGATGCTGGTGCCCACCGCCACCGTGATGCTGGAAGACGCGCTCTTGGTGCTGTCCTGCACGCTGGTGGCCGTCACCACGTCACTGCCGCTCGTGCTGGGCGCCGTGTAGAGGCCGCTGCTGCTGACGCTTCCCCGCTGCGCCGCCCAGGTCACCGCCGTGCTGAAGATCCCCGTGCCCGTCACGGTGGCCGTGAACTGCTTCTGGCCGCCCGTATTAAGGGAGAGGCTGGCCGGGCTCAGGGTCACAGCAGTGATGCTGGCGCCCACCGCCACGGTGATGCTGGAGGTTGCGCTCTTGGTGCTGTCCTGCACGCTGGTGGCCGTCACCACGTCGCTGCCGCTCGTGCTGGGCGCCGTGTAGAGGCCACTGCTGCTGACGCTGCCCCGCTGTGCCGTCCAGGTCACCGCCGTGCTGAAGCTCCCCGTGCCCGTCACGGTGGCCGTGAACTGGTTCTGGGCGCCCGTAATGAGAGAGAGGCTGGCCGGGCTCAGGGCTACAGCGCTGATGCTGGTGCCCACCGCCACGGTGATGCTGGAGGTCGCACTCTTGGTGCTGTCCTGCACGCTGGTGGCCGTCACCACGTCGCTGCCGCTCGTGCTGGGAGCCGTGTAGAGGCCGGTGCTGCTGACGCTGCCCCGCTGCGCCGTCCAGGTCACCGCAGTGCTGAAGGTCCCTGTGCCTGTCACGGAGGCCGTGAACTGGTTCTGGCCACCCGTGTTCAAGGTGAAGCTGGCCGGGCTCAGGGTCACACCAGTGATGCTGGTGCCAACCGCCACGGTGATATTGGAGGTGGCACTCTTGGTGCTGTCCTGCACGCTGGTGGCCGTCACCACATCGCTGCCGCTCGTGCTGGGCGCCGTGTAGAGACCGCTGCTGCTGATGCTGCCCCGCTGGGCCGTCCAGGTCACCGCAGAGTTGAAGCTCCCCGTGCCCGTCACGGCGACCGTGAACTGCTTCTGGCCGCCCAAATTCAAAGTGAGGCTGGCTGGGCTCAGAGTCATGGTCGATATGGCTGCACTGCGGTGGATGCGCAGCTGTCCACTGGCCGCCTTGGTCGAGTCCTTGCTGCTGGTGGCCACAATCACATGGGTGCCCTCAGCCGCCGGAGCGATGTAGGTGACCGAGGTCCCGCTGCCCTGGATCGTCCCGACCTCGGCATTGCCGTTCACCACGCCATCCACGGTCCAGACCACTGTGTCATTCGGCACCGTGTCCTGGGCCGTGATCTGAAGGCTGTCGGCCACATTGACGTCTGCTGGCACCCCAAGGAGGGTGATGCTCCCGGAGACGATCGGGGTGACGGCGTTCCCACTGGACTTGCTGCCACCCCCCCCGCCGCAGGCGAACAGGATCAGAGCCCCGGCAAGGGCCAGACACTGAACCGTGGCAAGACGATGAGCTACTCGCATGGGAACCTCCGATGCTCTCTTAAGGCAACGGTGATGCCACGCGAGTCCACTGAATCGCTTGCCCTTAAGTCATTTATTTCGGTCATTAACAATTCCCGGCCAGATGGCCTGGAGGGGCATTGTCTGGTTGCTGGATCCTGATTCTAGAATCCAGACAACTCGGGACCGTAAGTCTTCAGTTTTTGGTACAAGGTGCTGCGGGGGATATCGAGCCGCTTGGCGGCACGGTCCACATGCCCGCCTTCCTCGCTAAGGACCTTGATGATGTAGTGCCGTTCCAGCTCTTTCAGCGTCAGGTTCGACTTGGAATCCGGGAGGCGACCATCAGGGCTGGAGGCAAAATCCAGGTCAGAGGCCTCAAGGGTCGTTCCCTTCATGCCCATCAAGGCCCTTTCCAAGACATTCCGCAGTTCCCGGATGTTCCCCGGCCAGGCATGCCGCTGGAGTTTCAGGCGGGCCTCCTGGGAAAGGCTGCGGGCCTCGAAGCCGGAGCCGGTGGTGAGCCGGTCTAGGAGGATCTGAGCAAAAATGGGGATATCCTCGGCTCGCTCACGAAGGGGTGGCATCGTGATCTGGATGGCGCTGATGCGGTAGAAGAGGTCAGAGCGGAAGAGCTGCTCCTGTACGAGGCGATCCAGCTTCTGGTGGGTGGCAGCCACCAGCCGGAAGTCCACCTTCCGGTCTTGCAGGCCACCCATGCGGCGAAACCGCTTCTCCTCGAGGGCTTTCAGGACCTTTGGCTGGATCTGCAGATCCATGTCACCGATCTCGTCGAGAAAGACGGTGCCCCGGTGAGCCGCCTCCAGCAGCCCGACCTTTTCGGTGACCGCTCCGGTGAAGGCCCCCTTTTCATGGCCAAACAGTTCCGTCTCCAGAAACTCCTTGGTGAAGCCGCCACAGTTGAGTTCCAGCATCGCCTCTGAGGCCCTGGAGCTGTTCCGGTGAAGCCAGCGTGCCAGCTCGCTCTTCCCTGTCCCCGTTTCCCCCTGAATGAGAATGGGGCTCTCGGTGGCAGCCGCAAGCCGCGCCTGCTCCTCGAGCTTCAGGACGGCCATGCTGTGGCCGATGAATGGGTCGACCGCCCGCTGTGGGCGGTACAGCGATTCTCGGGCGAACTGTTTGCGGTGGTTCTGCTGGTTTTTCAGGGCCCTGTTGAGCACCACCAGAAAGGCCGGCAGGTCCAGTGGCTTCAGCAGGAAGTTTTCTGCTCCGAGTTGAATGGCCCGCACGGCGAGCTCGATGCTGGCGTGCCCCGTGAGGAGGATGAGAGGTACACCGGAATCGATGGCCTTCAGCCTGGGCAGCAGGTCGATGGCATTCCCATCCGGCAGGGAGTAGTCCAGGGTGACGGCATCATAGACATCGGCCTTGAACCTGATCTCCGCTTCCGCACAGCTTTCCGCTTCGTCCACGACAAAGCCGTGTTGCTCCAGAAAATTCCGGACCGCAAAAACGATGACTTCATCGTCGTCGACTACCAGTATTTTTCCCTTTGCCATGGAACCCTCAATACTGAGTAGCTAGAGGCAAAGAATAGGGCAGTTTTGAGGGCAGCATGAACCGGATCCTCAACCCCTCGGTTCCCGGCCCGGACTCAAGGCTTCCGCCGTGGGACTCGAAGGCCCGCCTGACCCCCGGCAAGGTCAGACGGCCCAGCCCCGAACCCTTGAAGTAGAAGGGTTCGAAGAGGCGAGCGGGATCCATCTGACTGAATTTCACACTGGCGGCATCCAGGCATCCGACAATCCGGGATTCGCCTCCTGAGTGGTCTGAATTGAGGCGAAGGGTCAGCTGACTCCCCGGCGGCTCATCGCGGAGGAGAATCCCCAGCAGCTCCAGGAAGGCCGTCCGTAGCCAGACTTCATCGCCCTGCAGGTCCGGCAGGGCCCCCTCGACCTGCAGGTGGAGCCCCACAGCGCGAGCCTCCGCCTGAGGTCGGAGCTGTTCGAGGACGTCCCGAAGCAGCCGTTCCAGATCCAGCCGTGCCACCACAGGTGGGCGCGGGTATAGGAATTCCCTCAGCTCCGTGACGAAGAGGGTCATCTGGCCCAGGCCCTTCCGGAGGATGGCAATGTATTTACCGCTCTCATCCCCCGCCGGGAGCCGGACCTCGAAGGCATCGAAGGTCGCGGAAATGCCGAAGATGAAGCTGCCCAATTCATGCAGGAGCCCCCTGATGAACGCCGCAGTGACCAATGTGGGTGGCTGGCCTGTTGTAGTCTCGTGGTCCATCCTCAGGATCAGCTGGACGTGGTTCACCAGGCGCAGCAGCCCTGACTGGACGGGCTCATCGAGCGCCAACCGCGTCGGGGAGAGCAGCCACAGGGTACCGAGGCCATTGCCATTGGGCGCCACCAGATCCAGATTCAAGGCCGTTTCCAGCCCCTGCTCCAGCAGCAGGTGGCGCTCCCTTTCCCCCACGGAATTCAGGGCCAGAACCGGCGCCACCGCCTCCAGCCGATCGGCGGAAAGCCCGCTGGCGTCGTGGTACCAAACGCCAGATTCATCCTGCAGCAGCAGCACCGCCAGGGCTCCACAGAGGGTGGAGACGACCTGCAGCGAATCCTGCAGCAGCAGCGGTGTTTGAGGCAGATGAAAGCCGCGGCAGGACAAGGCAGATGATGGACCGGGTTGGTCGGTAGTCATGGGGGTTCCATTGAAAACCGCGTGTACTTATTTCTGGATGCCGATGAGGGCGGTATTGATGCCGGGGAAGCCGGGAATGGCGAACATGGGGCTTCCAGACTGGAGGCTGAAGTCGAGGTTCGCCGGGTTGGTGAAGAGGGGATCCTGGTTCACGTTCGCCCCCACCTGCTTGAAGAAGGTGGTGATCGCCCCCAAGGACGGGTAATAGTTCGACACCTGCCGGTAGACATCCTTTGTCCCTCCGAACTGCAGGTTCCCGTAGCAGATCGAGTTTTCCGGTTCGAGCCAGTGCGTCCCCGGCAGCTGCGCGTAGGTGTTCGGAATCACCGCCAGGTTCGGGTAGGTCGTCGACCAGGGCGCCGACTGGTAATTGAAATACTGCAGCTTCTGCAGGAAATTCGTCTGCGAACCCGCCGTGTTGCTGATGATGCTGAACGTCACGTTGCTGATGTCGATGCCGTAGGAGGATCCGTAGCAGACGTTGTACTGGGTCTGCACATCCCTGCCCCCATTGTGCTGAATCGCGCACATCGCGCCCGTCTTGTACAGGATGTTCCCCAGGATCGTCGAACCGCTCCCACCAGCGTCAAGGTAGATGCCAGAAACCCAGTCCCCCAGCGGTCCACCGCAGTTGCGAATGAGGTTGAACTGGATCAAATTCCCCTGCGTCCCCCACTCGCAACCTGTGCTGTAGATCGCGCCCGCGTCGTTCGTCCACTGGTCCACGTTGTAGATCTTGTTGTACTGGATTGTGTTCCCGTTACCACCATAGATGATCGCGTCATGCGGCGCGTTATGGATCTCGTTGTGTTGCACCGTGATCCCCATGCAGGCCGCGTTGTAGTCCTCGTCGGCCACGAGCTGGATTGCCGGTTGGTAGGTCCAGAACAAGCGCCCGAAAGACTGGAACTGGCTGTTCTCGATCAAGGTCCCACTGGGCGTCAGCGTCGACCGGTTCCCGCCCCAGACCCAGACTCCCCCCTGCCCCAGCTGGCGGAAATCACAGCCTTCCACCAGGTTTGACGAGCCGCTCAGCACCAGTCCGTAGCCGCCGCTATTCCAGAACTGGCAGCCATTGAAGGACACCGACTGGCAGTTCGTGGCCGAGACCGCCACATCCTTGTCCGCCTCGAAGGAGACCCCCTGCCAAGTGATCCCCGTGCAGCCTGCGAGCTTCAGGATGGGTGTCTGCAGCGTGGACAGCAGCACCTCCGTGGGCGCCACATCCCCGTTCGGACGCAGGTAGAGCCTCGCGTTCACGCGGTCGATGAAGTAGTCGCCCGGGGCCGTTAGCTCCTCCAGCAGGTTGTAGATGAAGCAGGGCTGCCCGATCCGGATACCCAGCGTGGGGCTGTTGGCCAGGGTGATGGTCCCGCTGGCCCCGTCGATCGCCGAGATCGCGCAGTGGTCCCCCCACCAGCTGTAGTTGCTCAGGCCGTAGTACATGGCTTCCGAGGCCTTCCACTTGCTCAACTCCGCGCTGGGGACCGTGATCTGGGTCGAGCCATTCGTGGCTTGGATCAGCAGGAAGCCAGGCAAGGGGCTGGAGCCGTCCGCGGGACTGAGGAAGGCAGTACCGGAGGCACCCGAAAGGGCCTCAAACCGCCCCGCAGGCCCAGAGAAGCCCTCCGGAGAGCCCCAGTAGACACTATCCTTCCCGCCGAAATCAGCACTGTCCGACAGCAGCCAGCTGGGGCTCCCCGCTGGCATGGCGATGGACCAGACATCGCCTCCCTTCGCCAGCTTGTAGTAGGGGTTCCCATGGGTGTCCAGGCCCCCGTAGGCGTAGGTCCCGGTGACATCCGGGCTGAGGGTGCCCGTGACGCTGATCGATGCCTGGGGAGCCAGTTTCACCGCAGTGGCGTCAACGTACTTCGGATACCGCGCCAGATTGAGGGGTACGCCATTGGCAAAGACTTCCATGGCCTGATTCACGGGTCCGCCCATGATGACCCCGCTGGTGTTGGGACGGCTGCTGAAGCTGCCAAGGAGGGACTTGTAGGCGCTCAGGTCGGCCACATAGATCAAGGCCCGGCTGCTGGCATCCAACCGCGACCAGTTCGGATCCGCGCTGGTGACCGGTTGCAAGGCCGAGACGGGCAGCGAGACACCACCCACCAGGCGCGGCTGTTCCCCGGGGTAGGCCGCCCACTGGACGGGGGCCGCCGCGGCACCCGAGTCCGCCGCGCCCAGGCTCAGGCTGGCCGAACGCGGATAGACACCGCCCCGGAGCAGGACCGTCAGGCTGCTCGATTTCGCTGCGATGGCCTTCTGGATCAGGGTCTGCGCCCCCTCCAAGGTGGTCGGCGCCGCCAATGTTCCAGGGTTCCCCTGCAGGCCCGTCGGAGCCACGATGATCCCACTGCCCGCCACAGCCGCCAGAACCGTCACCGACAACGATGCGCTCTTGGTACCATCCTGCACGCTGGTGGCCGTGACAGTGTGGGCCCCAGGCGCGAGCGGAGCCGCATAGGTGACCGTATTGCCGCTGCCCGCGAGGGTGCCCACCGTGGCGTTCCCGTTGGTGATGCTGTCCACCATCCAGGTGACAGCGGTGACGGTGGTGCCGGAGACCGTCGCCGTCAGGGTCATGGTTCCGGCGCTGTATAGGCTCAAGGGGCCCGAGGGCGATAGGGTGACGCTAAGCGCCGCCACGGCCTGGACCGTGGCCCTGACCGAGGCGCTCCTCGTGGGATCCTGCACGCTGGTGGCGACGAGGGTATGGGCGCCCGCCGTGGCGGGGGCGGCATAGACAGCCGTGTTCCCACTGCCGACCAGGGTGCCCACGGTGGTGGTGCCGCCGGTGATTCCATCCACGGTCCAAGTGACGGCCGTGTTGGTGGTCCCAGTGACGGTGGCGGTGAGGGTGGCGGTTCCACCCACAAGCACCGCGAGGGAACCCGCAGGCGAAAGCGCCACGCTTACGACGGAGCTGGCCTGCACCGTGAGGACCAGCGAAGCGGTCTTGCTGGTGTCCTGCAGGCTGGTGGCCTGGAGGGTGTGGGTACCCGCCGCCGCTGGGGCTGTGTAGGTCACGGTGTTGCCACTACCGGTGAGAGTTCCGACGGTGGCATTGCCGCCGACGACACTGTCCACGGACCAGGTGACCCCCGTGTTGGTGGCACCTGTGACGGTGGCAGTCACGGAGGTGATGCTGCCCCCATTGACGGTCGCAGGGCCCGCCGGGGACAGGGTGACCGTGACCACCGGGACTGGAGGGATCACGGTGGCGGCGCTGTGACTGGAACAGGCGAACAGGGAGCAGACCATCCCGATGAGCAGGGCACCCAGGCAATGAAACTGTCTTTCACCAGCAGCCAAGGGAGCCCCTCTATTGCTCTACAGACTAGGTTCAAACGCAGGCGTGGCAATGCAAAGATGAAAAAGCCCCCCTCTTGATGGAGGGGGGCTTCATCCTTTTGGACTAGTAAAGAACCACCATGGGCCTCATGGTTTGTAGACCTCGGTGGAGGTGTCGCCACCGGAACCGAAGGCCACCAGCACCGTCCCGTCACTGAGCAGGGTGGCCGTGTGGGACGACCGTGCTCCGATCATGAGGGCTACAGCAGTCCAGGTTCCTGTTCCTGGGTCATAGGTCTGCGCAGTGGAGCGCAGGCCATTGTTCCCATTGAGCCCGCCCGTGACCAGTACCTTTCCGCTCGGCAGTAGGGTGGCGGTGTGGCCGTAGCTGGCTGCACTAGGCCCAGACCCGGTCATGTCGGCCGTGGCAGTCCAGGTTCCCACTCCTACTGCGGCCGCGGGATCGAAGATCTCGGCAGTGGCGAGAGCGCCCCCAGTGTTTTGACCACCATTCACAAGGACCTTGCCGCCTGCAATCAAGGTGGCAGTGTGTCCATGGCGAGCGGCGCCCATATCGGGAGTCGACGTGGTCCAGGTATCGAGTGTTGGGTCATAGATCTCCACTTTCTTGATATCGAGATTGTCGAGGAAGTTGGTGCCGCCAGTCACCAGGACTTTTCCACTTGCCAGCAAGGTGGCCGTGTGGCCCGCGCGGGGTGTGGCCATGGGAGTGACGGTGGTCCAGGAATTCCCCGCCGGATCATAGATCTCCACAGTATTGAGGATGGATGAGCCATCAACAGCAATGCCGCCAGTCACCATTACCTTGCCACCCGCGATAAGCGTGGCCGTGTGGTTGTAGCGTCCAGAGATCATGCTTCCTGCAAGCGCCCATGTGCCTAACGAAGAATCATAGAGTTCCGAGGTCGCCAGGATTCCACCCGTGCCCACACCGCCTGCCACCAGAACCTTCCCAGAGGCAAGCTTCGTGGCCGTGTTATTGCGGCGGGCTTGGACCAGATGGGCGGTGGTGGCTACCCAGGCGCCCGTGCCAGGGGTGTAGATCAAGGAACTGTCGATGGTGGTGCCATAGTCGTGCCCACCGGCAACCAGCACGGTCCCGTCGTCAAGGAGGGTGGCCGTGTGGGCGTAGCGAACTGGGACACGGCTGCCCGTGACTGCCCAGGTGCTGTTGGTCGGATTGAAGAGCTCCGAACTGGTGAGGGCGTAACGTGATGAATTAGGAATGTAGTTCCACGTTCCACCTGCTACCAACACCTTCCCATCGTTCAGCAGAGCGGCCGTATGGTTGGTACGCGGTGTGCCCAGACCAGCAGAAGTGGCCGTCCAGGTGCCCCCACTGTAGAACTCCGTGGTCGAAAGGTAGGGTTGGACTGATCCAGCCTGATCACCCACCACCAGCACCTTCCCGTTGCCGAGCAGGGTGGCGGTATGGTTCATGCGGGCCGTGGTCATGTTCGTGGCCACAGTCCATGTCCCTGCGGACCAGGTTTCCGAGGTGGCGAGGGGGGTACTTCCATCCACCGTGCCGCCAGCCAACAGCACAGTCGTTCCATCGTTGAGCAGCGTGGCTGTATGGTTCGAGCGCCCAGCATGGAGTGGGCCAGAGGCGACTGTGGAGCCGCCTGCAGCGGGCGTGTAGAGCTCTGTAATGGTGGTGACATCAGTCGCGAGTGCAGTCGTTGTGCCGCCGGCGATCAGGATCGTGCCATTGCCGAGCAGCGTGGCGGTGTGCTTGGAGCGGGCCGTCCCCATGGCAGCAAGGGTGGTCCAGGTGGTGGCGCCGGGGTCGTAGACCTCGACAACAGCAGTGGGTGCAGTGTTGGTGGTGCCACCCGTCACCAGGACAGTGCCATTGGAAAGCAAAGTGGCCGTATGGTTGTAGCGCAAGGTGGCAAGCCCACCAGTGGTCGTCCATAGCCCCGTGGCGGGGTCATAGATCTCCGCCGTAGCGAGGGGATAATTGCTGGCATTCAGCCCACCGGCCACCAGCACTTTCCCGTTCTGGAGCAGGGTGGCCGTGTGCTTGCTTCGCGCTTCGTGCATGTCGCCCGTGCGAACCCAAAGCCCAGTGGTCGGGTTGTAGAGCTCCGCCGTGGCGAGTCGTGCGTAATCAACACTCAAGCCACCCGTCACCAGCACCAGACCGCTGGGGAGGACGGTGGCCGTGGCGAACTCACGGTTGGAAGCCTCGCCATCCTTGGCCAGCCAGGAGTCGGTGGTTTTGACCGTGACCGTCCTGGGAATGTCGATGGCGGTGGAGGCCGCATTCTGGATGTTCGCGTTCACCTGGAAGGTCCCAGAGGCAGGAGCGGAGAATGCCGCGGTGGCGGTCGCACTACCAGAGGTGATGCTGCCACCGCCGATGGTCGTCCAGCTGTAGGTCATGCTGCCCGTCTGGGGCGTCACGCTGGCCTTCATCCAGGTGTCATTGGGATGCACGTTAGTCGGCAGGACCAGGTAGCCGCTTGGAGCGGCGATGATGGAAATGGCCGACTGGGTGCCCGTGATGGCCCCGGTAACGGTGTCGGTGGCACTGATGGACTGTGTCCCCACTGTGTTCAGTGTGGCGCTGAAGCTGTGAGCGCCGTTATCGGAACCCAGGAATGTGTAGGAGGAAGGCAGCGTCGTGACGCTATCCGAACTGGTGAAGGCCACGGTGCCCGTGTAGCTGATGGCGATGTTGTTATAGGTATCCAGGGCCGTCACGGTGAAGGTCCGGGCATTGCCAGCGGTGGTCGGAGAGGGGAAGGCCGTCACGCTGAGGTGCGTGGCAGCAGCAGCACTAACAGCGATGGTAGCCTGGGTACCTGTGATGGAACTAGTCACGGTGTCCGTGGCCGTGATGGACTGGCTCCCTGCTGTCTTCAGTGTCGCGCTGAAGGTATGGGTCCCGTTGTCGCCGGACAAGAAGAGGTAGTTCCCGGGCAGCGTTGCTGAGCCATCCGTGCTGGTGAAGTGCACCGTTCCCGTGTAGCCGGTGGCCGTGTTTCCAGCGGCATCCTTGGCCGTCACGGTGAAGTTATTCGCAGTGCCCGAGATGGTGGAACCAACATGGCCCGCCACTGTGAGGGTCGCAGCTGCACCAGGATTGACGGTGATGGCAGCCTGGAGGCCGGTGATGGAGCTGGTCACAGTGTCGGTGGCCGTGATCGACTGGGCCCCCACGGTGTTGAGCGTGACATTGAAGGTGCCCACGCCGCTGGTCAGCGTGGCGTTGGCTCCAAGGACGGCAGCGCCGTCGCTGGAGGTGAGGTGCACGGTGCCTGCATAACCCGTGGCCGTGTTCCCGGCTGCATCCTTGGCCGTCACAGTGACGTTATGGGCAGCCCCGGAGACCGTGGGATTGGAATAGCCCGACACAGTGAGGGTCGCAGCCACACCAGGATTGACGGTGATGGCGGCCTGGAGGCCGGTGATGGAGGAGGTCAAAGTGTCCGTGGCTGTGATGGACTGGTTCCCTGCGGTTTTCAGCGTGGCGCTGAAAGTGCCTACGCCACTGCTCAGGGTGGCATTGGCGCCCAGGACGGCGATGCCATCGCTGGAGGTGAGGTGCACAGTGCCTGCGTAGCCCGTGGCCGTGTTACCGGCGGCGTCCTTGGCCGTCACGGTGAAGGTGTGGGCAGCGCCAGAGATCGTGGGGTTAGAATAGCCCGCCACGGTGAGGGTCACGGCTGCACCAGGATTGACGGTGATGGCGGCCTGGAGGCCGGTGATGGAGCTGGTCACAGTGTCGGTGGCCGTGATCGACTGGGCCCCCACGGTGTTGAGCGTGACATTGAAGGTGCCCACGCCGCTGGTCAGCGTGGCGTTGGCCCCCAGGACGGCGGCGCCATCCGTGCTGGTGAGGTGCACGGTGCCTGCATAGCCGGTAGCCGTGTTCCCGGCTGCGTCCTTCGCCGTCACGGTGACTGTATGGCTAGCCCCGGAAATCGTAGGACTGATATAGCCCGTAACGGTTAGATAGGTGGCTGCGCTTGAATTCACCACAATACCTGTTTGCGTGCCAGTGATGGAACTGGTCACGGTGTCCGTGGCCGTAATGGTCCGACTCCCCACGGTGTTGAGTGTGACGCTGAAGGTGCCTACGCCACTGGTCAGGGTGGCATTGGCCCCAAGGACGGCGGCGCCGTCGCTGGAGGTGAGGTGCACGGTGCCCGCGTAGCCCGTGGCCGTGTTCCCGGCGGCGTCCTTGGCCGTCACCGTGACGTTATGGGCAACGCCGGAGATCGTGGGATTGGCATAGCCCGTCACAGTGAGGGTCGCGGCTGCACCAGGATTGACGGTGATGGCGGTCTGGAGGCCTGTGATGGAGTTGGTCACAGTGTCGGTGGCCGTGATCGACTGGGTCCCCACGGTGTTGAGCGTGACATTGAAGGTGCCCACGCCACTGGTCAGGGTGGCATTGGCCCCCAGGACGGCGGCGCCATCCGTGCTGGTGAGGTGCACGGTGCCTGCATAACTTGTGGCCATGTTCCCGGCTGCGTCCTTCGCCGTCACAGTGACGGTGTGGGCAGCGCCGGATACCGTGGGATTGACATAGCCCGTCACAGTGAGGGTCGTAGCTGCACCGGGATTGACTGTGATGGCGGCCTGGCTGCCTGTGATGGAACTGGTCACGGTGTCCGTGGCCGTAATGGTCCGACTCCCCACGGTGTTGAGCGTGGCGCTGAAGGTGCCTACGCCACTGGTCAGGGTGGCATTGGCCCCAAGGACGGCGGCGCCATCGCTGGAGGTGAGGTGCACGGTGCCCGCGTAGCCCGTGGCCGTGTTCCCGGCTGCATCCTTGGCCGTCACAGTGACGTTATGGGCAACGCCGGAGATCGTGGGATTGGCATAGCCCGTCACAGTGAGGGTCGCGGCTGCACCAGGATTGACGGTGATGGCGGCCTGGAGGCCGGTGATAGAGCTGGTCACAGTGTCGGTGGCCGTGATCGACTGGGCCCCCACAGTGTTGAGCGTGACATTGAAGGTGCCCACGCCGCTGGTCAGCGTGGCGTTGGCCCCCAGAACGGCGGCGCCGTCCGTGCTGGTGAGGTGCACGGTGCCTGCATAGCCTGTGGCCGTGTTCCCGGCAGCATCCTTCGCCGTCACAGTGACGGTGTGGGCAGTGCCGGAGATCGTGGGACTGGCGTAGCCTGACACGATGAAGGCTGTGGCCGGGCCGGGATTGACCGTGATGACCAGCGGGGCGGTGGTGTTGCCGCCGGTGTTGGTGGCAGTGACGGTGTAGGTGGCCAGGGCCGTAACGGTGGTGGCGGTTCCAGTGATCTGACCGCTGGTCGTATTCAAGGTGAGACCTGCGGGTAGGGCCGGGCTCACGGCATAGGACACCACTGCCCCGCCGGTGCTGGTGGGACTGTTCGTCGCGATCGCCACACCATTGGTGAGGTAGATGGCAGGGTTGAGGGTATAGGTCAGGGCAGTCGGGGCCGCGTCGTTGACGGTGATGGTCAGGTCCTTGGTGGTGCTCCCACCCGTGTTCGTGGCCGTCACCGTGCAGGTGCCGGAGGCCGCGATGACCGTGGGCGTGCCGCTGATGACACCTGTAGTCGTGTCCAGGGACAGGCCGGCCGGCAGGGCCGGGCTCACACCGTAGGAGACGACCGTCCCACCGCTGTTGCTGGGTGCGTTCGAGGCAATGACCACACCCTTCGTGTAGATGGCCGTGGCGAGCGTGTAAGCCAGGCTGGTCGGGGCTGCGTCATTGACCGTGATGGTCAGATCCTTGGTGGTGCTCCCACCCGTGTTCGTGGCCGTCACCGTGTAGGTACCTGAGCCCACAATGGCTGTGGGCGTGCCGGTGATGACACCCGTGGTGGTGTCGAGGCTCAGGCCGGAAGGCAGGGCCGGGCTCACGCCGTAGGAGACCACCGTCCCACCGCTGTTGCTGGGTGCGTTCGAAGCAACGACCACACCCTTCGTGTAGATGGCTGTGGCAAGCGTGTAGGCCAGGCTGGTCGGGGCTGCGTCATTGACCGTGATGGTCAGGTCCTTGGTGGTGCTCCCACCCGTGTTCGTGGCCGTCACCGTGTAGGTACCTGAGCCCACAATGGCTGTGGGCGTGCCGGTGATAATGCCTGTGGTGGTGTCGAGGCTCAGGCCGGCCGGCAGCGCCGGACTCACGCTGTAGGAGACCACCGCCCCTCCGCTGTTGCTGGGAGAATTCAAGGCAGTGACCACACCCTTTGTGTAGATGGCTGTGGCAAGTGTGTAGGCCAGGCTGGTCGGGGCTGCGTCATTGACCGTGATGGTCAGGTCCTTGGTGGTGCTCCCACCCGTGTTCGTGGCCGTCACCGTGTAGGTGCCAGAGCCCGTGATGGCTGTGGGGGTGCCGGTGATGATGCCCGTGCTGGTGTCGAGACTCAGACCGGCCGGAAGCACCGGGCTGACACTGTAGAGCACGACCGTCCCACCACTGCTGCTGGGAGTATTCGTGGCAACAGGCAGGCCCTTTGTGTAAATGGCCGTGATGAGGGAATAGGCTAATCCGGTTGGAGCTGCGTCATTGACCGTGATGGTCAGATCCTTGGTGGTGCTCCCACCCGTGTTGGTGGCCGTCACCGTGTAGGTGCCCGAAGCCGTGATGGCCGTGGGCGTGCCAGTGATGACACCCGTGCTGGTGCTGAGGTTCAGTCCCGCCGGAAGCGCCGGACTCACACCGTAGGACGCGACCGCCCCACCGCTGCTGCTCGGGCTGTTCGACGGGATGGCCACACCCTTCGTGTAGGTCGCCGTAATCAAGGAATAGCTCAGACTCGCAGGCGCGACATCGTTGACAGAGATGGTCAGGGCCTTGGTGGCATTGCCGCCGGTGTTGGTGGCCGTCACCGTATAGGTTGCAGTGGCCGCGACCGCTGTCGGGGTGCCGGTGATGACGCCCGTGGTGGTGCTGAGGCTCAGGCCTGTCGGCAGGGCCGGGCTCACACTGTAAGAGATGACCGCACCGCCACTGCTGCTCGGGCTGTTCGACGTGATGGCCACGCCCTTCGTGTAGGTCGCCGTAATCAAGGTATAGCTCAGACTCGCAGGCGCGAGATCGTTGACAGCAATGGTCAAGGCCTTGGTGGCGTTGCCGCCGGCGTTCGTGGCCGTCACCGTGTAGGTTGCGGAAGCCTTGACCGCCGTCGGGGTGCCCGTGATGACGCCCGTGGTCGTGCTGAGGCTCAGGCCTGTCGGCAGTGCCGGGCTCACACTGTAAGAGACGACCGCACCGCCGCTGCTGCTTGGGCTGTTCGCCGTGATCGCCACACCCTTCGTATAGGCTGCCGTGGTCAGGGTGTAGGTCAGGTTTGCAGGCGCGACTCCGCTCACCGTGATGGTCAGGTCCTTGGTGGCGCTGCCACCCGTGTTGGTGGCCGTGACGGTGTAGGTTGCGGAGGCGGTGGCTGCGGTGGGTGTGCCGCTGATGATGCCGGTGATAGTGCTTAGGCTCAGGCCTGCGGGCAGGGCCGGGCTCACACTATAGGTGGAGACCGCGCCGCCGCTGCTGGTCGGGGAGTTTGCTGTGATCGGCACTCCCACGGTGTAGGTCGCTGCGGTCGTGGTGTAGGTGAGGCCCGCCGGGGCCACATCGTTGACGGTGATGCTCAGGGTCGCGGTCGTGCTGCCCGCGCTGTTTGAGGCCGTGAGGGTGTAGGTGGACAGGGCAGCGATCGCCGTGGGGGTGCCGCTGATCACACCCGAAGTGGCACTCAGGCTCAGCCCGGCGGGCAGGGCCGGGCTCACGCCATAGCTGGTGACCGCCCCTCCGCTGCTGCTGGGTGAGTTCGCCGTGATGGCGTCGCCCACGGTATAGACCGCCGTTGCTGTCGTGTAGGTCAGGGCAGTGGGGGGCTGGATGGCGGGCGTAGAGCCACCACCACCGCCGCTACCACAGGCCATGGCCAGGGACAGGAAGAGTCCATTCAGGAGGGAGAGGCCAAGGTGTCGGACGCTTCGCATGGGAGCCCTCTTTGAAAGATTTGGATCGAGACAATTGGACAAATACGATCTCAGGACATGTGATCAAGTTATTTTGGATAGCGATTGCGGACCGAAAGTCATGTTAGTTCAATCTCGTGATCCCAAAAAAAATTAATTACGTTAACACACGTAAAAAATATCGTTTTTTTCTACTTGTTTTTCATGTTGCAGAAGGAATTTATATAAAATATTTCGAATTGATTTATTCATTGTTTCTAAAATTTACCATTTAGCGCCTAAATATAATTCTAAATTATTTATTTATTTGTATTTACAAACATCCATAAGCACTGATGTGCTCATAGATGATGCGAATTGTATCTTTTTATATATTGTTATTATTGTTTTTATTGATCAATTTTCAAAACAGAATTCAATGCTATTAAAAAAGAGGCACGATTCATAGCTAAATCATGATTTTGTACGGCTACCAGACCTGAATTTTGGGATATTTTCGACAAAACAGCCTCGTCAGAGAGGAGGCTGACCAGGGCTGCCCCCAGCGCCTGGGAACTCCGTTCCCGGACGACGACGGCCCAGCCCTCCCGGTAGGCATAATCGACAGTGCCGCAGTAGGGGGGGCCATAAACCAGCACAGGGCGACCACTCAGCATGTAGAGGTGGCATTTGGTGGACACAGACAGGTCGATCATTTTCGGCTCGACCGAAAAGGACTCCGGCAGAAAGAGGACGTCACCTGCGGCCAGCACCGATGGCAGCTCTTCGTGGGAGGGTAAGGGCAGGAACCGGATCTCGGGAGCCAACCTCAGGGACTCGGGAACCTCCTTGGGCAGGCCGGAGGTGTACACCCGCACCTCAATATTCAAGTCGCCCAGGTCCGGGGAGCGGATCACCTCCAGCAAATCCCCAATGGCCTCATACCGTCTGAGCCCCAGATTCCCGGTGAACAGGATCGTCCTGGGCCCGGCAGGCCGATTGATGGCGGGACACCGGAAGCGCTCCGCCTGGTCGGAGTGGTAGGTCACCAGGAAGGGCACCTGGTACCGTGCTTCGAAGATCTGCCTCATCTTCTCGCCGAAGGCCATCCGCACCTTGGACGTCAGCACCAGCTGCCGCGCGCGCCGACGCAGCAGCCAGCCTACGGGTGAGGCTCGATAGGTGTAGGCGGGCCAGTCATCCGTGGTCTGGAAACAGATGGGGCAGTCGAAGCGCCGGGAGAGCATCAGCGGCAGGCTGGAGAAGCCCAGGGAGTAGCCCTGGCAGTAGATCAGGTCTGGATGGAAGGTCTCCACGAACTGCGCCATGGAGGGGGAAACCCGGACGTGGAAGAGCACCTCCCACACACCGGAGCTGATCAGCCAGTCCCCCAGCCGCTTTTTCGCCGCCTTGACCCAGCGGCGCAGCCCGGTGGCGGCAGGAGGCTGGACCGATCCCTGGAGGGCATCCACGGCCACCATGCCAGAGACCTGGCCTCGGAGCCGCCGGAACAGGCGACCGAACAGGCGGTCCCCGGCCCCAAGCTGGTAGGTCCGACCACAGAACTCCCCCTGCCCCGCCAAGTCATCAGATGCGAAAATCTGAGCCAGCCGCTCCTTGGGCCAGTCACCGAATTCAGTGCGGACAAGCAGGTAGGCGGGATCATCGGCCTTGATCTTGGCCGATGACACCAGCAAGACTCGGGGATACGCAGCACTCACAGTCATCCTTCGGCGGAGTGGCCTTCCAACTGGGCCTGAGCCTGCCTGAGGAAGACCTCACTGGGCTGGGAGGGATCGAACTCACCCATGAACTGTCCCTGGCTCGGCTCGATATCCCATTCCGAGAAGGGCTGGCCCGGATGGGAGATGCAGGGCATCTGTCCCAGGAAGGCACCCCACGCCACGAACATGCTCGAGCCGGAGCCGATGAGTACTTTGGCCCGGGAGAGCACCAGCAGATCGCTGATCGCCGAAGCGGGGCGGATGAAGGAAACGTTTTCCAGTGAGAGCAGATCCTGCAACTGTTCGGGGGTGCCATCCGAGACCACCACAGCCTTGCAGGGGCGGCCCACCTTCGCCCGGATGGCCAGGAGGGACTGGACGAACCAGGAGATGGGAGTCTTCTGCCCCTTGCCAATCCTCCCGTCGACCAGGACGGGATCAGGGAAGTCGTTGCCGCACCTCACGCAGAGGGCGATGGGCACCTCTCCAAAGGAATCGGCCAGGGCCAGGTAGGAAGGTCGGGTGATGGCCTTGAGCTCCTGGAGCAGGAACTCATGCCAGCCATTGAGGGGCTTGAACATGGGCGTATAGCCCGCGAAGACGATGCTGAGATCGCCCCGGTCCTCACCGTGCGGGGGCGGCAGCGCGGCATAGTCCTCCTCGGAGAGCTGGCGGGCGGACCGTACCTTGAGGAATCCTTCCAGCACCCCGAGATCCCCCGTGCGGCGCCGGAACAGCCCGAACAGGATGAGCTGGCGAAGATAGCTGTGATAGTCAATGCCCCCTCGAAAGACCTGCATCACGGCAGGCCTCATCCAAACCGGGGAGATCATCTGGGCAGAGTGCACCTGGGCGAAGATCCGACAGCGGGCCCAAGGCAGCATTCTGCAGCCAAAGCCCATGCCTCGCCCCAGGAAGCCCTCCCCGAAAATCGGCCGGCAATACAGCATGGAGGCGCCTCTTGATTTGAACTGCGGTTGAGCTGCCACCGGACTCGCGAGCCAGAGGCGAGTGCGGGGAAAGGTGGGGACCAGGAGTCCCCCTAGGCGGATCAGAGGGGTGGTGGGGGTTCTTGCTGGACAGCTGAAACGGTGTCTGGTTCTTCCTCGCCTCTGGTGGTGAATGCGGACGCGGATTGCGGTTCAACAGCCGACCTTGTTGACGGGAAATATACCAGGAACAACTAGGCTCGTCCGCCAATATTCGGCGACAGTGAGAACACCTACCTGGTTCCAGGCGCGGAGCCCCGGCCTCCCTTTGAAGGCCTGGTCCCGCCCCTCTCCCAGCGACTCCAGCCGTGCCTCCTCGGCCCCGCGTGGACCTGGAAAGCCATGTAGGCTGCTACCAGGACACCGCCATTCCTGCCACATCGCACAAGGGACTATGAGCTACGACGAGTTCAATGATCAGGAGCCCAGACCCATCCGCATGATGGAGAACCTTGCCATCGCCGCCTTGGTGCTGGCGCTCCTGTCCTTCGTCTCCCCGCAGGTTGGGATGATCGGCCGGGGTCTGCGGACCGCCGTGCCTGCCTTGCTCGTGTCCATGGTGGCCATCTCGCGGGTGGACCGGTCTGCCTTCCCGCAGGCTTTCCTGCGCTTCCGGATGGTGTTCCTGCTGGGCCTGCTGTTCCTGACCCAGGCCCTCATCCGGTTCCTCTTCGTTCCAGACCACCCCATGGACCTGGTGCACACCTACGTCGTGGGCCCCCTTCTCACCTTCTGCTTTCTGCTCTGGTTCGCAGCCCTCTCCGAATTGGGCGACCCAGTCATCGACCGGATGCGCAGCTGGCTGTTGATCGGCTGGTGCCTCAGCTTCGCGGTCAGCCTGCCCGTGCTCATCAGCAATCCTGGTGTCGCGCGCCTGACCATGGGGAACCCCAACCAGGTGGCCAACGCCGCCCGGTGGGCACCCTATGGCGTGGCCGAATACACCGGCTACACCACCATCGCCATCTGCCTCAGCCCTCTGCTGGGCGCCTTGGGCCACATGAGCAGGCTCTTGCGATGGCCCTCCTTCCTCCTGGTCATGCTGGCGGTCCTGGCAGTGCTCTTTTCGACGTTCACCATGGCCAGCGCCATGGCCGTCCTGAGCCTCGGCGCCATGCTGCTCGTCTGGTCCATCGCAGGCCGCGGACCCGCCAGGGTCCTACGGTTCCTGGTCGTCATCATGATGGCCGCCCTGGTCCCAACCCTGTTCGTGCTGGCCAACAGCTTCGAGCAGACCAAGTTCGTGGTGGAGAAGACGGAACGGCTGACCCGAAACATCTCGAACAAGGGGCTCTCCAAGGGGGACGAGACTGAGCGTGGAGCCTGGTTCACCAACGAGATGAGCGCCTTCGCCGAGGAGCCCTTCCTGGGCTACATTCCGGGCACCACGGGCATGCGGGGGCATGGCCACAGCTCCCTCTCCAACTCCCTGGTGCTCTTCGGGCTGTTCGGAACCCTGCTCTGGATCGGGACGCTGCTGAAGGTCTTCAGGGACTCCTTTGAGCACGCCCGGGGGCGGTACGATCGGCACATCCTCCTGGCCTGCTGGACCGTCTTCATCCTGAGTGGTGTGCTGAACCCCATCTGGTATTCCTGTGCCGCCCTGGCGGCCCTGTTCGCCCTCACCCTGCCGGCCAGACAGGTCCAGGACTTCCCGCCGGACTGGTCCTGACTCAGGTGATTGAGGCCAGGGAACCCCGCTTCCCCAGGGGAGCCAATCCACCTCAGCTCAGCTTGAATTTCCAAGCGGATGTGAAGTAGAGTCTGAGTTCACCACAACAACGACGGGAACGCTCTTGATGCTGGAAGAGATGCCTGGATGAAGATCCTCTGGATAACGAACATCCCCTTCGGCAAGTTGATGACCGTGATGGGCCTCCCGGGTGAGAACACCATCGGCTCCTGGCTGAACTCCTCCCTGGCTGGCTTCATCGGGAACAGTGACTTCGAGGTGATGGTCGCCACTGTCGGTCGAACTGACACGGTCAAACTGCTCAAGGAAGGCAACGTCACCTATTGCCTGCTGCCCGGTGGATTTCCAGGGGAGTACCGACACCTCGACGGCAAGAACCTGAGGCACTGGGAGTACGTCCAGGCCACCTTCCAGCCCGACCTCATCCATGTCTGGGGCACCGAGTTCACCCATGGCTACGCGGCCCTGAGGGTCATGCGGGACGTTCCATCGGTCATCTACATCCAGGGACTGCTTGAAGCCATCGCAAGGTACTACCTGTCCGGCATGAGCAGGACCGAGCTCCGGGGGAGCCTCAGTTTCCGCGATGTCCTGAAGCACGACTGGATCACCCGCGAGCAGAAGACCTTCGCCCGGAGGTCCGGCGTAGAGGCGGAGATGATGAGGCTCTCGAACCACGTCATCGTCGAGAACCAGTGGTGTGCCGCTCACTGCCTGCGGATCAACCCGCAGAACACCGTCCACTACTGCGAGCTCACCATCAAGGACGACTTCTACCGGAAGGCCTGGACCCTGGAGCAGGTCAGGCCCTTTTCCATCATGTGCAATGCAGCTGGCTACCCGATCAAGGGGCTGCACATGCTCCTCAAGGCCCTAGCCCTCGTGGTGAAGCGGCACCCGGGAACGATGCTCTACATTCCAGGCGAGCACAGCCCGCTCGGCGTCACCTTCAAGGGCCGGCTCAGGGAGCGGGGCTACACGAAGTTCATCCGGCAGCTCATTGGAGAGTTCGGACTGGAAAAGCACCTGACCTTCCTCGGCCCCCAGACTTCGGAGCAGATGGCGGATCAGATGGCCACCTGCAATGTGTTTGCCCTGCCCTCCAGCATCGAGAACCACAGCAGCACTCTGATCGAGGCGATGATCGTGGGCGCCCCCTGTGTGGCGGCCGCCGTGGGCGGGATTCCCGAATACCTGCACCACGACCAGAACGGCCTGAGCTATCGGTTCGAAGAATACGAACTGCTGGCGGACCACATCTCGGACCTCTTCGCCCATCCAGAACGCGCGAGGCGTCTGGGAGAGGAGGCCAGCCGCTCCATGCGAGCAGGCCGCTCCCCGGTGGACCTGCAGGAGAAGCTGGTCCAGATCTACAGGAACGTGCTAGCCGCAAACCCGGGCTGAAGGCCTGCTTTCGGCTCCTGGGCGACCCTTATCAGTGGGTCCGGCCCTTGATCAGATCCCAGCCCCGGCCGAGGAGGCTGCCCAGCACAGGTATGGAGCGGAGACGGCGCTTCCAGAAGAAGGAGGGCGGCATGTGGTGCACATGCTGGTCCACCAGATCGTCAAGGGCCAGATCCTGCGCCACCACCGGGGGGTGCCTGAGCGGGAAGTCCAGCAGCAGGGGCGGTGCATCCAGGATGAAGGCAGGTACCGCGGCGCCTTCAGTGGAGTGGGCCCCGGCGATGCCAACACCCAGGTTGCCGATCTGGTTGCGGACGGGTACCGCGTTGAGCAGCCCTAGCCGGAGGCAGAGGAAGCTTAGCTGGTAGTCCCAGGTGTTCACCCCATGCTCAATAGTCTGGTTGAAATAGAAGCGGAAGTAGTCCGCGACCCGGTGGTCGTGGCTGAACAGCTTCGCCAGGCCCCCGGAGTCCCGCCACTCAGGCCAGGACTTCATCTCGACGTCGTAGTGGCGCCAGACCCGGCGCCAGGACGCCCAGCCCCAGACACTGCTGTAGCGGGAGAAGGTGTAGCTGGCCCGGGGATCGACGGGGTTCGAGGTCAGGTTGGTGCCGCAGATCGTGCCTACGCGTTCGTCGGTCCGGTAGCGTTCCAGCAGCTCGTCGCAGTAGTCGAAGAAGCTGGGAACGGGCAGCACATCGTCCTCGATGATGATGCCTTCTTCTTCTTGCTCGAAGAACCAGTTGATCCCACCGGAGACGGCCCGCCTGCAGCCGAGGTTTTCTTCACGGAAGAGGGTCCGCACCTCGCAGGGCCAGTCGACGGCCGTGGCGATTCGGCGCACCTCGGCGCAGAGCTCTGTCTCCCCGGGGCGCCCTGCTCGGGGGCCGTCCGCAGCGACATAGAGCCTGGGCGGACGGGCCGCCGCGATGGCCTCGAAGACCTGCTGGGTGGTGGCGGGCCGGTTGAATACCAGGAAGAGCACAGCACTCCGCATGCCTAGGCCAGTGTTTTGCGGAAGTAAGCGATGGTCTCCTGTAGCCCGTCCTCGAGAGAGACCTTCGGCTCCCAGCCCAGCCGCGCCCGGGCCAAGGAGATGTCCGGTTTGCGTTGCTTCGGGTCGTCTGCGGGCAGGGGCTTGAATACCAGCTTGGACTTGCCTCCCGCGAGCTTGAGGACCATTTCCGCCAGTTCGAGCATGGTGAATTCACCGGGATTGCCCAGGTTGACTGGACCGATCAGATCGTCCGGACCGCTCATCATCAGCTGGATGGCGTCGATGAGGTCATCCACGTAGCAGAAGCTGCGGGTCTGCTGTCCGCTGCCGTAGATGGTGATGTCCTCACCCTGGAGAACCTGGACAATGAAGTTGCTCACGACCCGTCCATCGTTGGGATGCATGCGGGGGCCGTAGGTGTTGAAGATCCGCACGACCTTGATGTCGGTGCGGTACTGCCGGTGGTAATCGAAGAACAGGGTCTCGGCACAGCGCTTGCCCTCGTCGTAGCAGCTGCGAGGGCCGATTGGGTTCACATTGCCCCAGTAGTCCTCGGTCTGGGGGTGGATCTGGGGGTCGCCGTAGACCTCGCTGGTCGAGAACTGCAGGATCCTGGCATTGGTCCGCTTGGCCAGCCCGAGCATATTGATGGCGCCGTGCACGCTGGTTTTGGTCGTCTGGACGGGGTTGTACTGGTAGTGCACGGGGCTCGCCGGGCAGGCCAGGTTGTAGATGCGATCGACCTCGACATAGAGGGGGAAGGTGACGTCATGTCTCATCAGTTCGAAGTTTGGCTTGCCGGACAGGTGATCCACGTTGCGCTTTCGGCCCGTGAAGTAGTTGTCGACGCAGAGGACATCCTCCCCCAGCGACACCAGGTGGTCGCAGAGATGGGAACCCAGAAATCCTGCCCCACCTGTCACCAGCGTCTTGTGCATGTCGATACCTCTCCTAGAGTGGTGCAATGCCCTCGCGGATGGGGAATTCCCACCGGCCTGGGTTCCATCGAACCGTTGCACCGCAGCGGTCTCAGGTGCTGCCGCTCAGGCTAATATAATTCCCTGGTCCAGCCACGTTAATTTTTTATCCGGCCCGATGCACACTCATTTCCAAGCTCGATTCGACTAAGAAATAAACGCGAAATTCCGGTGAATCAGGCGACCTCGTCGCGGGTCAGCACGGCGATTTCCAAATAGGCCACCAGGGTCCGGGCCACGCGGCCCAAGAGGGAGCCAAGGGCCACTGCAAGGATGCCTCCCACAGCAGGCTTGAGCAGGTAGGCGGCAAGCGGGAACACAAGTAGCCCGATGATCACCCCCCGACCGTAAAGCCAGGATCGGCCAGTGGCGAACAGGGTATTGAAGGGCAGCTCCGCGGCCTGGATGACCGAGAACCAGAGACAGACCTGCATCAAGGGAACGCCGCTCGCATACTTGGGGATCGCCAGCGGCACCAGCCGACCCAGCAGGAACGAGCAGACTAGGACGATGAGCACCATGACCCCGGTCAGCCCGGCCGTGAGCAGCATGGACCGGCCATTGGCATTGCGGACGCTGCCTTCCCGCGCATAGGCTTCCACCACGCGGGGGGTCATCACCTGGTAGACCGAGTGGGGCAGGACGTTCATGCCGTCACGCATCACGGAGGCCACCGCAAACAACCCCAGGCCAGTGAGGCCGCCGAGGGCCAGCATCAGAGCGCTTTCCGTGGCTGCCCAGATGGACGTGTAGAGGCTGCCCCAGAAGCTGAAGGGAAGGCCGATGCTGACCAGTTCCTTCAGCGCTGCCCGGTCCAGCCGGTACTGGATCTTCAGCGGCCGATCCCGGTGGAGGAGTCCCACACCGGCCAGGGCCGGCAGGGCCACGCGGATGCAGAGGCCGAAGAACCCCAGGGTGGGGATGATGAACACCAACCCGAAGTTGAGGACTGCTTGGATGAGCTGCACCCTGGCCAGGGCCACGAAGTGGTGAATGGTCCGGTAGGTGGCGCCCAGGTAGCCGCCGTAGAAGACGCCCCAGCAGCAAAGCACCTGCGAGAGCCAGCCCGCCACTCCGTAGTAGTCCCCCCGGACCAGGGCCACCCCGGCGCAGACCAGGAAACCAATCGAGACTGCGGTCGAGACCAGGGCATTCCAGGCTCCCGCCGCGCTGGCCAGGGCCTCCACCTTCTCTGGCATGTTCTTCCCGGTGTAGAAGGGGATCTGCCGCCAGAGTCCGTCAAAGGTTCCCATGTGCAGGAAGGCCATGTACATGAGGGGAATGGTGAAGATCCGGTAGCGCCCGGTCACTTCCGGGCCGAGGAACCGCGCGACCAGCAGCCCTCCCAGCGCCCCCAGGAAGGAGGCGCTCATGTTGCCGCCGAAGAGGGCCGCCACGGAACCCAGGATCTGCCGGTTGTGGGTCAGCTTCGCCTTCTGGGAACCCAGATACGCCCTAAAGCCCACGGGGCATCCGGTGGGTCAGGCGCTGGTGAGGGCGGGGTGCGGCGACTTCAGACTGGAAGGGCATAGGTGTCGACTCTCGCGGGATCGAAGGGTTCGCTGGCCCAGAAGAGCGTGACGAGATCGCTGTCCCCTGTGTTGGTGATGCTGTGGGAATAGCCGGGTGGGATGTCCACCACGCGGGGTTCCCGCCCCGACACCAGGTACTCGATCACCTCCGAGCCGGAGATCTGCCGGAAGCGGATGCTCGCGTCCCCGCTGACCACCAGGAACTTCTCGGTCTTGGTGTGGTGCCAGTGGTTGCCGCGGGCGATCCCGGGTCGGGTCACCGACACGAAGATCTGACCCATGGCCGGGCCCCGCAGCACCTCGGCCAGCCAGCCCCGGGGATCCCGCTTCGTGTCCAGGAGGTAGCCGAACTGGTCTGCCGGAAGGTAGGTCAGGTACATCGAATAGAGCAGGCGGGTGAGGTCATCACCGACCTCGGGCACTTCCCGGCTCAGGCGGGTCGCGGGGAAGTGCTGGATCCGTCCCGCCAGGTCCCCCAGGGTGAGCGTGAACACCCGGGGCACCGCAGGTTCGCCCTGGGCGTCACGGTGGACCGTGCCCCGGAAGGCGGCGATGAACTCGGCCACGACGTCATCGACGTGCACCAGACTGACCTCCCGCCCCGGGTCATGGACCTCCAGGGGCAGCCCCTGGGCGGTGTTGTGGCAGAAGGTCGCCACCACCGAGTTGTAGTTGGGGCGGGACCACTTGCCGAAGACGTTCGGCAGGCGAAAGACAAAGACCGGCACGCCCGTCTCGGCCCCGTAGGCGCGGACGTAGGCCTCGGCTCCCCGCTTGCTCGAGCCATAGGGGTTGTCCAGGGCCGCCTGGGTGGAGGACGAGATGAGCAGCGGCACGGGGCGTCCCTGAGCGCGCAGCAGGTCCAGGATCTGCTCGGTGAGTCCGATGTTGCCCGTGGTGAACTCGGAGGGATCCTGGGGCCGGTTGACACCGGCGAGGTGGAATACGAAGTCCGCCTGAGCCACCAGCTGCGCCAGGGCCTCCGGTTGGTCCGACACATCAAAGGTGAGGACTTCCAGGTCGGGGTGCAGGGACAGGGTTGCGATCAGGTTGCGCCCGATGAAGCCCTGCGATCCTGTCACGAGGACTTTCCCCATGTCCTTCTCCTTGGTTAAGCCTTCGGGGCCTGGTGGGCATTCGAGTCAAAGGTGAGGCTACTGCGGCAAACGAATTTTCCCACCGGATCGGTCCCCCTGGACTTGATTGGATCCGGTCCCATTCGGCGCGTCAACATGGGTGTTATTTACCATTCATTTTCAATTACTCAAGGCTCCCTGGAAGCCGCCCTTCCCCAGTACCGTCGGGCGGCCGGCTCAATCACGCAGGTGCAGCGCTGAGTGCGCGGACCCACCTGGCTGAGGGGAAGGGCGCGGAAGCCGAGCGCCAAGGCTGGAGAACCGGGCCGGAGGGCATAGTCATCCAGCCCCGGCTGCCTGAAGCGTGGATCGCCCACCACGGAGGCGGCATCCCTGCCCTGCTGCCGCCACCGGGACAAGCTCTCGCTCCCACCGGGCCCGAAGGTCGGCAGGACGCCCCGGGGCGGGAAGTAGAGATTCCGGTCGATGTGGAGCACCTCCGGTCCGAGGGCCCCGGTCTCGAGGGCGGCCGCCTCGGGATTCGAGTAGGCGAAGATGTTGCCAACCACCTGCAGGCCCCTGGAGTTCTGCTGAAAGTTGGCGATGGTGCCCTGAGCTGTCTGACCATCCACGAAGAGGTTGTTGAAGATGCGGTTGTCACGGCCTCCCTGCACCATGAAGCCACCGTTCCAGGTCCGGCACACCACGTTCCCAGTCACCTCGTAGCCGCTGGCGAAGGAATCGAGGTAGATGCCCCAGGACACGTAACTGGGCGCTCCGAACAGAGAGGAGTAACCGATGGTGTCGGCCACCAGATTGTTCCGCAGGCTGCTGCCGCTGCGGAAGGCCCGGTCCTGCTGCGTGACCTCAATGCCTCCGGTATCCGAGGTCTCCAGGTTGGTGTTCTGGATCCGGTTGAACTCGACGACGTTGCGCGAGCCAGGATCCTTCAGAGAGATGCCGTACCGGGAGGAGTCGTGGATCGCGTTGTGCGAGAGAGTGTTGTCGGAGGCTCCCGCCCCGACGAGGACAATCCCCCCCACGTGCTGGTAGGCCTCACCCAGGTGGTGGATATGGTTGTCAGCCACCGTGTTTGCGCGGCTGCCCAGGATCAGGACGCCGCCCCCACCCAGGTGGGCCATGTCGCAGTCCTTGACCCCATTCCGCTCCCCCCCGGCGATGCAGACGGCATAGGTGCCGAGGTTCAGGAAGCGGCAGGCCTCCACGAGGCAACCCTCCGTTTCCCGCAGGCTGAGGGCCCCCTCCTCCCCGACGCCGAAGCCCGCGCTGGCCCCACTCTGAGCCCAGTCGGTGTTCCGGAGGGTGAGCCCCCGGAAGCGCAGGTACCGCACGGGATTCCCCGTCGCAGAATCCCCCTCCACCTGGATCAGGCGGCGGGTCCGGGGGGCCACCACCTCGCTCCGGGCCGAAAAGCCCTCCCGCGGCAGGTAGTCGAGGCGGCCCGCCGCGGCGTCCAGGTACCATTCACCTGGGCTATCCAGCTCCTCGCGTACGTTTTCGATGTAGTAGCGGTCCCCGGGGCTCAGGGAGGCACCAGCTTCCGGTCCAACCAGCTGCAGGCGGCGCTCCTGCGGGTCGTAACCGACCAGGGACAGAATCTCCGAGTAGGCCCGGCACTCCCCGGAGGGGAAGATGTGCAGCTCCGCCTCGGGCGCCCGCAGCCAAGCCTCCCGGAACTCGCCGGGGCCGCACCAGATGACGTCTTTGGGGCCCGGGCTCAGGGTGCCCACCGTGAGCTGCCGGGCGTGGGAGCGGTTGAAGCTCCGGGCTGACAGGGCCAGCAGGTGCTCGGGCCCCGTGGCCGGGCGGCCTGGCGCCCAGGCAACGCCGTCACAGAGGGCCAGGGCATCGAAGGTCAGGCCACCGCCCTGCTGGTTCTGCCAGCGGAGCCGGTGCTCGCCCTGGCTGAGCCGGAGCGTGGCCACCCGGGCCCAGCGGGCCGGAACCCAGCCCCCAGTGTCACGCAGGTCGGCCAGGGGCCGGGGGGCACCGTGGTCGAGGCTCACCGTGCAGCGCCCGGTCATGGAAGCATGCCCATAGGGCGCATTCAGGCAGCCGTAGTGCAGCCAGAGGGTGTAGTCCCCGGACGCGGCCACATGGATCGGGTATTCGAGCCAGTCACCGGGGTTATGGATACCGCCCACGGCCACGCCGAGCGGCAGGGTTCCGGCCGCCGCCGAGGCATAGAGGAAGCCCTTCCGGGCGGGATCGGCCGGATGGAGATTGGGGTACCGGGCCCGGATCTCCCTCCGCCCATCCACGAAGAGCGACCGGAAGTTCCAGGCACCTCCCTTCGCCTCGGGCAGGTCGAAGGTGATGATGCCCCCGGAAGCCACCCGGTGGCCATTCAGGCGGCGGCCGCCAATGAGCTCTGGGGTCTCTCCCGGATAGGCGGCATAGGTGATCGGCGCGTGCTCGGTGCCCGAATCTTCGGGACCAAAGGTGACGGCCCCGTCCAGGCAATAGCTCCCCCCCCGGAGCTGGACCGTGATGGGCCCTACTGGAGCCTTCGCCCGGAGGGCACGGATGGCATCCCGTGCCCGGGTGATCGAAGCGAAGGGCCCGTCGCTGCCCTCTGGGTTCGGCGCTGCCAGGCGGCCCGACCACGAGTCCTTCCCAGCCGGAGAGACATAGAGGAACCGCTCAGGGAGCTCCGCGCAGAGTGTCTGGCCCGTGACCAGGGCCAGGAGCAGGGACAGGCGAACCAGAAATTTCAGGCTGCCGTGTGTTTCAGCAGGGGCCGGCATCGTCATCCTCTGCACCTCCAAGAACCTTAGGGCGGCTGCCCTGCCGGCCGACCTTTCAGCGTGTTTTTCATAACCATCCTACGACGGATGTTGACTTCAGAGCGGACCATGATGATGCTGGATGGAGCCATCCCTGGCTCCGGAACCAGGGAAACAGACTCGAAAAACCCCCTTGTCGGAGGCACGGATTGAACCTCGCGCCATCTGCACTTGACCGGGTTAGACAGGCGGGGGATCCCACCCGAGGATCGGCCGGACAGCTGGGCTTTTCCTCCGGAACGGCGCCCACTACCTGCTTGTGCGGGGAATCCCGTGCCACGTCCTTTCAAGCGAACGGCACCGGTGCCGGGCGCGTCCCCCCCATCGCGTGACTTGGAGACGGCCCATGTCCAGCCCTCTTGATCTGAAGAATGCCACCCTGCTCATCACAGGTGGCACAGGCTCCTTCGGCAATGTCGTGCTGAAGAAGTACCTCGAGATCGGGATCGGCGAAGTCCGCGTGTTCAGCCGGGACGAGAAGAAGCAGGACGACATGCGGCACCACTACAAGGATGACCGCGTCAAATACTACATCGGCGATATCCGGGACCACGGCAGCATCTTCTCCGCCTTGCGGGGCGTGGACTATGTCTTCCACGCCGCCGCCCTCAAGCAGGTTCCCTCCTGCGAGTTCTATCCCCTGGAGGCGGTGCGGACCAACGTGCTCGGTACCTCCAACCTGCTGCATGCCGCCAGCCAGCTGGAGGTGCAGCGGGTCGTCTGCCTCAGCACCGACAAGGCCGTTTATCCCATCAACGCCATGGGCATCTCCAAGGCCATGATGGAAAAGGTGGCCCTGGCCGAGTCCCGCAACTTCGGCCCCAAGGGGCCCGTCGTCTGCGTGACCCGCTATGGCAATGTGATGGCCTCCCGGGGCTCGGTCATCCCCCTCTTCCTCGACCAGATCCGCTCCGGCAAACCCATGACGGTGACAGATCCTGAGATGACGCGCTTCCTCATGCACCTGGACACCGCGGTCGAGCTGGTGGAGTTCGCCTTCACCCACGGACAGAACGGCGACACCTTCGTGCGGAAGGCCCCCGCCTCCACCATCCGGGAGCTGGCCCAGGCCATCAAGGAACTCCTCCAGGCGGAGAATGAGGTCGAAGTCATCGGCACCCGGCATGGCGAGAAGCGCTACGAGAGCCTGCTCTCCCGGGAAGAGCGGGTGCGGGCTGATGACCTGGGAGACTACTTCAGCGTGCCTGCCGACTCGCGGGACCTCAACTATTCCAAGTATTTCTCCGAGGGCAACGTCGAGGTCTCGCAGAGCGAGGAGTATCACTCTCACAACGCCTACCGCCTCTCGATGTCCGAGATCAAGGAGCTCCTGCTCTCGCTCGACTGCGTCCGGGATGCCATGGCCGAACGCGGCCTCCAGCCGGAGTTCGCCCGATGAAGAAGCTTCGCATCGTCACAGTCGTCGGCACGCGCCCGGAGATCATCCGGCTCTCCCGGGTCATCACCCGCCTGGAGGCCGTGGCCGACCACCAGCTCATCCACACTGGCCAGAACTACGACTATGAGCTGAACCAGGTCTTCTTCGAGCAACTGGGCCTGCGCAAGCCAGACCATTTCCTGGAGGTCGCGGGGGGCAGCCTCGCCGAGACCATCGGCAACATCATCGCCCGGGTCGACAAGGTGCTCGAGGCCCAGCAGCCGGATGCTCTGCTGGTGCTGGGCGACACCAACAGCTGCCTGTCAGTCCTGCCCGCCAAGCGCCGCAAGATCCCCATCTTTCACATGGAGGCGGGGAACCGCTGCTTCGACCAGCGCGTTCCCGAGGAGTCCAACCGCAAGGTGGTGGACCATCTGGCGGACATCAACCTGCCCTACAGCAGCCACGGTCGGGAGAACCTCCTGCGCGAAGGCCTGCCCACGGACCGCATCATCAAGACCGGCAGCCCGATGCTGGAAGTACTCCAGGCCTACCGCGAGGGGATCACGGGCTCCGACATCCTCCAGCGCCTGGGCCTGACCCCCCAGGACTACTTCCTGGTGAGCTGCCACCGCGAAGAGAACGTTGATTCCGACGTGAACCTGCCGAAGTTCGTGGCCCTCCTGAACCACCTCGCGCAGGTCCACGGCAAGCGGGTGATCGTCTCCACCCATCCCCGCACCCGCAAGCGGCTTGAGTCCGGGGGACACCAGACCGATGCCCTGGTGGAGCTGATCAAGCCCTTCGGCTACTTCGACTACGTGAAGCTCCAGGAGCAGGCCTTCCTGGTCCTCTCGGACAGTGGCACCATCACTGAGGAGTCCTCCATCCTGGACTTTCCGGCCCTGAATCTACGCGAGGCCCACGAGCGGCCCGAGGGCATGGAGGAGGGCGCCGTGATCATGACCGGCATGGAGATCGACCGGGTCGAGCAGGCCCTCCAGGTGCTGCGCTCCAGCCCTCGCCGGGACGGACGCCGGACGCGGCTCGTGGCCGACTACGACGCTCCCCAGGTCTCCGAAACAGTGGTCCGGGCCATCTTCAGCTACGTGGACTTCGTCAACCGCTTCGTGTGGCGCAAAGCCTGATCAGGCCCGGTCCCCCTGCAGCCTCGCCTCCGGGTAGAGGCCAAGGGTGGCGAGGATCACCAGGAAATCCGTGCGCAGGTTTGCGCGGACGGCGTAGTCCAGGTTGATGCGGATCTTGTCCGGCAGCAGTACCTGGATGTAGGTCTCGTCGGGGTTCTCGGCCTCGGCCAGCAGCTCACTTTCGTTCCGGTACTTGATGGAAGCCAGGTCCGTGATGCCTGGACGCAGGGCCAGGATGGCGCGCTGGGACTCCGTGTAGAGGTCCACGTAGCGGGGCACCTCGGGCCGAGGCCCCACCAGGCTCATCTCTCCTACCAGGACATTCAGCAGCTGCGGAATCTCGTCCAGCTTGGTGGCCCGCAGGCGGCGCCCGATCCGAGTGATCCGGGGATCCTGGCCCACGGTGATGGAACGGCCCTGGCGCTCGGCATCCACGACCATGGTTCGGAATTTCCAGATCCCGAAGGGGCGTCCGCCCCGGCCGATGCGCACCTGGCGGAAGAAGACGGGCCCGCCGTCCTCGGCTTTGACCGCCAGGGCCACCAGGAGCAGCAAAGGCGACAGCAGCGCCAGCCCCAAGGCGGACCAGAAGAGATCGAAGAGGCGCTTCGGCATGCTAGGCCAGATTGGACAGGATCAGCTCGCGTACGGCCTGGATCACGTCGTCGACATCCTCATCCGTGAGGGCGGCATGCAGCGGCAGGCTCAGCATCCGACTGTAAGCGTCGGCCGCGACGGGGAGGTCCTCGGCCCGGTAGCCATACTTGTCCCGGTAGTAGGGGTGCATGTGGACCGGCAGGTAGTGGACCGAGGTGCCGATGTTCCTGGACTTCAGCTCGTCGATGAAGGTGTTGCGGTCGATCCGGAGCTGCTCCAGGCGCAGGCGGATCACGTAGAGGTGCCAGCTCGAATGGGCCCAGGGCAGCTCCACGGGGAGTTCCAGGGCCGTGAGATCCTTGAAACCGGCCTCGTAGCGAGCCACCACCTCCCGGCGCCGTGCCTGGAAGCTGCCGAGCCGCTTGAGCTGGGCGAGACCGATGGCCGCCTGCATGTCCGTCATGTTGTATTTGAAGCCGGGCAGGACCACCTCGTAGTACCAGGAGCCGGAGCGGTCGAAGCGCTTCCAGGCATCGCGGTTCATGCCGTGGTGGCCGATGATCCGGGACTTGTCGACGAGGGACTGCTCCCCCGTGAGGCAGCCTCCCTCGACCGTCGTGAGGTTTTTGGTTGCATAGAAGCTGAAGGCCGCGAGGTTGGCTCGGGATCCAATGAGGCGCCCCTTGTAGCGGGTGGAGATGGCGTGGGCCGCATCTTCCAGGAGGAACAGGCCATGCTGGGCCGCCAGCGCATCCAGCTCGTCCAGGTGGGCCGGGTGGCCGCCGTAGTGCACCGGCAGGAGCACCTTGGTGCGGGGCGTGATGGCCGCCCTGACGGCCTCCGGGTCCATGGTCAGGGTGTCCGGGCAAACGTCCACCAGGATCGGCCTTGCCCCCACGTGCTCAACGACGTTGGCCGTGGCACAGAATGTCATGGCTGGGACGATCACCTCGTCACCGGGGCCCACCCCCAGGGCCACCAGGCCCACGTGGAGGCCCGCGGTGCAGGAGTTCAGGGCGACCACCGCCGGGGCCCCCAGATAGGTCTTCAATTCCCCCTCGAAGGCCACGGTCTTGGGGCCAGTGGTCACCCAGGGAGTGCAGAGCGTTTCCATCACCCCCGCGCGTTCAGCCTCGCCGATGGTCGGGGGATTGTAGGAGAGAAATTCCTTCCGCATGTCAGATCCTTCAGTTCAGGGCCAGCGTTGTCACCTGGGCCAGGGTCAAGGCAGGGGGCGTAATTACACACAAGAGGGATTCAGCCTTGGTCTCCGAGCAAGCCGAGCTGCGGGTCGGTACCCCCGCTGGACTTGCCGAGCAATTCGTCGAACAGCCGGATGTGGGTTGCGATGGCGACTCGGCGGGAGAGGTGCGCTTCCACATAGGCCCGGCCCTGAAGTCCCTCGGTCTGGACGCGACTGGGTGAGTCCCGATAGGCGAGGATGGCCTGGGCCAGAGACTCTGGATCCTCGGGGGACAGCACCGAGCCGGAGCGGCTTTCCTGGATCACCTGGGCAAGGGAGCTGCCCTCCTCCACACAACAGAGCACAGGCCGACCCGCAGCAAGGTAGTTCCAGGTCTTGCTGGGAACGGCAATCTCCGCCGCACCCGGCTTCAGGGGGATCACGCCCACATCGCAGGCGTTGTAGACCGCCGGCACCCGCTCCAGGGGCTGCATGGGAAGGAAGTCGACGTTGGACATGCCCTTGCTGCGGACCTGTTCTTCCAGGGACTTCTTGGCGTTGCCGTCACCGAGGAGGACGAAGCGGATCCCGGGTTCACCCCGCAGGTATTCGGCGGCCTTCAACACGATCTCGAGGTTCTGGACGAAACCCATGTTGCCCGCATATTGGACCACGAAGGCCCCACCACAGCGGTAGTGACGGACCAGTCGGTCCTCCGCACTCGCCCTGGGCTGGATGTGCTCGGTGTCGACCCAGTTGGGAATTGTCGCCACGGCGGTGCCGGGGGCGGCCTGCTCCACATAGGTGGAGAAGGAGGGACTGATGGTCGCGACCAGATCAGAAACTCGATAGCTGGCCAGCTCCGCCTTCCTTAGCATTCGGTAGGCCATCCCACCCGCGGGAAGCATGCCAGCAACCACCGCCGAATCCGGGAAGATGTCCTGCAGGCTGTATACCATTTTGGCCCCCTTCAGGCGGGCCAGCAGGGCGCCAACGAGGCCAGCGAGGGGCGGGGTGGAGGGGACGAAGAGCAGGTCCACCTTGGGCACGGCCAAGCCCCGGAAGAAGAAGAAGGCAAGGAACCAGAGGTACTCAAAGCCCTTGGCGAGCACTCCCATCCGCCGGATGAAGGGATTCCAGCACCGGTGGATATTCCCGTTGAAGCCCGGGCTCCTTGGGATGGGACTGGCTCCCGAGGCGGGGCGGTTGGACAGGACGGTGACCTGGTAACCGCCCTCTGCCAAGCCCTCAGCCAGATCTTTGCTGAGGTGAGTCGCGGCGCATAGGATGGGCCAGTAGTACGCGGTCATCATCAGAACATGGGAGGGGCGGCCAGGGTTGGCCAGCTTGCCGGGCGTGGAATCTGCGCTCATGCTCGCCTCGACGCAGGGGCTTGGGCCCTCAAAGTCTGGAGGCAGCGCAGGTCAGCCTGGGCGTTGATTCCACCCATCCTGGTTCTTGAAACGGTAGCGAACAATGGAGCCTCGAATTGTTGTGGTTTCAATCCTAGACAATGGATGTTTGGTATCCCTTTTTTCCATGCCGACAGCTGGTGGGCACTGTCGGTGAGCCTGAAACCATTTCATCCTGCTTCGGCCTTTCCCGCCACTGTGAATGCAAGGCCCGACTGCTGAATCTCTGAGATCAGGCACGACCGGGGCGCCCCGGACCGGGCGCACCCGGCAGGTCTCCTCCTGGGGCACCCTGGCCAACCTTGAGTGCGGTCTGGATCAAAGCCGATCAGGCTGATGACCATGAATAAATTGCCGACGCGATAGCCCTGCACCGCGCCCCCTTCCCTGCTGGTGCGTTAGGCAACTCAGCCCCAGCCTGGCTGGGAGCCATCGCCCCATCCTTCCGCACAGCATGGTTAAATCTCTTGAGGAGCTGAAGGCCCCCCCTCTCCCCGACGAGGAGCAACCATGAGTCGAATTTGGACTGAGAATGCCTAAAGCTCTGGTCCCCAGTGGGCAGAATGACGCCGGAAATATTCGCGGAATGGCTCTGGCGTCAGGGTTGTCGTGTGGTTCGAACCAGGGGTTCCTATCAGTACAACTGAGGGCCGCGAAGGTTCCAGGCCTCTCCCGGCCACTGGATCATTCAGCCCTCAGGGGAGGAGGAGGTGTTTGAGTTTATGCCAGATGAGATGGCCATCGGCCCAGCAGTTCCCAGACCTGCCGCAACCCTGCAGGGAGACCGTTTGATGGGTGGATCTTTGCCGTCCCCGTTGAAGGCATACCACCCGCTGCCAGATGGGCAGGAACTCTGCATTGCACCGGCCCTGCCGAGTGAACTACCGGACCTCGTGGCGCTGCATCTCGCCTGCTTCACCCGCTCCGACCACTTCGCCATATTGCTCGGAGAGCCCTTCATCTGGGATGCCTACCGCTGGTTCCTCAGTTCTCCAAGGACCCTCGTACTGAGCGCCAGGGTCAGGGATCGCCTCGTCGGCCTCACGGCCTTCTCGGATCACCCCTACAACATCCCGATGCTCAGAGCAGGCAAAGGCTCAGCCCTGCTCGGCCTCCTCAGGAGGCCCTGGCTCGCTTTCCGTCCCGACTGGCTAGGGCGACTGGCCGTCCTGCTCTTCTCCAGGTGGTCGCGTCCAGTCGGGAATGAGGGCCAAATCGCATTCACCTGCATCGCTCCGGAGTTCAGAGGCCGGGGCATTGGCCGATTCCTCAAGCAGGCATCCATCCAGGCCTGCCAGGACTGGAAGGTAGTGGCCGTGACCACGGCCGTCCGCCGGGAGAACGTGGCGGCCAAAGCCCTCAACAAGCGGTTCGGTTTTGTCGAGGTGGAGGCTAAGAGCTCTGAGCGCATGGTGCACCTTCGCCTCGATCTGAAGGCCACAGGCCTGGCCGGCGAAGTCCTGCCAGATCGGTAAGGTTCTGGGTTCTTCCAAGGTCTGATTTATGGGCAATGTCGGCGGCGATGAATTTACCCTGGAACGTGGCGAGGCCGCACCACTGCCTCGAGTCCTTCTGAATCGCGAGGAAGACTGGAGGGGGCTTTGCCAGCCCTGTCGTGACGCTCACCGCCAGGATGATCCGGTCCGCCATGACCGCGAGTTGGGCGTTGAAGCCGTACTCGAAGCCCTTGCGGTTCTTCATGATCAAGGTTTCGGGTTCGGTGGGGTTCGCCTTGTAGTCCTCGACCATGAGTGAGCTCGTTTTTTTCTCATCCAAACATGGCAGGATGTAATCATTGTTCCCGCGAAGGCAAACTCCGCTATGATCCAGGCGTGGATTTCGCGCTGACTCAAACTCAAAAAACACTACAGAGCCATGTCCTGAGCTTTGCAAAACGCGAGCTCAATTCGGATGTGTTGAGTCGCGATCGGGCGCATGAATTTGGCCGGAAGGAGTGGCAACTCTGCGGTGAGCTCGGTCTCCCTGGGCTCAGCATCCCCGAAGCCTATGGCGGACTTGGACTCGACCACCTCACGACGGCGGTCGTACTTGAGTCTCTGGCCCAGGGCTGCGAAGACACAGGCTTGGTGTTCTCCCTGGCTTCGCATTTATTCGCCGGAGCTTTACCAATCGCGGCCTGGGCCAAAGAAGAGCTTCGGCAAAAATTTCTTCCCTCAATGGCGAACGGCTCCTGCATCGGAGCCAATGCGATCACCGAATCAGAAGCAGGCTCCGACGTTTTTTCCCTGAAATGCCGTGTTCGCCGCGAGGGGGACTCTTATGTCCTGAACGGGGAGAAGACCTATGTGACGAACGGTCCCATCGCTGATGTGTTCGTGGTCTTTGCGACAACAGACCCGCGGCGCGGATTCATGGGTGTGTCCGCCTTCATCGTCGAGCGAGACTCCCCGGGGCTGCGCCTGGGTGAACCGTTCGACAAAATCGGGCTGCGCACATCCCCGACCAGCTCTCTATACCTTGATGAATGCCGCATACCCGTCGACTACCGGCTGGGCGCCGAAGGGCAAGGGCACACGATCTTCAAGCAGTCGATGCTGTGGGAACGGAGCTGCGAGTTTGCCGTATATACCGGGGCGATGCAGCGCCAACTCGAAAGGGTTGTCGAGTTTGCCAAAACCCGCAGCCAGGCGAACAAAGCGATCGGTAAGAACCAGGCCATTTCGCACAAGATCGTGAACATGAGTATTCGCCTCGATGCCGCCCGCATGCTGCTCCATCGTGCCTGCTGGATGCTCGACCAAAATCTGAATGCCGATAAAGAGGTCTCGATGGCGAAGATCGCCATCAGCGAAGCTGCAATCGAGTCGTCTCTTGATGCCATACAAATTCACGGCGGCAACGGGGTCATGACTGAATATCAGATCGAACGATTCCTGCGCGATGCGATCCCTTCGACGATCACCTCGGGAACCTCGGAAATTCAGCGAAATATCATCAGTCAGTGTCTCGGTCTCTAACCGGCGGGAGAAGCGTGAGCAACAGTTCCATTCTCCGTGGTTCGCGTGAACAGACAACCATTCACGGGGCTGGCTGCATCCATCAGGCGTTCATGGCTCAGGCGATGAAGACGCCACAGAATATTGCAGTCGCATACCGACAAGAGGTGCTGACGTACGAACAACTCGATGATCGGAGCAATCGCCTTGCTCGTCATCTCGTAGCTTCTGGCGTCGGCATTGAGTCTTTGGTCGGGATTTGCGCGGAGCCATCGATTGAACTCGTGGTTGCGGTGCTTGGCGCGCTGAAAGCGGGAGCGGCCTATGTGCCCCTGGACCCGCAGTATCCACCGATGGTCCTGGATTCCATGATTGCCGATTGCAAACCCCAAGTCATATTGACCATGGAACGTCAAAGGAAGTCTCTGGAGGGCCAGACCTCGACCCTACTCTTCCTCGACACGGATGCCGCTCAGATCGCGCAATCCTCCGGAGAACGGCTGGACATCGAGGTGGATCCGCAGAATCTCGCCTATGTCATCTACACTTCGGGATCAACAGGCAAACCTAAGGGAACCCTGGTCGAGCATCGTGGGGTCGTGAACTACCTGTCCTGGTGCCTGGACCGATATGCCGTAGGCGCGGGGTCTGGATCCCCGGTCCACAGCTCACTGTCCTTCGATCTCACCGTCACGAGCCTTCTGGCGCCGCTCGTCGCGGGTAGAACGACGATTCTCCTTCCACCATCGATTGGAATTGGGACCTTGAGCCACACTTCTTCGACGCACCAAGATCTGAGCCTGATCAAACTGACCCCACTGCACCTTGAGCTCCTCAGCCAACGTGTCGATCCTGAGAGGGCCATGAACTGGACTCATTCGTTCGTCATTGGCGGGGAGAATCTACTTTCCAAAGGGCTCGAATTCTGGCGGAGTCATGCTCCCAATACCAAGCTGTTCAATGAGTATGGACCCACCGAGACGGTCGTAGGTTGCTGCGTGTTCGAGGTGGCCGAAGGGGTCAAGCTCGGGCACAGCGTCCCGATCGGACGCCCCATCTACAACATGGATCTGTACGTTCTCGATTCGGCCTTGAACCCCGTGCCCAGTGGAGATGAAGGGGAGCTCTATATCAGTGGAATAGGGGTTGCGAGAGGCTACCTAAATCGGCCCGAACTCACGGCGGAACGATTCATCCAGGATCCTTTTTCGATAGATGGCCCCCGCAAGATGTATCGCACCGGGGACATTGTCCGGAGTCTCCCCGACGGGAACCTGGAGTTCCTGGGTCGAATCGACGATCAGGTCAAGGTGAAGGGCCACCGGGTGGAGCTGGCTGAAATTGAGGCTGCCCTTCGTGAATTCCCGATGGTTCGGGAGGCGGCAGTCATCGTGGTCGGCTCTGGATCTGATGCAAAGATCGTAGCGGTTCTGTGCGTGACCGGTGCAGAACCGGCTCTTGCGGCCGTCAGGAAGCACTGTTCAGAGCGCCTTCCAAAGCACATGGTCATCGACCAACTCACACTTGTGGAGCACTTGCCGAGCACGATCAACGGCAAGGTAGACAAGAAACAGCTCCTTCTTGACCAAGGCTAGAACAAGGGATTAATTGAGCAGCATGGGAGACGGAATGGATACAAAGCTTCGAGGCTCGATCGTGAGCTTATTAAGAATCGAGATCGCACCGGACCGAAACGACATCGATTTTGACAACGACTCGCTCCTTGAATCGGGCCTGATCGATTCGCTGGGCATCTTCAAACTGGTCTCGTTGCTGGAGAAAGAATTTGCCATCAAGATTTCTGATGACGAACTGCTGCCTGACAACTTCGAGACGGCCTCCGCCATCGCCCAATTTGTTGTCCATAAGCAGAAGTCTGGTGCCCTGGAATAGCTAGCGCTTCTGAACAAATGAATTAGGTCTTAATTTTCGCAGTCCGTTTGATGATTTTCTGCCTGGCTTCTATTTCTGCCTGGCTTGCTGGTCGGGCGCTGCTGAAAATAATGAACCGGGATGTCAGCCTTTTGGGTAGTTCTTTGAATTTCAGTACACGGTGCATCCACACCGACGGCAAGTTATCGTCATAATATGCGCCATACATTTTTACAAACCCTTCGTCTTTCAGAGTTTGTTGAATGGTGCGTTGCAGAGGTACGGCAAGGTTCTTCCCGCGATAGGATGGATCGATCAACATATCCAATGCAAAGGCCTCGTTCTCCTTGCAAGTCAGCCCTAGCATTGTTAAGTCGGGATGTTCGGCCGGTTTTCCTGGCCGGGGAATGACGCACCAAATATCCCCTACAATCAAATTTCCTTGAACCAGGGCAAAGCCTCGGATTCCCCTTTTGATACTGCGCAGGGCTCGTATTCGACGACTGCGGATGGAGAAATTCCATTTCCCTGCCTGAATATCATCCAGTTCAAGTCCCACAATTCGGAACTCGGAATTTGCAGGCAGACCTCCTCCCGGCAGGGGAACGGTTAGGTCCATTTCTACCGGTGTCACCAATCGATCGCGGAAGACCTGACGCTTGATCAGCGCTCCCAACTCCCCGGTCGCTGAAGCCTCTTTCATAAGGAAATATCCTAAAATGAAATAGTCAAACATGTTGAAGTTCTCCCTCTCACCTGAATTTTTTCAGGCTATGCACCACTTGATAGGAATAATTATCGCAACAACTGACTGACTTGGTGAGTGCCAAGTTTTCCGAGCGATTCAATCTTGATTCTGGGACAGGCGCAAGTTGAACGGTTCGGAGGCGAGAGAAATCAAGCCCCAAGCTCCACGGTGTGATAGCGAGAACTCCTTTGTATTGATGACATTTTCCCCAGGATTAGCCAAGTCTTTCGGGTGGAATCTGGGTCAGCGGCCCTTATCATATTTTACAACTAACCTCTTATATATGAAGATATGATTGTCGCACTCCGTCCGCTCATTAGAAACCATAGCTATTTAGGGCTTGGTATGATGTTGAAAAGCACCGGGACTGTCTCTCATTACGCGTTTACTTCGGCATCTGGCATTGTCCAAGTGCGGGGGTTCTTTGATGGGATCAAACAGGCATTGTTCATAAAAATCGCACCATAATTTCTCTGCTACTACTGTGTTTGAGAAGGTAATGTTTACGAGAGAGCCAACCCGATCGATTCCTGGGGACCCCGTTCATTTGCTTCGCTGGGAGTAGACAGTTGAATAGCGTGAACCCAGGACAAGCGGTTGAACAACTCGCCCGGTACTACTCTCTCCAAGGAATGAAGGTCCTGCCTTCGGTATCAGGATGGTGGGTAGAGTTGCAGCCATTTTCTTTTCTTCGCTTCCCGTTCCATGAGCTGGGCGAGTTAACCCCTGAAGACCGCCGCCATGTTTTCTGGCATGGCCCAGCCCTTCTGCTGCGGTACCAGGGTCCAGCGGTGGATGGAGGAAGACGTGGCGGCCTCTTTCTTTGCAGCAACAAGGCCTATGACTTGCCTGCGCTGGCTTCGAAGGCGCGGAACCAGACCCGGCGGGGGTTGGAACTATGCCGGGTGGTTCAGATGGAATTTCAAACGCTTGCCAGGTTGGGGCTTTCCCTGGTGATGGACACCTATCAAAGGCAGGGACGGGGCCTCCCGAAGGGTGGCGCCAAAAGGTGGACGAGGGTTTGTGACGCCGGGGCGCTGGTACCTGCGGTTGAGGCCTGGGGTGCCTTTGTAGGGGAGCGTCTGGCGGCATTCCTGATCGGGGCCAGAGTGGGGGATTGTTATTATATTCTTCAGCAGGATTCAGATTCAGCTCTGCTCAACCAGTATCCGAACAATGCCTTGTTGTTCTCTGTGACTAAGGCCAAGTTGGCTGATCCTGGGGTGACATGCATCAACTACGGGTTGAAGGCGATGGATCCCACGCCAGGATTGGACCGATTCAAGCATCAAATGGGGTATGAACTGGTCGAGATTAATGAAGCCATCGAATTGAACCCTATGGTTCGCCCATTATTAGACTGCGGGGGCCGTTTTGTCTTGCGACAGCTAGCCCGCCGATTCCCTCAAAACGATCTATGGAGAAAGGCACAGGCTTTGATTGGAAGCCCGCACCCATAGTCCAGGCCCGGTACACTTTCCGGGAAAAGCCTTTGCGCCTTGGTGAAACGGCATGACTCTTTATGCCATATGCAAGCAACCCGAGGTTCCACGCTCCCCTTGTCACATCAGATGGTGAACCCTTATCGAGCCTTCCAGACAGCCCTTCTGCAAAGATCAGACAATGACCTCCCTGCCGATGACCCACCATCCCCTGCCTGATGGGCGGGAGATACAAATCGCGCCGTTCCAGATGAGCGACCTGTCAGATCTGGTGGCCCTCCATTTTGTGGAGGTGGAGGCCAAGCGTTTCCCGCGCATGCTCCACCTCCGCCTCGATCTGAAGTCCCCCCTGCCCTCCCGGGGAGGCTGCTTATGACGAATGGATACCGGCAGGCTCAGGTTGCGGATCTCCCAGAGATCGTACGGATCCACCAGGCTGCCTTCCCGGATTTCTTCATGACGGCACTCGGACCAAGGTTCCTGGCGAACTTCTACCGCCGCATCCTCAGCTATCCCGACCATGTGTTCTGGCTGAAGCAAGGCAACGCCGGACTGGAAGGCTTCGCAGCTGGTTTCCTGCATCCGGGGGAATTCTACCTGCGAATGAAAGCGGAGCGCCTGTCCATCGCCCTGATTGTGGCCACCCGAGTCCTGTCCCGCCCGAGCCTCCTGCCTCGTGTGCTCGCCAGTTATGGCGAGGTCTGGCGGTCCATCCGCGAAGACGATAAGGATCTCTGCGAGCTTTCCTCCATCGCGGTCCACCCGGATTGCAGCGGCAAGGGAATTGGACAGGGCCTGGCTGCAGTTTTCATCGAAGGGGCCCGAAGCAGGGCGAAGATCATTGTCCTCACCACGGACGCGGCGGGCAACGAAGGCGTCAACCGGTTCTATCTGAAGCTGGGCTTCGTCTTGGCCGATTCCTATGAAAGGTCCAAGGGCCGGTGGATGAACAGGTACCGATTCCAGCTGGACAAGCCCCCGACCGGGGCCTAGAGCATGCTAATCCTGAGCCACGCCATCACGACGACCCCAGGCTGAAACTACAACTCGGCATAGGACCGCAGCTGGCGTGTGCCCAGCTTGTCGAACTCCTGCTGCAGCGTCCTGCTGATCTGCGAAGGATCATAGGCCACGTCGTCGATCAGGTTTCCATCCTGGTCATAGTCCGGGTGCACCATGATCTCGAGACTGGTCCGGTCTGGATCGCGGAGGGAACTGTAATCCGCGAAGGAGCCGAAGCGCTGCACGACAGCGAAACCATGGAGCCTCAGGTAGAGGTTGAAGCCCCATTTGACCAGCCGCTTGGGAAGGGAGATCCCCCCGATATTGCGATGGAGGCGGACCTTCGTGATCCGGCTTTGCTTCAAGACTTCGACCACAACCGGGCCCAGGAACAGGCCCGTGTGGACATGATGGTGGGAGTCCGCATGGGTGATGGGGAGACCTGCCCTGCGCATCCGCTCGACCTGGGCGCTGAGCTCCTGGGAGACAAGGACCCGCTCCTGCCTGGACAGGGGAGCAAGCCGGTCCAGCCGCCCGTGGAACTGCCCCTGCTCGTCGCAGAATTTCCGCGACTCCCGGATGCCCGCCGTCAGGGGGCGGCCCTCCGTCAGGTTGAGGTGGATTCCGATCCTGTCCTCCAGGTGCATGGTCATGGCAATTTCGCAGGCATCCTGAAAATGAGAGCCGTTGGCGCACATCGTCGTGCTGCTGATGAGCCCTTTCGAGAAGGCCTCCCCGATGGCACGTGTGCAGGAGTCGCGCAGACCGAAGTCATCCGCGTTGACGATCAGCATGATCCCATTGGTGCTCAAGTCCGCTCCTGCTCGTGGGGTGGATGAGGGCCCGTGGAACCGCTTCCAAGCAGCTGCTGCATGACCTCGAAATGAGCCTTGGCGCAGGCCTCATAGGTATGTCCCTGGATGGACCTCAAGGCGTTCGTCGCGAGTCGCGACAGTTCCCGCTCGTCGCCGAGCAGGGCCTTGAGCCTGCCGACGAGCAACCCGACATCACCCACCGGGAGGACGTAGCCATTCTCATGATCCACGATGAGTTCGAGGCCAGCGATGCATTTGTCGGTGGTGATCACAGGAAGCCCGGCCGCCAGAGCCTCGTTGACAACCAGGCCCCAGACATCCGATTCGGTGGGCAGCACGAACACATCGGAGGCTTGATACCACTGGCTCAGAGCCGCGGGGCCCAGGTGCCCTGTCAGCAGGACGTTCTCCAGGTCGAGTTCCTTCAGCTGCCGGCGGTACTCACCTTCCAATTCACCCGACCCGGCGATGACCAGCAGCCAGTCCGAGGGCATAGCCGCCCAGGCGGAGATGAGCACATCAATCCGCTTGCTCCTGATGAAACGGCCCGCAGTGAGGACCACCCTGGAAACCGGGTCAGGCAGGAGCTCCTTCCTCAGGTGCTCCTTCTCGGCCCGGCCCTTCAGCTCCAGCGGGATGTCCTTCTCGTACAGGGACGTGAAGTGATGGGGGTAGATGGCTGCTTCCCGCGCCCCGAACTGCAGAAAGTATCGTCGGGCATGGTCGCCGTTGGCAAAACAGGCGGCAGCCCCCTTGATGAGGAACCGTTTGAAATGGTCCTTGAAGGAGGTCTTCTCGAAGAGGGCCCCATCGCAGTTGAGGATGTAGGGGACCCCCTTCAACCGGCACGCCAGGATGAACAGGATCCCGGTCACGGTGCTGTATTCGTAGGCTATGGCAAGGTCGACATCCCGCTTTTTCAGGTAGTTCAGGACATCGAATTTCACGCGCCCGAGAGGCTGGTCCCAGTATTTCAAGCGAATGGTCTTGAAGCCGCTGCCGGCCGTGGCGAACCAGGTCGTGTCCCGGGACGCCTCATTCTGCTGCTCGAAGCAGACGGTCAGATCACAGTAACGACCGAGCTCATTGAAGAGATTGACGCGGTAGGGCGCCATGGTTGTCGTCAGGATGAGGACTCTCAACCAACTCCCCCGCACAGGATGGGATTCCCGGAACCGGCCGGTGGGCGCGGCTCAGATCCGGTCACCCCTGAGACATTCAGGACTGCCCATACTTGTAGTGGTAGGCGTAGCGGTAGCTCTGATCGAAGTAGCCCAGCCCCGTGGGGAGGATGTCATTGAATACACATCCCTTCAGCGGCAGGTTATTCGCCTCCAGGCGGTTCTGGCAGGTCCGGATCTCATCCAGACTGTGCTGCCCGCACTTGGCCACCAGGAGGATGGTGCCCACCTTGGAGCCGATGATGCTGGCGTCGGTGACGGGCAGCAGAGGGGGCGCGTCGAGTACCACATAGTCGTATTCACTGGAGACGGCGGCCACGAATTCCCCGAAGGCAGCAGCCATCAGCAGCTCGGCCGGATTCTTTGGAATCCTCCCAGAGCTCATGATGTGCAGTCCCGGGATCTCAGTCTCGTGGATGGCTTCCTGCCAGGTGGTCATGCCGGCGATCACCTCAGAGAGTCCACCCATGCGGTGCGGCAGGCCAAAATACTTGTGCAGGCTGCCCCGGCGCATGTCCGCATCGATGACCAGCACTTTGCTGCCGGCCTGGGCCAGAACCACGGAGAAGTTGCAACTCAGGAAGGATTTCCCGACCTTGGGCGCGGGCCCCGTGATCATGATGGCGCGGTTGGTAGTCTCCACCATGGAGAACCGGAGCATGGTGCGAAGGCTCCGGAGGCTTTCGGTGGCCAGGTCCTCGGGGTCGTTCTGGGCCAGGAGGTGACTCCCCGGCCGGCTCTCACTGAGCGCCTTATAGTGTTCTTCCTGGGCCTTGCTGTGGGGAACGGTCACGAAGACCGGAAGCCCCAACTTGGACTCGATGATCCGGTGATCCTCCACCCCCTGCCAAAGCGCAAGCCGCCCCAGGACGAGGCTCCCGCCCACCAGGAGACCCAGGACGAAGAAGACAGCCAGGAGCATCTCCTTCTTGGGCTTGATGGGCCTCAGCCCTGGCATGGCCAGGTCGACCACGCGGGAGCCGTTGTGGGCCTCCCCGGCCTGAGTCACCTGGAGTTGCTTGATGTTGTTCAGGATCGTGGTGTACAGCTCGGAATTGACCTGGACATCCCGCGACAGCCGGGTCACAGCCTGCTGGGTGCCAGGCAGAGAGCGCACCTTCCGATTCACCGCAGCTGCTTCTCCCTCCAGCTTCCCGATCTGGGCATCCAGGGTCATCACGACGTCCGATTGGGGCTGATAGGTGCGCAGCAGTTCCTGCTTCTTCTGCTTCAGACTCGAGATCTGGGCGGCCAGGCTAGCGCTCTGCTGCAGCGCCAGGTCGGCCTCCCTGGAGACGTCCACTGCACCAGCCTGGGACCGGAAGCCGTTCATCTGGTTCTCGGAAGTCTTGAGCTTCGAGTTGACCCCCGGAAGTTGCTTCTGCAGCAGGTCGATGGCCGTAGCGATCTCCTCGGTCTTCCGCTCGGTGTTCTGGCGCACGTACTGTTTCATGATCTCGTTGAGGATCTCAGCAGCCTTGGCCGGATCAGGGTGCTTGTAGGTGAGCGCCAGTAGATTTGTGGATCTGTTCGGCTGGGTGGCCCCCTTTTCCGCGACCTCCAATCCACTCTTCAGCTCACCTATGGCACCCAACATGGGCTTGCGATACACCTGGAACGACTCGCCAGGCTTCGCCACCATGCGCCGGACTTTCAGCCTCAAAGATTCGCCGCCGTAGGAGGCGACAAGGGTCTCTCCGACCCGCCCCTTGGCCAGCGGAAGCCCCAGAGGATAGGTGGCCCCAGGGTTCCCCTTGGCCGGGGTTGTCGTCGGTGACACCCAGGTGAAGGAACCATCCGCCAGGGCTCTGACCTGGAAGGCCAGGCCGCGCATGTATTCAGGGATGGAGAGGATCTCCACCTCCAGCTTGGGCGCATCGGCCTTGCCCCGCACCAGCGCCTCCCCGATGAAGGGGAACAGTTTGGGCTGGGCCGCAATGTCGAGATCCAGTGCTTCGACAGTGCGCCCAAGCACGAGGTTGCTGCCAAGGATCTCGATCTCCGTAGAAGCGTCCGAGGGGGCAGAGAACATCCCTTCCATGCGAGCATAGGCCGCATCGGAATCCCGCGCGGCTTTGGGAGGTTCGATCTTCAGGAGGGCGTCGGCCTGGTAGATCGGGGTGATCCGCCAGATGTAGAAGGAGCCCAGGGCGAGGGAGACCAGCACACTGCCCAGGATGAGGTAGCGTCCCGACCAGAGGTTCATCAGCCACTCGCGGAGGTCCACCTCAGGGGCTTGCTGGGGCCCGCGGGCTGGCCGCGGCTGAGCCGCTGCTTGTGCGAGTTGCGGTGGGTGAGCGGGAAGGGATGTCATGCAGGCCTTTGTTCAGTGATGAGGTGGGGCACCCAGGCTGAAACGGAGCGCTGTATGTCCTCGAAGGCTCGCTGAAAGGCCTCGCGATCTTGGCGGAAGGGATCCGCGATCTCGCAAGGAGGAACAGACAGCCAGTGTCCCAGGAGAAAGATCCGCCCCCGGGCGCTGGGGACGACCTGAGTACACCACTCCTTCTGCTTGAAATCCATCACAAGGATGAGGTCAGCCTCACAGGCCATCTCTGGCGTGACCTGCTGCCCCCGATGCGAAGAAATATCAATGCCTTGTGCAGTCATAAGGCGGACCGCCTCGGGGTCGGCAGGTTGGCCCACAAGCGCCATCAAGCCCGCTGAGCTGACCCGGATGGCCGATCCCAACCGAGACTTCAACAGCGCCTCGGCGATGGGCGTACGACAGTGGTTGCCCTCGCAGAGCACGAGTATGGAGCGGATGGAAGGATCTGAAGCCAAGGAGAGAGCCTGGGTTAGGAGTGGGTGCGGAAGTGGGCAGACAGGCCTCAGAGCCAGGTCACTTCACGGATTTGACCAGATAGAAGGCTTCCGCCCCGGAGACAACCGTGGTGATGGTGGGCAGCAGCAGGTTCATGACCCTGCTGTAGCGGACGAGAGTCCCCGCATCCACATACACGATGTCGCGGGGCCCCAGGGGGAACCGATCGGCCAGGACCATGGTGGTGGGGTTACGCGCGTCCAGGTGGAAGACATCCACCTCACTGAGGGTGCTGCCCTGACGGATGACATAGATGGAGCGGGCATCGGCCGTCGCCCCCTGAATGCCGCCCGCCTCCGAGAGGGCCCGGGCCAGGGAGAGGTTGCCGTGCACCATGGGCAGAGTCCCGGGCTTCACCAGTTCACCCATCATGTAGACGGGAGCTTCCAGGCTGTTGGGAACCTGCAGGGAGTCCCCGTCCTGCAGCAGGATCTGGCCGATGCGGTTCCCGGAGGCGAGGAGGGCCGGGAAGTTCAGGCGCCAGGCCTTGTCGCCCCGGGTCAGCAGGAGGCGACTGTCATCGGCCGTGGGGAGGAATCCGCCAGCCCGGTTGACGGCTTCCGCCAGGGTAAAGGGGACATCGGTGACGTTGTAGACCGCCGGCGTCTTCACTTCCCCCCCGATGTAGATCTTCTGGGAGCGGTAGGCGATGACCTTCACGTCGACCTGAGGATTCTGCAACACCTTGGCGAGGCGGGTGGTGATGGCTTCCCGTAGCTGGGTGGTGGTCATGCCAGCCACTTTGAAGCTGCCGACGTGGGGGAAGTAGATCTGTCCACCCTCGTCTACGACGATGCCGGAGGAGGCGTCCTGGCGGAACTGGCCCAGGGGCAGGGTGATTTCTGGGTGGTCCCAGACCGTCACCAGGAGGGCATCCTGGGGCCCGATCCGGTAGGGCGTGGGAGTTCCGGTCAGGACTTCCAGGGCCTTGGGGTCGGCCGCCGGAGGCTGGGCTGCCTTCAAGACTTCAGAGCTGAGGGAGTGCAACCGGACACTGAGACCTTCAACCTGGGACGTGGTCTCCTGCCTGCCCGGCTTAACATCCAGCTTCATTCCAGGCGATGCGCAGGCACTAAGGACCAACAACGCACCAACAGCAGCCAGGGGACGAAGCACCCAGATCCCAGGACGGGCAAGCTGGGCCGACGGTAGGCACAATCCCAGGGAAGCACGCAAATTGGATCCTTGATTGGTGGACATTGGGGCCTCCAGAAGGTGGGAACGAAGGGAGAACACGATATCGACTATGGTAGTAAAATTTATCGGTAATTACCAATGTCTTACAATATTTTCCTTACCTTTCGGAATGATACCACCATCAACCTAGGCCCAAAGGTCGGCCTTTCCAGCGGCACCCAGGATGGCCGCGAACAGACCTGCCATGATGGGCTGAGCTGTCACCCGCTCCGCCCCTGGGGCACGTGAGCCGTAAAACCAATTCCATCCTGTCAGGACATCTGCCCGTGGTTCGAACGCCCTCCCTTCGCATCCTGTCCTGGTCGAGGAAGGCATGAAATCAAGCCACCTCCTGCTGGTGTTGATGGGGCTCATGACCCAGGTCATCTGTCTGGTCCTGCTCCCCAGCCGCCCACGAAAGGTCGGGGCCCTGGCAGCACTCCTCCTCGACGCCATCTGGTTCGCCTGGTACGCCTCAGACAACCGCAGCCTCAGCATTTCCGGGATCTGGGCCCTCTCACCCGTGGCGACCTGGCTCTGCCTCCACCTGGTTCTCGGCCCCGTCACTGCCGTCGAAGTGGCCGCCCGCATCCTCCCCTGGAAGCGTGCCGTGAGACTGCTCGGATTCAGCCTGATCCTCAGCACCTATGCCTGGGGCCTGGGCGAGGCCTATGGCCCTCCAGTCCTCACAGAACAGAGCCTGAGCTTCCCTGACCTGCCACCCGCCTTTGAGGGTTACCGCATCATCCTGCTCGGGGACGTCCATGCGGGCACCTTTGCTGGCACGCGCACTCTGCGACGCTGGGCGCAGGCCGTCTACCAGGTGCCCGCGGACCTGCTGGTGGGGGCGGGCGATTTCGTGTCCTACTGGCCTGAAGAAGCGGAGCGCACGGGCGAAGCATTCAAGCACCTTCACCTGCCGGATGGTCTCGTCGGCGTGCCCGGAAACCACGACCAGTATTCCCAGACCGACGAGGTGGCCGAGCGGTTGCGGCGCCACGGCTGGGTGATGCTCCTCGATCAAAGCCTGGTCATCCAGAGGCAGGGACAACAGCTCCTGCTCCTGGGCGAACGCTTTCCCATCGAGGGACAGGAGCCCTACCGTGCAGCCTGGGCTCAGAAACCATGGCCGTCGGGCTTCCGGATCGGGATCTGCCACGATCCGGAGCAGTGGCCGACCCTGCTCCAGGAGGGCGCCCGCCTCACCCTGGCCGCCCATACTCATGGTGGCCAGGTGAACCTCAGCCCCTTCTACAATGCGGCCCTGGAACGCTCCCCCTTCCTCGCAGGTCTCTACCGGAAGGGGGCTGACTGCCTCTTTGTCACCCGCGGCCTGGGTTGCACGAGCCTCCCCATCCGGTTCCGCTGCCGGCCGGAGATCGTTCGAATCACCCTGCATCGCGCACCTCAGGGCGCCTGAGTGCCCACCGGGTTTCCGGCTGAGCCCTGGATCACCCAGGAATAGGTGACGGGTCGATTTTTCCCATTCTAGAATGCCCCAGGGAGAGCCTATGCGCATCAGCCTGATCGGTCTCGGGAACATGGGCCTGCCCATGGCCCGGAATCTGATGGGGGTCGGGCACCATCTCACGGTCTTCAGCAGCATTCCAGACAGGGCCGATGCCCTGGTGGCCCAAGGGGCGAGAGAGGCCAGCTCCATCGCCGAGGCCCTCCTCAACACGAATGTCTGCATCACCGTGCTCGAGGACGATGCCGCGGTGATGGAGGTCGTGCAACGACCCGCGGGGCTGCTCAAGCACCTGCCGGCAAACGCGATCCACCTCTGCATGAGCGATCTCAGCATCGAGACCTCTCAGCGGTTGGCCGCAGCCCATGCCAAGGCCAACCAGGGCTACGTGGCCGCGCCCGTGTTCGGGACACCCAGCAGCGCCACCTCCCGACATCTCTGGATCGTGGTCGGTGGACCAGAGAACCAGGTGAAGCGCTGCCTGCCCATTTTCGTGGCCCTGGGCCGGGGTCATACCCGGGTGGGCACGAACCCCGCCCTTGCCCACGCCCTCAAGGCAGGTGGTGCTCTGCTCGACTTGGCGCTGCAGCAGGCCATCATCGAGCTCCAGGACTACGCTGAGGCCGTGGGCATCGCTCCCGCCGATTACCTTCGGCTGCTCAACGTCGCTCTCCTGCGATCCCAGATCATGGAAGCTGCTGGGAATCCCCTGGACAGCCCCTACCTGGATCCGGAGGATCTGGCCGTGGAACTCCCCCTCCCCGGGCTGCTCCTGCCGGCCGCAAAGCGCGCCGGTGTGCCACTCTCCAGCACCGAGGTCTTCAAGACCCAGCTGGAGGCGGCCGAAACCCAGGGCTGGGGAAAGCAGGAACTGGCCGAGCTCACGGAGGCTTGCCGGGTCCAGCCGGCGGAGGACGAGCAGCCTGCCACACCCGAAGCGCCGCCTCCCCCGGCCCCCGCACCCCGGTCACCAAGAGCAGGCCGTCCGGGCCCAGCAAAAACCACTCCCCAGC
>Ga0209697_10000579_pt1 | contig 60119 bp, 50 predicted proteins | sample AliMusrvi5mmetaG_FD_184115 | JGI IMG/M metagenome (GOLD analysis project Ga0209697, IMG submission 184115) | Freshwater lake bacterial and archeal communities from Alinen Mustajarvi, Finland, to study Microbial Dark Matter (Phase II) - Alinen... | ecosystem: Environmental > Aquatic > Freshwater...
ATCCTCCGGGTGCTCCAACTCAACCTCTTCACCAAGAGGAATTTAATCGAACTTTTTAAACCAACCGTTGTCCAACGTGCTGTTTCTCCGCAGATTTTATTGTGGGAAAATCTATAAGACAGCAGTGAAACCAACTACCAAGCCCACAACAAGCTTGTCTGCACCATTCAACAGGCCTCTATTACACCGGATAATACTGCAAAAGGCACGCAAGTCACCGTGACACTGCAGTATGTCATCAGGGGGGCACCACCTGCAGGATTGAAGGTGACCGAAAAAAGCATACTTCTGGTTGGCAGCAAGGAGCTGACGGTTCTCAAAGACGAATCGACCACTAAAGAGAACGGCACATGGGAAAACACCTTAACGTTTACGGTGCCCGACTCGGCAACACCGGGCGAATACACCGTCCGTCAGGAACTCCGTGCCCAGAAACTGACCCGGAGCGCGCAGCGTTCATTTACGGTCTGGTGAGAACAGGTTATTTTCCCGCACTTGCCTCCCCCCTTTTTTTCACCCGATTTCTTTCCGATTCCCTATCAATTCCTACCAAAAAAGGTATGACATACTAAGGGGAAGTTCACCTCGCTCCTTGTGTTGCATACAGATCTCAACGCTTTCTTTACCGGAATACTATTGACGGGCAACAGGCTGATTTGCTATAGCTTACCAGCACTCGACACGCCTGTTTTCCGTTCCCTGGAGCAAAAGAGCAGGTGCTTATCCTATCATCCGGACAACGATCGACTGCCGGTCGCCCCAGGCGACCCGGGTATGGCGGACAACGTTCATCCAAAACGTACGTGCAGGATTTTATATGAGAGGGATCTACGCTGGAAGTTACGATCCGCCGACCAATGGCCATCTCTGGATGATTGAACAGGGTTCCAGGCTCTTCTCAAAATTCTATATTGCGGTCGGTGAAAACTCACAGAAGGAATACACCTTCAGCACGGATGAGCGAGTGGCAATGCTCGAGGAGATATGCGCCGAATTCAACAATGTGGAGGTTATCCAATTCGAGAATAAATTCCTGGTGAAATATGCCGAATCGATCGGGGTCGATTATATTCTCCGAGGCATCAGGAACGAAAAAGACTACACCTACGAACGAGGTATGCGGTACGTGAACAGTAACATGAACAACACTATCCAGACGCTGTTCATGATGTCGCCGCGACAACTGGTAGAAGTCAGCTCCAGCTTAGTCAAGGGCCTGGTCGGCTCAAACGGATGGGAACAGGTTGTCCGCGAGTATGTTCCCGAATCGGTCTATTACAGGATGCTGCATAAATTTGGGAAACAACAACCCCACCATACCAGCAGACAAATTCTTGAACGCATCTGAATAAACAGACGTCCCCTCTGCCGGGTACAAGCCTTCCCCCCTGTTCTGCAATGATTGAAATTGAGAGCCCAAGCGGGCCCCATCTGGTATCGTTCCATCACTGCAGACGCTCCGCCTAAACAGTTACAACTTGGAGCTTGTCCGTAACTAAAACTTTGGTGCTCGCATTCGGCTTTTGGCCGCCTTTGACCGCTCCTCAATCACAAAATCCGGCGCGATCCCACGAAAGCTTATTTACGGACAAGCTTTTAATGACAGTAAAGAAAAAGAGACATCACCATGGAATGGTTGTGGGATATTAGCATCTGGAGTTCACTGCTGACGCTAACGGTGCTGGAAATTGTTCTGGGCATTGACAATATCGTCTTTCTGACCTTGCTGGTAGGAAAGGTACCGGCCAACAAACGCCATTTCGCCCGACAGTTCGGCCTGCTGGCGGCCATGTGCACCCGCATCCTCCTGCTGATGTCGGTGGCTTGGATGGCACGACTGGTGATGCCGCTGTTTGAAATTCTGGGGCATCCGGTTTCTGGCCGCGACCTGGTTCTGCTGTTCGGCGGCCTGTTCCTCATCTATAAGGCGGTGTCCGAAATCCACGGCAGCCTGGAGGGCGGTGAGGAGATCCACAGCCCTAAACATATGGCGTCCCAACTGCCGCTGGTTATCGCCCAGATCGCCATCATCGATATTATCTTTTCCCTGGATTCGGTGATCACCGCCGTGGGGCTGGCTGATCATCTCTGGGTGATGGTGACGGCGATTGTCATCGCCATCGGCATTATGATGTTCGCGGCAAAGCCAATCGGCGATTTTGTCGAAAAACATCCAACCGTCAAGATGCTGGCGCTAGCCTTTTTGGTCCTGGTCGGGGTGGTGCTGATGGCGGAAGGAACCGGGCATGCGATGCCCAAAGGCTATCTCTATTTTGCCATGGCCTTCTCTTTTCTGGTGGAGATGCTCAACCTGCGCCTGCGCCGCAAGACCGCTCCGGTGCATCTGCACCAGATTTACGATGAAATCCGCCCCCAAAAAGAGACCACCAGTAACGATAGCCTGCACTAAAAAACCACAGGAGCGTTGACTGCGGGAGTCACCCCCGTGGGGCTGCCTGTGAAAAGGGAGCTGTTAGTTCGATGCCACAAAACCAGTCCTTCCCCTGCACATCACGCCGACCTCATCGCCCACCGGTAATCACGCTGAGTACTCGCGGGCAGAGACGAATCAGCATTCGATGACACCACACCAAGAGAACCACAACCACCAACGGAATGGCGAGATAGAGCAGCAGCATGGTGTAGGGCCAGTCGAACGGTATATATTTGAAGGTGAAGGTGCGGATAATCCTCAGCAACGGTTCATGGGCCGCGTAGACAAAAAAACTCGCCCCGCCGAGACCGGCGATCAGAGTGGTCAGTCTTTCATGACGCAAGACCAGTTTGGTAGTATAGAGCGCCGCCACTATGCCGACGACCAGTCCGGCCCGATGCAGATAGACATTAAACCAGGCGGTGTACCAAATGACATCGACTAGCAATATGGGGATATAGACGAGACAGGCGGCGGGGCCGTAGGTATCGAGCGCAAACAGGCTCTTGCCTTTGATGGCACAGAGCGCTCCTGCGGAAAAAAAGAAAAGCCCCATAGCGGCAGGTAGGACTATCGGCCACACGCCCAACACCCAGCCCATGATGATTGGTTCGTATAACGGCCAGACGCCGCTTACCCAGCAGATAAATAGCACAATGAAATAGGGCAAGGGCGCAAAGCGAAGAATCACAGCGATAGCCGGGGCCAGCAGCACCAGGAGCATCAGATCGCGGATGAACCAGAAGTGATAGGCGATAGGATACCACTTGAGCCCCAGGATGTTATTGAGGTAATCGAAACCGGTAAAATTGGCGATCACATTATTATTTTCGCCAGTGAAATAAGGCATGAACTGCATTGTTGGGATGGCCTGCGCCAGCGCGACAATGGCGAGACCAAGAATATTCCAGAACAGAAAAGGAATCAGCAGGCTCCGGAGTCTGGTCAGTATCTTTTTGACATAGGTCTGCTGCGACCACCTGAAGTTAGCAAAGAACAGATACCCTGATATCAGAAAAAAGAGGGGAACCGCTAACCGGGCGAGGCCTTGCGAAATCAAGACGCGGGTAAAATCGGTCAGCGCATTGATGTTAGTGGTGCCAATCTCACCGCCCGCGTAATTAACGGTGGTGGCGTAGCCATGAATATAAATAACACCGATGATCGGGGGAAAACGGAGAAGCTTGAGCCGCAGCGACGATTCATTATCTAGCATGTTGTTTCGAAATGGAACGAATGAAGACAGGGTTGCGGATAACAAGCCCGTTCAACGGAACGGTCAGACCGAAACCAAGAGGCAGGTACCAGTGGCGCTCTAACGGTGCCAACAAAATCGACACCAACCAATAAAGCAGGACACCCTTGCCAAGAGCTGTTGGCCATCACCAGATGAAGCTTTTTTTGCAGTTTCACCTGGTGTGGTACATTACTCCCGGATGAGTTCATGGGTAACCCGATTGCTATCGACAGTCCTGAAGCTGGTACAGATCATCGGTACCTGCCGCCGCCATAGTAGGGAGAATGGCCATAATACCAAGGTTGCGGATAATAGTATCCAGGATTAACGTATACCGCCGGTGCCCTGTACGGAGCGTAACCGTAAGGATGATAGTACGGATCGTTATAGTAGTAGGGCACGCAGCCGCTACAGGCCCAGACCAAGATTGCCGCGATAAGCAGACGCAGTTTCATGTTTCACCTTCCTTGCCGCCGGTTGGATTGTGTTGGCGACAACTATATTATAACACAGGTCCGTATCAATGGGTTTGAATTTTACAGAGAAGCGGGATCAAGGCCTGGAAAATCTCCTTGAAAAAATGATTTTCTGAACATAATAAAATGCAATATGAGGAGCCTCTTGCAAAATGACAATATTTTTTCCTGCGCCCTGGGTGTCAAGAACAGACCAAATCATTTATTTCTTGTTATTTCGAGCGATAGCGAAAAATCTCGCCCTTTGAAGCAAGAGATTTCTCCCGTTGGTCGAAATGACACGGCATGCATGCGTTCCTTTTGCAAAAGGCTTTGAGAAAAACAAATTCCCGCAACCAGCCGACGCTGCACGTCGACCCCAACCTTCACGTACGGAGTAACGCCATGCAAGAGAAAATTCGTAGTGTGCTGCGGAAGATTGCCGAAGGAACCGGCAGGATCACGGTGCTGACCGGGGCCGGGATTTCTGCAGAAAGCGGTATTCCTACCTTTCGCGGTCCGGAAGGGTATTGGACGGTCGGCTCCAAGGTCTACCAGCCCCAGGAGATGGCCACCTTCCAGAGGTTCTCCCAGATGCCGGATGAGGTCTGGAAATGGTATCTGTACCGCATGGGGGTCTGCCGCCGAGCACAACCGAATTCCGGGCACATGGCTCTGGTTGCCATGGAGCAGCAGTTCGGCGACCGCTTCACTCTGATTACCCAGAATGTCGACGGGCTGCACCTGCGCGCCGGCAACACCCTGGCTCGCACCTACCAGATCCACGGCAATGTCTTTTACATGCGCTGTTCCCTGGAGTGCAGCGAGGCTGTCTACCCCATCCCGGAGGCCGTTCAGCCTAAATCCAAGGAAGAGAGCCTCACCGAGGCCGACCGGCAGCTGCTGCGCTGCCCGCTCTGCGGCGAGCGTTCCCGGCCCCACATTCTGTTATTCGACGAGAGCTACAACGAGCACCACTACCACTTCACCAGCTCGCTCAAAGCTGCCCAAAAGACCGCCCTGCTGCTCGTGGTCGGTACAGCTGGAGCCACCAACCTGCCTAATCAGGTGGCTCACGAAGTATACCTGCACAACGGGGTAATCATCGACGTCAACATCGAATCCAACCCTTTTGCCCAACTGGCAGAGACCAGCACCAACGGCTTCTTCATCCAGGATGCTAGTGCCTCTGCCCTGCCCGCCATCCTCAACGCCATGACCGTGGGCTGATCACCGTCGCAATACTTCTTCACCCGCAGGCCTCTCCACCTGCGTCATTACAAAAGTATTCGCACGACAGAGTTGACCTGCCAGAGAGTTCAGCGTATCTTGCTAAGGCTATAATTCCATTTCTGAATCAAAATGAGAACGCGAAGGCAAGCGAGCAGCGACGAGACAGTACCAGTAGTACGGCGAGGAGCCGCACAGCGTAGCCGACAATGGTATCGTTTGATTGAGAAGTGGAATTAATTGCCTTACTGAGAAGAAAGAGGGGTTATGGATATCAAAAAATTACGCAAAGAGTATGCAAGTCCGCTACTCAACCGGGCGATGCTTGACCCCGACCCGCTCCGCCAGTTCGAGCAATGGTTCAGCGAGGCCTGCAAGGCCGAACTGCCCGAGCCCAACGCCATGAGCCTGGCCACGGTAGCGGCGGACGGCCAGCCGACCCTGCGGACCGTCCTGCTGAAGCTGTTCGACCATAACGGTTTTGTCTTTTTCACCAATTACAGCAGCCGCAAGGCGCAGCAGATCGCTGAAAACCAGCAGGTTGCCCTGCTTTTTCCCTGGATCACGCTGGCGCGTCAGGTGGCCATCACCGGAGTTGCTGAAAAAATAAGTGTGAGCGAATCGGCCCGATATTTTGCCAGCCGCCCACGCGACAGCCAGCTAGGCGCCTGGATATCACAGCAGAGTTCGGTGCTCTCCTCCCGGCAGCTGCTGATGATGGAGCTGGATAAAATCAAAACTAAATTTCTTAACGGTGAAATCCCTTTACCTGATTTCTGGGGCGGATACCGGGTGCGTCCTGCAAGTATCGAGTTCTGGCAGGGACAGACCAGCCGCCTCCATGACCGTTTCCTCTACACGCACCAAGATGATGGCAGCTGGTCGATGGAACGTCTCGCGCCCTGAACGGCGCAGCCCCACTGATGTCGCTGTCCTTGCAACCTTTGCCAAGCCTCTACCTGATCTAATCATGCGTATATCTCTTTTTTGTTCATTGTTTCTTGCCTTGGCCCTTTCAGCCTTTGCCGAAGACCAGACCGTTTCCTCTGTTCAGTCGCCGCCGCCCTTGCTGGCCGCACCGCAACCATCTGCACCGGCACACAAGATGCCGGACTGGCTGCGCGTGCAGACAAACCAACACGGTGAACCAACACAAGCCATCAGCCCGCCGCTCAAGAAAGGTTCAGCGCGTCCCCCCGTAACACAGGCAACTGCTCTTCCTGGTTCAAGTGGCATGGCGTCAGCCGAATCTGACGCCTCAACAAAAAAATCTGCGCCGACCAAAACAACGTCTGGCAAAAACGTCCCCCCTGGGAGGGCTACAGGTTTACTGAACAATGTCCCTCCACTGTTGGTTACCGCAGCCACGAAGGCAACACCAGTACCTCAACGGGTCATGTTCTGGTCAAGCCACTTTTCGCGGCAAAAACCCATCCGTCTATTAGCCACCACCCCGCCCCTGCTGGTCGGTATCCGCCCAGCTGGACACACCGCGGCGGAACCTGTTGAGGAAATTGAGCCCCCCACCAAAATCCAGTCGATCTTGACCAAAAAACTGGTCCACCAGGAAGCCTTAAGCGAAAACGGGACTGAATCTCTGGACATGCTGGCCGCCCTGATCGATCTGCAGAAGAATATCAAACAGCAGATAGCCGCCACCAGCAAAAAGCTGAAAGCAAGCACCTCAGATACCGATAAAAAGGAGCTCCAGGAGGATCTGACCAAGCTGGACAAGCAGCTTTCCGAGACCGGCGACGATTTCGAACGAATTGCCACCGGGGTTGAAGCGGACATTTTCACCGAACAAAAGAAGGTGACCTTCAGCTGGAAAGATGAACTCAACTCCCTCTTGGAACCGACCATTAAAGAGCTTAAGCAGCTCACGGCCCGAGCTCGGCAGAAAACCCATCTCAAGGAAACGATCAGCGATTACGGCAAGCAGGCGGCCACTGCTCACCAGGCAGTGGAGAATCTTAACAAACTCCTCGCCGAAACCAAGAATCCAAAAATCAAGGCCAACATGGGAGAATTGCTGCCCGCCTGGCAAAATGTAGAGAAACGGATTCGCAACAAACTGGAACTGGCCCAGCTGGAACTAGCCAAATTAGAGAATAAAAACAGTTCTTTGATCGCAAGTTCAGGCAATTCCATACGGGATTTTTTCCGTACCCGCGGCCTGTACCTGGGAATCGCCTTTTTCGCCTTTATTGTCATCCTCCTGGCTTTCAAGCTGCTTTCCCGCCTCGTTTTTTATGTACTTCCCGGTGCTAAAAAAGAACAGCGCCCCTTCCATGTCCGTATCCTTGACATCATTCTTCAAGTTTTCTCCGTCATTTCAGCAATATGCGGCCTCATTTTCGTACTCTACACCGCCGAGGACTGGTTTCTGCTCAGCATGACCCTCATCCTCTTTTTGGGCCTGATCTGGACTGTCCGCCAGGCCCTGCCCAAGATGTGGCAGCAAGTCAGGCTGGTGCTCAACATGGGATCGATCCGTGAAGGAGAGCGTCTTATTTATAATGGCGTCCCCTGGAAGGTGGAATCGCTCAACGTCTTCTGCAAGCTGTTTAACCCAGCTCTCGGCATGCATCTGCGGATTCCTATCGAAAACATGATCGGTCTTATTTCCCGGCCCTATCATGTCGATGAGCCTTGGTTTCCCTGTAAAAAAGGTGACTGGATTGCCATTGACGGTAAAATATTTGCTAAGGTGACCAGCCTTTCCCTCGAACAGGTCGAGTTGGTAGAACTGGGTGGCCGCCGAACCATCTACCAGACCAGCGCGTTTCTTGGCCTGGCCCCGGCCAATCTCTCCCGCAATTACAGCATCAGAGTTCCCTTCGGCCTCTCTTACGCTCTGCAAGCGGAGATCACCACCACGGTCCCCAAAATGCTCAAAACCTTTCTCCAGAAAAAGCTGGACGAAAACGGTTATGGTGACGATTGTCTCAGCCTATCGGTTGACTTCCTCCAGGCCGGTGCCTCATCGCTCGACCTGGTGGTTCTCGCCGATTTCAAAGGTGAACAGGCCGCAGCCTGCAAACGGCTGGAACGGGCTTTTAGCAAATGGTGCGTCGAATGCTGCAACGCCAACAACTGGGAGATTCCCTTCCCGCAGATGACCGTTCACCTGCCCGCAACCACTACCCCCTGATGAGCTTTCAGGTCGCAAACGAATTGACACCATGTTGAGCGCACAGATCCTGCAAAACCTGAAAGACATCGTCAGCGCGGCCAATGTCTCGAACAGCTCAACCGACCGGATCACCCACTCCTTTGACGCCACCCAGCAGCAGTTTCTGCCGGAGGTCGTGGTTCATGCCGAAACCAGTGAGCAGGTAAGCCGGATCGTCTGTCTGGCCAATGCCGAAAAAATCCCCATCCTGCCCCGGGGGGCCGGCAGCGGCTTTACCGGCGGCAGCCTGCCGATCAAGGGCGGCATTGTCCTGGTCCTTACCCGGATGAACCAAATCCTGGAAATCGACACCGACAACCTGATCGCCGTTGTTGAACCGGGCGTGGTCACTGGCCGGCTGCAGCGGGAGGTGGAACGACTCGGCCTCTTTTATCCGCCCGACCCCGCCTCCAAGGATTTCAGCACCCTGGGCGGCAATGTCGCCGAGTGTGCCGGTGGGCCGCGTTGCGTCAAATATGGGGTCACTCGGGATTATATCCTCGGTCTGACGGTGGTGACCCCCACAGGCGAGATCATCCATACCGGCGGCCGCACCATGAAAAACGTGGTCGGTTACGACCTGACCCGGCTCTTTGTCGGTTCCGAGGGGACGCTGGGTATTGTCACCCAGATCATTCTCCGCTTGCTGCCCAAGCCTGAAGCACGCAAGACCATGCTGGTCGCCTTCGAGACCATCGACGGGGCTGCCCAGGTAGTCTCGGCCATCATCCGCGGAAAAATCATCCCCACCACCCTGGAGTTCATGGACGGATCCGCTATCGACTGCGTGCGCCAGGCTATGCCTCTCGACCTACCGCCCGCTTGCCGGGCGGTGCTGATCATTGAGGTCGATGGCGACCAAGAGGCACTTGACGGACAGGTCCGGAAGATTCTTTCAATTATCCAGCCGCTGGGAGTGCTCGAGACCCGGATTGCCGCCACCAGCGCCGAGTCTGAGGCGATCTGGCAGGTCAGGCGCAGCATCAGCCCCAGCCTGCGCCGGCTTAATCCCGACAAATTCAATGAGGATATTGTCGTACCCCGTTCCAAGGTGCCGGACATGATCCGGGCACTGGAGGCAATATCGACCCGCTACGGGGTGCCCATAATCAACTTCGGTCATGCCGGTGACGGCAATATCCATGTCAATGTCATGGTGGATCTGAAGGAAAGCGGCATGAAGGAAAAAGTGCAGCAGGCACTGAACGACCTCTTCCGCACCACGGTGGCACTAGGCGGTTCGGTCAGCGGCGAACACGGCATCGGTACGGCCAAGGCCCCCTACATCGGCATGGAACTGGATCGGGCGACCCTGGCCACCATGCAGACCATCAAAAAGGCCCTAGATCCCAATAATATCATGAATCCGGGTAAGATCTTCCTGGACACCGCACCGGAAACCTGCCCCCCTTTCCAATCTTCTTAACCTGGTATGGCTTTGCAAAAATCACTTGAGGACTATGGGCCGCAGATAGCGCAATGTGTCCGCTGCGGTGCCTGTCAGGCCCATTGCCCAGTCTATCTCGAGACCTGCCGGGAAGGCTCGGTAGCTCGCGGCAAGATTGCCTTGGCCGCCGCCCTGCTCGAAGGCAAAATCGACCTGGAGGAACGCTTGCTGCAGGAGCTCAGCCTCTGCCTGCTGTGCGGTTCCTGTGTCACCAAATGTCCCAACCAGGTGCCGACCGATGCGATCGTGGCCTCGCTCCGGCGACGGATCACTACAGAACGGGGATTATCTCCGATTGGCAAAGGCGTTGCCGCCCTTACCGGTTCCCCAAACCTGCTCCGGGGCCTGCTCAAGAGCGCGGAATGGCTTTCTCCCCTGCTCTTCAAAAAAATCCCAGCGACCAGCGGCCTGCAGCTGCGTTTTTCCCCGGACAGCCTTAAAGGACGGACCCTTCCACCCATCCCGGATCGTCATCTCTTTGCCCGGATACCGGAAATTCTAGAGGGCGAAGCGGACAAACCAATGGTTGGCTTCTTTGCCGGCTGTGCCATAACCTACCTCTACCCCGAGGTGGGCGAGGCCCTGGTCCGGCTGCTGCAGACCTTCGGCTACCCCGTTTTTATCCCCAGAAGCCAGGGCTGCTGCGGCATGCCTGCCCTTTCCTCTGGCAACGGCCCGCTCCTGGACAAACTGGCCACCGCCAACATTGAAGCCTTCGCCACCCGCAAGGTCAGCCACATCCTCACCGCCTGCGCCTCCTGTCACGGCGCGCTTACCGGTCATTATGCGGCAACTGACAACACCCGTTTCGATACGGGGATCGTCGATATCCATGTCTTCCTTCAACAGGAAGGGATTATCGACCGGTTGGCAGCGCTGCCCAAGTGGCCCCAGCGGCAGCGGGTCACCTACCACGACCCCTGCCATCTGCGGACCCAAGGAATTACCGGGGAGCCGCGTGCACTCCTGCGCGCCCTGCCCCAGGTTGAGTTCGTCGAGATGGAGGATGCGGGTCTCTGCTGTGGCTTGGGCGGCACCTTTACCGCAGCCCATCCGGACCTCAGCCGGGCTATCGGCGACCGCAAACTGGCAGGACTCCGAGCCAGCAACGCCACCGTCATTGCCACTGCCTGCCCCGGTTGTGTCATGCAGCTTCAGGACATTGTCAACCGGGCCGGTCTGCCCATCAAAGCCATCCACACCCTGGAACTGGTTCAACAGGCCCTGACCGAGCAGCCTTAAGTGATCAACAGCCAGACCATATCGCTTCGCTACGGCCGCGGCACCGAGGAATTCCGTATCCCGGCCGCGGCAGATATCCTCGATATCCGCGAACCGCAGCGGTCTGTCAGCCCCACAACCTTTCGCCTGGGCCTGGCCGACCTGCTCCCGGCGGTCATCCCGGAGGGACAGATCGCCATTGTGGTGGCCGACAAAACCCGCTTGTGCGACTATCCGACCATTCTACCCTGGCTGGTGGAGATACTCGAAGAGCGAGGGATCGAGCAGAGGCGTATTGTCTTTTACATCGCCTACGGCAATCATGCGCCGCAGACTGATGGTGAATCGCTCGGTGCCTATGGTCAGATTTTCCATGACTCTCCCTTTATCCATCACCAAAGCACCGAGCCAAACCTTTTTGTCGAACTCGGGATGACCAGCCGCGGCACACCGGTGCGGATGCGAAAAGATTTGATGGCTGCCGGCCTGATCCTTACCGTGGGAGCCATTTCCCACCATTACTTCGCCGGGTTCGGCGGCGGCCGCAAACTCCTTTTCCCCGGCCTAGGCGAGCAGCAGGCTATCTACCACAATCATCGACTGTATCTTGATCCCCACCGATGCACGCTGGCCCCTGGCTGTCTGCCAGGCCAATTAGACGGCAATCCCCTGGCCGAAGATCTGGCGGAGGTCGACCAGCTGCTGCCTCCCTATCTCTCCATCCATGGCCTTTTGAACAGCCAAGGGGAAATGGCAGCTTGCCGTTTCGGCCGCACCTACGAGGATTTCCTCCGTGTTTGTCAGGAACATGACGGTTATTTCAGGGCAGGCACCTGCAAACAGTATGACCTGGTACTGGCCTCGACCGGAGGATATCCTAAAGATATCAATATGATTCAATCGCATAAAGCCATCGACAACGGGGCCGCCTTTGTCCGGGACGGCGGCAGCCTGATCCTTCTGGCCGAATGCCCAGACGGTATCGGCTCCACTACCTTTCTCCCCTATTTCGAGATGGGGGGCTGGGAATCGACTTTCGGCCATCTGGCGGGCAACTACAGCGGCAACGGCGGCACCGCCCTGGCGATGATGGCGAAAACCAGACGGATTACCCTGTACCTGATGACCGCCCTTGACCAGGCCCTCTGCAAGCGGATCGGTATTACTCGGGTCAACCGCCCACAAGTGACGAATCTGCTGGCGCATGATCAACAGAGCGTCGCAGTGATCAGGAACAGCTCCATGCTTATTCGATAACAACAGGCCGTAACGACTGCCATCCGGTGATCTAACTGCAAACCACTTCTATTGCCTGTTGATAGTTGGAGCACGCCGTGCTAATGAAGCGCTTGATACTAACCACCCAGCCTGATCGAATCAGCATAACAAGACCCCGTGCCGCACAACACTCATCAAATAAACTCCTATGACACCACAAAGAAAAAACCCAATCATTGCCCTGTTCGCATCGGTGCAGCTTGCCCTATTCCTCCTCTTTCTTCTTGCTGCTACCTCGATCATCGGCACCCTGATCCCCCAAAATAATATCCAGGCTTTTTATATAGAGAAGTATGGCTCAAAAACAGCCGACTTCCTGCATGTTCTCGATATCACCGACATGTACAACTCCTGGTGGTTTCTCGCCCTGCTTGCTGTTTTCTCAATGAACCTCATTGTCTGCAGCCTGGAACGCATTCCTCAAGTCATCCGGACCATCCGCAGGGATGGCCTTGCTGTTCAACCGGAACAACTGGAAAAATTACCGTTGCAGAAGGTGATGACGCTCACCGCTGCACCCGAAGAGGCAGCGCAACGGGTGTCTTCGTTGTTGAAAGGTCACGGTTGGAAGGCCCGGGCAGCCGAAAAAGAAGGGTATCGATTGTTCTTTGCCGAAAAAGGCGCATGGACCCGCTTCGGCGTCTATGTGGTGCATTGCTCCATCCTGGTCATTCTGGCCGGTGCCGTGGTTGGTTCTTCAACGGTAGCGAATAAAATCCTCCACAACCCGCTCTTTGCCTTCAAAGGTTCGGTCCTGATTCCGGAGACCGATCACACCGATCACATCGTCGCTTTGAAAAGCAACAAACGAATTGACCTTGGCTTTACGGTCCGCTGTGATACCTTCACCATCGACTTTTACCCAAACGGCATGCCGAAAACATACCGTTCCGGGGTGACGGTCATTGATGGCGGCAAGCCCGTACTGACCACCGATATCGAGGTCAACAGGCCGCTGACCTACAAGGGCATCACTTTTTATCAATCGAGCTATCAGCCCTACCAGGATTACATCGTCACTCTTAAAAAACAGGGGGGAACCGCCGAGAAGACAGCGGTCATCGCCCCGGCCAGACAGGAAGACTGGCGTGAGACCGGCATCAGCTACGGCATCATCAATCGTGAGAGTCAGGGTGAAGTGACGCGGCGGCTCAAGGTCTGGTTCACCGATAATCAGGGTGAGGCGTCCACATTCTGGGTCAATATCAATCAGGAAGCCGTGGTCGAACGACCATCGGGCACGTATCTGTTCCAGGCACGACAACTCTATGCCACCGGCCTGCAGGTAGCCAAAGATCCGGGGGTCTGGCTGGTTTACAGCGGCTGTCTGCTCATGCTCGTTGGTCTGTTTATCGCTTTTTTCCTGTCACACCGCAAAATTTACGCCCTGGTTCAGCCGCAGGAGGATGGCAGCCGTATTCTTTTCGCTGGCGACACCAACAAGAACAAGGTAGGATTTTCCGATAAATTTTCCGAATTAATCAATAAATTAGAAACTTAAGTTCTCATTCATTATTCATCACCACGGCTCTTGCCTCCGGACGGATATATTCCATGGACAGTTCTCAGCTCTTCGGCATCACCATGATCGCCTATCTGTTTGCCGCAGCCTTTTATCTCGGGCTGTTTATCTTCAAAACCCCAAAAATCGGCTTGATCGGTATGCTGCTGGCGCTGGCCGGGGTCATCGTTCAGACAGCGGCCATCAGTTTGCGCTGGTACGAATCATACCGGATGGGGGTCGGCCACGCCCCTTTGACCAATATGTACGAGTCGCTGGTCTTTTTCGCCTGGTGTACCACGCTCTTCTACCTCTTTATGGAGTACCGGTTCAAGGCTCGGGTGATCGGCGCCTTTGTCATGCCCTGTGCGGCCGTTGCCATGGCCTATGCCTCCTTCTCTTCCAGGATTGACAGTCAGATCAGCCCCTTGATTCCAGCCCTCCAGTCTAACTGGCTGATAGCCCATGTCGTCACCTGTTTCATCGGGTATGGAGCCTTTGCCGTGGCCGGTGGCCTGGGCCTGATGTATCTGATAAAACTCGCTGCAGCGAATAAGAAATCCACTGATGCCTCTCTGTCAGCCGCACTGCCGGAACTCAAAGTTATCGACGATCTCACCCACAAAACCATAGTGTTCGGTTTCATGTGGCTGTCGGCGGGCATCATCACCGGCGCCATCTGGGCCAACGAGGCCTGGGGCACCTATTGGAGCTGGGACCCCAAGGAAACCTGGTCGATCATTACCTGGTTTATGTACGCATCCACCCTCCATGCACGCTTCACCCGCGGATGGCGCGGTCGCCGCATTGCCTGGTTGGCGATCATCGGTTTTCTCGCTGTTTTTTTCACCTATTTCGGCGTCAATTTCCTGCTCTCCGGACTGCACAGCTACGGTTCAAGCTGAGTTGATCGCATGCTTTCTGGAAATAAGGGGAGAGCGACGATGTCAGGCCATCCCCCGACTGGACACCACTGCTCAATGTTGTTGACAGCCTTGGCCGGGGTGCGGGCCTTCATAAAAAATAGCCTGCCTTTGTTGCACAATCTCCCATAAAAAAAAGGCTGTCCTGGTGAGGACAGCCTTTTTTTGATACCATTTCGAAAAACTGGCAGGGTTTTGCCCTGCTTCTACCCTTACGAATTGTTCTCTTGTTCTTTCTCCACATGCATCTTTGAGATGTCGCCCACTTGGAGCACCAGCTCGCCCAGCGCGGTCAGCAGGTTCAGCCGGTTCTGCCGGACCGCCTCATCGTTGGCCATAACCATCACCTCATCAAAAAAACGATCAACTGGTCCCTTCATCTCCAGCATCTCAAGCAGGGCCGCCCGGTACTCACGATCCCAGATCAGCGGCAGGGCCTTTTCCCGCACCCCGGCCAAGGCTGTAAACAACTGCTGTTCGGCCGGTTCGGTCAACAGGTCGGGATTGACCTCGGTTTCTTTGTTGTCCTTGATGATATTCCTGATCCGCTTAAACGAACCGGCCAACACCCGAAAACTCTCCTGACCGCGAATCTGATCAAGAGCCTCGATCCGGGCCAGACAGTCGGCAAGATTGTCAAAGCCAACACCCGTCGCCGCCTCAACCAATTCCTGAGGCAGACCTGAGGCGATCTGCTCATTTTCAAACCGAAACCTGATGAAGGTCAGCACCTCGGCAATCACCTCTGGCCCCTGATTAACAACGCCCGCGTAGCCTTTGAGGGCAGCCGTGGCGGCTTCACGCAAGGAAAGGGAGATATTCAAACCCCGAATAATGTTGATCAGCCCGATTGCCTGACGTCTGAGGCCAAAGGAATCCTTGTTGCCTGTAGGCTTCTCGCCAATGGCAAAGCAGCCGACTAGGGTATCCATCCTGTCGGCGATACCGACCAGTGCCCCAGAAAGGGACTTCGGTAATTCCCCACCGGCACGCACCGGCAGATAATGTTCCTCGATGGCCTGGGCGACAGCCGGTTTTTCGTGGTCATACAGGGCGTAAACCCGCCCCATAATCCCCTGTAGCGAGGGAAACTCCCCTACCATGGCAGTCAGCAAGTCGGCCTTGGCCAACTGGGCGGCACGAACAACATCTTCTTTCAACTCCGGAGCAATGCGTGCGGCCAGGAGTGCGGCCAGCGTGGTGATTCGCTCGCTTTTTGCCTCCATGGTTCCTAATTTATTCTGAAAGACAATCCCGTGCAGGTCTTTGCAAAGATCGACCAGCGGTTTCTTCCTGTCTTCGTTGAAAAAGAACAGCCCATCCTCAAGACGTGCCCGCAGTACTCTCTCGTGGCCGTTGACGGCCAGCACCTGATCCGCGACCAGGGTGTTGTTGACCGCCACAAAGTAGGGTAAAAGCTTACCGTCTCCCCCTACAACCGGGAAGTATTTCTGATGCTCGCGCATCGAAGTCACCAGGGCTTCTTCCGGCAACTGCAAAAATTTCTGATCAAAACGACCGCAAATACCGCAAGGGTATTCCACCAGATTGGTCACCGTATCGAGCAGACCTTCATGCAACACCGGCTGCGCCCCGATAGTACCGGCGACTTCACGCACCGCCCGTTGCACCTCATCAACCACCTTGGCCTTCCGTTGGCCTGGATCAACAAGGACAAAACGCTCGGCAAGCCCGCTCAGATACAGATCGATGCCATTAACCTCAAAGGCCTCAGGCGCCATAAATCGGTGACCGCGAGAAATATTGCCGCAGGCAACCCCCTCGATAACGACAGGAATCACCGCGCCCCCATACAGGGCCAGCAACCACTGAATCGGGCGGGCAAAGGTCATAGTGTAATCGGCCCAGCGCATGGATTTCGGGAACACCAGCTCGCGAATCAACGACTCCAGCAGAAGGGGGAGCAGGGTTGCGGTCTCCTGTCCCTTGACATCCTCCGCCACCATGAGATATTCCCCCTTGGGGGTATTGATGACCTGCAGCTGTTCAGGCTCGCAACCACGGGACCTTGCGAAACCGATCGCCGCCTTGGTGAGTTTGCCCTCTGCATCAAAACCTGCCTTTACCGAAGGACCGACATGCTCCTGACGGCTGTCCGCCTGACGGGATTGCAGATTGCCGATAGCCAGAGTTAGGCGTCGCGGTGTGCCATAGGTGCGGATCGTATCAAAAACAAGCTCCAGGGCTGAGAGTTTTTTGGCAGCGCCTTCAGCAAGGGCGTCAAGGGCCGGTTGAATATAGCCGGCCGGAATTTCTTCTGTTCCAATTTCAAAAAGGAGTTCACTCATCGCAGCCTGTTCGTGTTTGAGTTGATCTAAAATTATGAAGTGGAAGCTACCTTCGGTCCCGTTGCCACCTCCATGATTTGGCAACGATTCCGGCCTTCCATGCCGGTTTCTGCCGGTTCGGGCCATTCTGTAGAAGCAAATGTTGAATACCCGCTGGCAATGTTTTTCACAACAACTTTATACCAGTGAAAAGCTCCACTTGCCCGGAGAACGAAACTGATCCGCCTACACATGGATTCCACCCCGTCAGGGTAGGCGGGCTGCGGGACAGCGCCCTCTTTAATCAGGACGATCAGGTCTTCAATCCAGAGAAAACGATTCATCCGCACGGCCACAGTAACCATACCCCACAACCCGGAATAAACGGTGGCAGCCCCCTGCGTAGCGCCTTGATATGGTAAGGGTACCGGGACATCAACCTCGACAACGAGATCCAACTGTCGGGAAAGAAAACCGTGCAGCCGGCAATCATACCGCTCCATCCCTGGGCTTTGGGCATCGTGTTTCGTTTTGAGGAAATAGGGGAACTCGACTTCTAGATGAGCCGCTTCAGCCACGAGCCGGGCTTTCATCTCCTCAAGAATCAAATGAAAAGTCTCGAGGTTGAGCTTGCCGTGAAAACGGTTCAGAATTTCTACAAACCGACTCATGTGCGTTCCCTTAAACCGATGCGGCAGGTTGACGTACATGTTCACTTTGGCCACCGTCTGCTGAGTTTTGCACTCTTTGTCCAAGACGATAATCGGATAGGTGATGGTTCTGACGCCGACTTTGCGTATATTGATGCGACGGGAGTCGTACAGACTCTGAATATCTTTCATGGGAGCGTTCGGCAACGTTTCCGGTTTGGGTAATCGGTAACGCCCTGCTTTTTCATTCACGGCCGGGAATCGGTCGGATCAGGCGAGATGTTTACGGACCATGGCCTTGAGCTCATCCGTGTTGGCTGATTTAACGATGTAGGCTTCAGAGGCCCAGGTGCCGAAGTCCTGTTTGTATTCATGATAGGCCGAATTGAGAATAATCGGTACATCACTACGGAATTCCTTCATCTGGTGCAGCACTTCAATGCCGTTCATGCCCGGCATATTGATATCGAGGAGGACCAGATCAGGAGGATTTTCCCGGAATTTCGCCAGTGCCTCAATACCGTTATAGGCTGAATCAATGGCATATCCTTCATCTTCGAATTCTTCACGATAGAGGAGCTGAATGCTTTCCTCGTCGTCAACCAGCAGAATACGCTTCTTTTCCACGGAATCCCCCTATAATGTAATTTCCCGGAGATAACTGCAGGTCTCCTCCGGAGGCATAGGATTGATGTAGAATCCGGTTCCCCATTCAAATCCGGCAATGGAGGTCAGCTTAGGGACGATTTCAAAATGCCAGTGATAATGTTCCAGCGGACCGGACCGTAACGGCTGAGTATGGAGCACAAAATTATAGGGGACATGTGGAATGCAGGTATCCAGCCGCCGCAGGGTCTCGGAAAAAATTCCCGCCAGGGCAATCAACGAGTCCTCATCTTGATCAGCGTATGACGAACTGTGGAAACGCGGCATGACCCACATCTCAAACGGCGATCGGGGCGCAAATGGGGTGACGGTGACAAAGCGGTCGTTCTCACAGACCAAACGTACCTTCTGCTGAGTCTCCTGACGGATGATATCGCAAAAAATGCAACGGTCCTTATATCTGAAATACGACAGACTCCCCTCGAGCTCAGCGGTGATCATCCTCGGCAGGATGGGCAAGGCCACCAGTTGGGAATGCGAGTGTTCAAGAGAGGCGCCAGCAGCTTTGCCGAAATTCTTAAAAATCACCACATAATTAAACCGGGCATCCTTAGAAAGATCACGAATCCGGTCTCGGTAGGCCCGAAAGGTCAGCAACATGCTCTGCGGCGGCAAATGGGAAAAGCGGTCCTCATGATTGGGGCTTTCGATGATGACTTCATGGGCACCGATACCGTTCATCCGGTCATAGAGCCCCTCACCCTGTTTGTCGAGATTGCCTTCAATGATCAGGGCCGGGTATTTGTTGGGCACGACGCGCAGTTTCCAGCCCTCGGTATTCGGATGCCCCCATTCCCTGCCGTAAACCAGAACCTCGTCCGGCGTCGTTTTTTCGTTGCCGGGGCAAAGAGGGCAGAAACCTCCCTTGACCTTGGACTCTTCAATCAGAAAATCGGTCGGCCGCTTGCCCCTTTCCTGGGCAATGATAATCCAGCGACCGATAACCGGATCTCTTCGTAATTCAGGCATAGATCGTCCCGCTAACGCCCCTGTTCTTTTTCGCGCTGTTCCTGCCGGGTTTTACAGTCAATGCAATATTTGGCCACAGGACGAGCCTGGAGCCTTTTGATCGCGATATCCTCGCCACACCCGGCGCACACACCAAAGGATCCGTCATCAATTCGTATCAACGCCTCGTCGACCTTATCCATCAGCTTACGCTCCCGACCACGTATGCGAAGCTCGAAACTCCGATCCGACTCCATGGTAGCCCTATCATTGGGATCGGGGATATTCCCCGTCTGGCTGGTCATTTCGGTCAGGGTCTGCTCGACATCAATATTGATCTCAGCCTTCATCGCCTCAAGCTGCTCTTTAAACAGCAGCAAATCCTTTTCTTCCATGTTTGTTCTCCAGCAAGGTGGTTCTGAAAATCTGCCTATATATAATATATCATGCGACAGGAGGCCTGACAAACAGTCCGCTCTTACCGCCACTTTTTTGCAGCAACCGAATATCTGATATCACCATGGTCTTATCAACAGCCTTACACATATCGTAAATAGTGAGCGCGGCCACGGATACCGCCGTTAAGGCCTCCATCTCGACCCCGGTCCGCCCTGTTATCGACACCGTTGCCTCCACGTCAATAGAGCACTGTTCATCGTTGAAGGAAAAGGCTATATCTGCAGCGGTAATCGCCAACGGATGACAGAGGGGTATCAACTGATCCACTTTTTTTGCTGCCATGATGCCGGCAATCCGGGCTACCCCAAGCACATCACCCTTTTGGACCGTTCCTTGGCGGATCATCCCATACACCAATGGCGACATAGTGATCGAGCCAGCCGCAATCGCCTGGCGGTCCGTCTCGCCTTTCTGACTGACATCGACCATGCGGGCATTGCCGGCAGTGTCGAAATGGGTGAGTTGCTGGTTCTCAGCCATTGGCTACCTTTTCCTGATCTTCAGCTTTGTTCTTTTGTTTTCCCAAATGACCATGAAAGAGACGGGAAAAGAACCCCTCTTCTTCGTGTTGCTTACTCAATTCGTCAAATTGCCGCAGAAGTTCTTTCTGCTCTTTGTTCAGCTTGGACGGGGTCTGCACCTGGACTTCGACCACCATGTTCCCTTTGCCGCCCCCCCGCAAGCTGGGTACGCCTTCACCGCGCAAGGTAAATCGCTCAGCCGACTGGGTCCCCGCAGGTATTTTGAGCTTGGCGGTGCCATGGATAGTGGGCACATCAGCATCACATCCCAAAGCAGCACGCACCATCGATACCGGCAGCTGCAGATAAATGGTCTGGCCGTCGCGCTGAAAATATTCGTGCTTATCAACATGGATGACGACATAGAGATCACCGGAAGGCCCGCCGCGACGACCGCCTTCTCCCTCGCCTGAAAGACGCATGCGGGAGCCGGTGTCCACACCGGCCGGAATTCGGACACTGACCTTTTTGCTCCGGTTGATCAAGCCTTCGCCATGGCAATCGGTACAGGGATCGGTGATAATCTGACCGGCACCGTTACATCGGGGGCAGGTGGTGCTTACCTGAAAAAAGCCCTGAGAGCGGATAACCTGACCGCGCCCTTGACAACTCGGACAAACCTGAGGTTTATGCCCAGGTCTTGCCCCTATGCCTTCACAGGTCCAGCAGGTTTCCTTCTTGGTAATATCGACCTGCCTGTTGATGCCGTGGACGGCCTCCATGAAGGAGACTTTGATGTCATAGCGCAGGTCCTCTCCGGGCACCGGTGCATTGGGATCGCGACGCCGACCGCGTCCACCACCGCCAAAACCGAAAATATCACCAAACATATCATTGATATGCGAGAAGATGTCTTCGCTGTTCCCAGGGCCGCTGTAACCGCTGTTGCGTAACCCTTCTTTACCGTAGGCATCGTAGATCTGCCGTTTCTGGAGATCACTGAGCACTTCATAGGCCTCGGCCGCTTCCTTGAACTTCGCCTCAGCAGCGTTGTCACCCTGGTTCCGGTCAGGATGATATTTCATAGCCTGCTTACGGTAGGCTTTCTTAATTGCTTCCGCCGAGGCGTCTTTGTTAATTCCGAGGATCTCGTAATAGCTTTTGCTCATAATCCATCACACTAGGCTATTGCTATTCTTCGATTTTGATTTCTTCAGCCACAACAACTGCAGGAGTTTTCTCCGCCTTGCGTTGTTTGGGGAGATCAAAGATATTATCGAAAGTGACTTTACCGGCAGCGATCTCTCGCAGGGTCATGACGATTTCCTTGTTTTTGCCGGCAACGAGGAAAGGTTCCCCTTTTCGGTGCTGCTTGATCCGCTCAACAGCTAGATGGATCAAGGAAAACCGATTGTCGTCACCCACTCTTTCCAAGCAATCTTCTACTGTAATACGAGCCATAGTGTTCGCCTCCATGTAATAAAAATCCCGGAGCGAACTATCTCCGGGAGTATATATCCTTTATTCCGGTCCATCTGCCTTCAGGAAATCAACAAGAAATCCGGCAAGATGCCTATTGTTATACAATTAATCATTTTCCGATATTACACAAGGGGACCGGAGACGCAACCGTGCGGTCAACCAACAAAGGGATTGCGCAACAGCAGGGTTTCTTCGCGGTCGGGTCCGACCGAAACAATCGCCGGGGTCACTCCGGTGAAGTCCTCTAACCGGTGCAGATAGGCTTTCGCATTGTCCGGAAGATCTTCGAAGGAGCGAACCCCGGTAATTTCCGTGTTCCAGCCATTCATCTCTTCGTAGACCGGCTGCGCCAGCTTGGCCTTACGAATGTTCTCCGGCATATAGTTGTAGGGAGTCCCCTCCACCTGATAACTGGTGGCTATTTTCAATTTCTGCAGACCAGAGAGTACATCGAGTTTGGTCACAGCAAATCCGGTCAAACCATTCAACCGGACGGCGTCATTGGCAACCACTCCGTCAAACCAGCCGCAACGACGACGACGGCCAGTAGTTGCCCCGTATTCATGACCTTTCTGCTGCAGGGTGTCACCGATAACATCGCCTTCCGGCAATTCCGTGGGAAACGGTCCCTCACCAACCCTGGTAGTGTAGGCTTTGAGGATGCCGATGACCTCGTCGATATGACTAGGCCCAAATCCGGAACCGATGCAGGCATTGCCGGCAATGGTGTTGGATGAGGTGACAAAGGGATAGGTACCGTGATCAATATCCAGCTGGGTCCCCTGAGCGCCTTCAAACAGGATATTTTTCCCCGCCTTCCTCGCCTGATCAAGCACCACCGAGACATTGCCGACAAAAGGGGCCAGCTGCTCGGCAAAACGCTCAAATTGATCGACAATATTGGCAAAATCAACAGGTTCCGCGCCAAACTGCCTAGTCAGCATAAAATTCTTTTCCTCCACTACGGCCTGGAGTTTGTCTCGGAAAAGTGCGGGATCGAGCAAGTCGCCAACCTTTATACCGGTTCGCCCGACCTTATCCATATAGCAGGGGCCGATACCCCGGCCGGTAGTGCCAATTTTCTTTTCCTGGGCAAGCGATGCCTCCCGGGCACAGTCAAGGCTCTGATGATACGGCATGATCAGATGGGCGTTACTGCTGATCAGCAGTTGTTTGGGGGTGATGGTAAACCCTTTCCCCGCAAGACCGGCAATTTCTTTAAGGAGCACGCCTGGATCAATAATCACCCCGTTGCCGATGACGCAGGTTTTCTCCTCATAAAGAATCCCAGAGGGAATTATATGAAAAACATACTTCTGCCCATCAACCACCAACGTGTGGCCCGCATTGTTGCCACCCTGAAACCGGACAACATAATCGGCATACCGGGTCAACAGATCGACAATTTTCCCTTTGCCTTCATCACCCCATTGGGTGCCGACCACCACGACACTGGCCATGTTATCTCCCGATTTTTATTATACAAAAGTGGGATTTGCCCACATATTTACCAAAAGGATCTTAAACCTGCACCGAACCTGACTAATCTAGCAGAAATAGTTCCGAAAGTCAAACAGGAGAAAAAATAGCCTGTTTTTGACAATACAATCGATAATATAGGCAAATAACAGAGGAGTGACTGCAAACGTTTCCGGTCCTGCCCCTATCGAAACTGGCAGGACCGGAAAATTGACGGACAAAAAACGAGCGTTTTTACTGGTTAATTATAGGAGGTTTTCCTGACCATATCCTTTCTCGAAGCAGGATCGTAGAGACCTTTCGCTTCACCTTGCTTGAACCACTCCTGTTTAAGGGAATCGAGAAAGGTCTTTTTCTCGTCTACGGCTTTCTTGAAATCCAGGCCGATAATCGCCTGCGCTTTCTCCTTGCTGGAAAAATCAGGTGCAACATAATCAGCGGCATTATGCTTGGCTAAAACCGTTCGCAATTTAAGACGCGCGTCTTGGCCTTTATTGATAGCCCCGGCAAGAACCCGCAGCGTTTCCTCCGGCGCATGAAAAAATGCACCATGACTGGCAACCGCATAATCCCAACGCCACTGCCCATGGCGGATATCCTGCAGAACAGGCTTCATCTCCTCCTCGGTTGCCCCCACCTCCCATGCCTTAGCCGCTTCAAGATGGGCCTTGGCCAGGACATCCATAGCAATCTTCGAGAGCTCATTCTTCCTGTCCAATTTCCTGTCCACGGTGGCGCGAAACTCCTTTTCCGTTCCCTTGTGGCAGTTCAAGCAGGTGTTGGCAATGTTATCCAAAGGACTGCCGACTTTATGGTTGGAATACTTAACACCGCCTTCGCGAACGTACGGCATATGACAATCAGCGCAAGAAACATTATTCCTGCTATGGACTCCGGTGAGATAGGTTTCGTATTCAGGATGCTGGGCCTTGAGCATCGGGGTTTTGCTCAGTTGATGGGTCCAGTCGGAAAAATCGATCTGATCGTAATAGGTTTCCATTGCCTCAGCCGAGGTCCCTTTATCCCAAGGCAAGGTCACTACCATAGCGGTCTTTTTTACACCTTTGTCATCCCACTCGGTCTTCTTGAAATAATACTCGGTATGACATTGAGCGCAAACCAGAGAACGCATGTCCTGATACGTGGCATCGGCATATTTTAACCGACCTTCAGCATCGAGCGCGCGCTTCAGGTGCTCACGGGTAACAGTGAGTTTCATAGTTTTATTGTCATGGCAGTCCGCACAACCGACAGGATTAACGATCTCGCCGCCATACTTGGCCCATTTGCCGGTAAAGAACTCAAGCTCACCGTCCCGCTTGATCAACCGGGGAACATCGGGCGACTTGCAGGTCCAACAGGCGGTTGGAGCTGGCCCGGTTTTGGCATCAACGGGAGCGCCGGTTCGCAGGGTATTGAGATTATCCTCAAGCATATAATAATGACCCCGGGGTTTATTATAATCCCTGGAAAAATAGTAGCCCGCCCACATCACCACTAGTGCAGGATCCTGCTTGAGAACATCCGTGATCTCATCGCTTTTCCTGGTCTGCATATAGGAGTCGTACTGCCGGGGATAGTTTTTGCCCCACTCCGAGGAACGCGATTCAAAAGGCTTCATTTCCGGGACCGCGTTGATAGTCTGCTGTTCTGCTTTGTTTTCCCTGATGGAAAGGGTCAGCAGCAACATTGGAACCATAACGAGCACACAAAGGATTACTATGCCCCATGATCTTTTCATATATTCTCTCCTTGTTGATTTTCCTAACGTACCTTTATATTAAAATTTTGTTGCGTTGCCGTCAGGCTTGTCATTGTTCCATGGGGTAAACCACGGTGACAATCCCAGCAACGCCGGCCCATCTGAACGGTACTGTCCGCAACTTTCGGATAAAGTGCACTGTTTGTCTGCATCTGCGAGATAGTCTCATGATGACAGGAAATGCAGTTATCCTGGATTCTTTTCGCAGCGTTACTACTGATCCGAAGATTGTTGCCATATGTTTTAAAAGTCATGGCAACAGAATGGTGGTAGCCATCTCTTGCCTTGGCCAGCATCTTATTAACAAACGAATCCCGCGGCAGATGGCAGTCGACACAAGTTGCCCTATCCCGGTGGGAACTGTGCTGCCAGGTTGCATAATGGGTTATCATGGTATGGCAATTGATGCAAACCTTGGGGTCGCTTGACAGATACGACAACATATTGGATTCATGCACCAAATTGACAAAAACACCAATAACCGACAAGATAAAAAATATTGCGATATATTTCATACTCTTACCTATATCCATAAGCAATCCATCGAATCGTCCTGATTCCTCTGGAGCAATACAGGAGAGTCTTGCACCTCTCGTCTCATCTGTCTCATAGGCTCTTGCACCTCCTCGCCGAAGCTATTGGATCATAAACGAAAAGCTGACAGTACCTCTCTTATACTCTTTTTAAACTCAATATTAAACATTTCAGCAATCGTAAGTTTAAGGTTAGATTATCAGGCTCAATGCATTTGTTTTGCGCTCGTACCATCGAAAAGGTAAAGTCGCCCTCGATATCAGTTTGCCATATAAAATAGCCCACACCCCTAAAATTTATAGATGCAACACCCTCCTCCATCTAACCGCCTGCAACGTGAAACCAAAACCGTAGAAATAATGCTCCATCGTTTCTGCAAGGATCGGCACGGGACCGAAGGCATTCTCTGTGACGATTGCCGCCACCTCCTCACCTACGCCCTGCAGCGCCTACACCATTGCCCTTTTCAGGAACACAAGCCCACCTGCGGCAAATGCCTGGTGCATTGCTATGCACCAGGGATGCGTGAAAAAATCAGGGAAGTGATGCGCTACGCCGGGCCGCGAATGCTTCTGTCTCACCCAATCCTGGCAATTGCCCACCTGATCGATGGCCTGCGAAAACCACGACCGAAAGGGCCGTGCGGCTGAATTGCACCTGCTTGACACCCTGGATCAAATCACGTAAAGTTGGCGCCTTGCACCGGCGTACCTGTCGGCCTTTCATTAACCTCTTCCCGGTACTTACCCCATGTTTGGAATTGGCCTCCCGGAAATGATCGTTATCTTTGCCGTCGCCCTTATCGTCGTTGGTCCCGATAAACTGCCCGGCCTGGCCCGCTCCCTTGCCAAAGGGATGTTGGAAATGAAGAAAACCCTGAATCAAGTCAAAGAAAATTTGACCGAGGAAGGCGAAGTCCTGAATTCCGTTCAGGCAGACCTGAAAAAAACAGCGGAGGAACTCAAGGGAAAAATGATTGACGTCGATCCTTCCTCCTGGCAACCGGATCCAGTCGATCAAGGCATAGAAAACAAGAAATCTGATATCATTGATGTGCAACCAATAGCAGCCCCGTCCCTGGACAAAACGCTGCCGACCGCAGCGCATCCGTCTGCTCCTCTTGCCGAAAGCACCAGCGCTGAACCGGCCGCCGTTAGCCAGCAGCCAGTCGGATCTTTCCTGGAAAAACAACCGACCCCGCCGAAAGACAACCATGCTTGAAGTGTTTGAACACATCCAGCCGCACCATAAAGAACTGCGCAAGCGGTTGATTCATTGCTGCCTGGCCATTGTTCTGACAAGCGCCGCCGCCTACTTTTTCAAAGATCATATTGCCGCCTGGTGCATGCGACCGCTCTACCTTGCCTACCCGCAATTGGGCAAACTGGTCTACACCAAGCTGACCGAAGCCTTTATCAGTTACCTCACCCTTTCCGTGCTCGTCGGCCTCGCCGCCAGTTTTCCTTTTATTCTTTATCAGATCTGGCTGTTCATCTCCCCAGGACTGCTTGACCAAGAAAAACAGCTCGTCCGGCGGATTGTTCTCTGGGCGACCCTGCTGTTCGCTGGCGGCGCCTCGTTTGCTTTTTTCATCGTACTCCCCCGAATGCTCCACTATTTTATGAGCTACGCATCACCCGCGCTCACGCCGATGCTCAAACTGGGATTGTACCTGACCTTCACGGCCCGCATGGTTCTGGCCTTCGGCATTGCCTTTGAAATCCCCTTTCTCATGGTCATGGCTATCCGCTCCGGCCTTCTCAGCAGCGATCATTTCAGGAAAAATCGAATCTATTTTTACATAGCCATCGTCGCCCTTTCCTTTCTGCTGACCACAGGAGAAGTGACGGCCACCACCCTGCTCTCCTTCCCCCTCTTTGCCCTGTACGAGGCCGGGATTATTGCCGGCAGAGTCTTTCAAAGCAAAAAAACACCACCATCCGATAACGATGTAGTGCCGCAATAAGGCCCATCTCCACCACCTACCACGTATTCCGAGGCAACCCACCATGTTGTGATGTTGTGATTGGCGAGAGCGTAGCGGTACATTCAGGCTCTTGTCTTTACGAGGATCGTCCAGTCGCACCTCTGCACCACCTTTTCACCTCAACACCCTTTTTCTGACCTTCCCAATACCCGGATATCAACCTGCCTGCACATCTTGCATATCCTGCTTACCGACCTGCCCCTTTACCGAAATTTCTTTTCCCTTGACTTACAAAGCCAATTTCCAGACAATGAGGAAGTGTTCGACATAACACACTTATATCTCAACACAAAGACCATGGCACCTTCTTGTTGTTTCTTGGTGCAAAAACAACGAGAGCTGCTTTTTTTCATTCATGCTGTTGTGCGGAACAGCATAAACCAGACAAACATTTTGCACAAAGGAGCTCAGGGGTGAAAAATTTTAGATTGGGAATCAAGCTTGTTGGTGGTTTTGTCATAGCCGCGGTCATCATCCTGGCGGTGGGACTCCTGTCGATATCACAGCAGGGACAACTCAATGATATGGTCAAGCAGCTCGGCAATGAGACCTTCCCCGCCGTGCAGAATATCCTAACCGTAAAAAGCGAAGCGGCAACTATCGCCAGCCTGATGCGTTCCCTGTTGACCCCTTACGCCTCCAACGAACAACGAAATTTTTCCCACCAGCAGCTGCTCATTTCAAGAAAGCTGTACAGCGAGGCCAAAGAAAAATTTGCTGCCTTGCCGCTCGCTAAGCGGGTGAATGGAGAATGGGAAGATTTCAACACTAATATCACCAAATGGGCGGGGATCAACAATCAGGCGGTCGAACTCTCAAAAGAGTTGATTGCCATGGACATGACCAACCCCAATCTGATGAAACAACATATGGCTGATTTCGAAATCGCTCACAACGCTCTGCTCGCCAAGATCGGCAAGCTGCTCCTTTTCAACACCCCGTTCGAAGGCGGCATAGATGATACCAGCTGTGCGCTGGGCAAATGGATGCAGAACATGGACACCACCAATCCCGAAATGGTGGCCCTGGTAAAGGAACTCAAGCCTTTACATGCCGAGCTGCATAAAAATGTCGCCCAAGTTAAAACTATGGCGACCAATGGTCACGGCGCGGAGGCCAAGGAAATCTTCGAGAATAAAATAGTACCGGCATCGGAACAAGCGTTCGCTCTGATTAAAAAAATGACAACCCTTGCAGAAAAAGCCAACGAAAAATTCGTCACGATGAACAAACTGCTGCTGGAAGAAGCGGCAACCTACCAGGTCAACACCTTTGAAGCCATCGACAAGGTGACAAAGAAGGCCAACGAAGTCTCAGCCCAATCGGTTACGGCCGCCAATGATATTGCCTATCGTGGCCGCCTGATTACTATCGTCGTCCTGATCGTTGGCATCATCCTTGCTGTTACTCTTGGTTTCCTCCTGACCTATCTCATCACCAAGCCGATGTTTAAAGGCGTGGATCTAGCCAAGGCCATGGCTGGCGGCGACCTCACCAAAACCATGGATGTCGACCAGAAAGACGAAATCGGCATTCTGGCCCAATCGCTTAACGAGATGGCCGGAAATCTCCGCCGGATGTTTGGAGATATCAGCAAAGGAGTCGTCACCGTCGGGGAATCATCGGTGCAACTAGCGGCCATATCCAACCAGATGTCCGCAGGAGCTGAATCGACAGCGGCCCGATCCGAGCAAGTCGCCGCTGCCGCCGAAGAGATGAGCGCCAACCAGTCCTCAATAGCGGCCGCCATGGAACAGGCTTCAGTCAACATTAATATGGTTGCCGCGGCCACCGAAGAAATGAGCGCCACCATCAACGAAATAGCCAGTAATTCGAGCAAGGCCAAAGAAATCACCAGCGCAGCGGTAAACCAGTCATCCAAGACCTCCGAACGAGTGCACGAACTCGGTCGGGCTGCCGATGAGATCAACAAAGTCACCGAGGTGATCACTGAAATCTCGGAACAGACCAACCTGTTGGCCCTTAACGCTACCATTGAGGCTGCCAGAGCCGGAGAAGCCGGTAAAGGGTTTGCGGTGGTCGCCAACGAAATCAAGGAGCTGGCAAAACAGACGGCCGGGGCGACCCTTAATATCAAGAACAAAATCCAAGATATCCAACAGGCTACCGGGGTCACGGTCAAAGAAATCAACGAAATCAGTGCGGTCATTGCCGATGTCGTCAAGATCGTCTCCACCATCGCTGCGGCGGTGGAAGAACAGACGGCCACTACCAGAGAAATCGCCCAAAATGTGCAGCAAGCCTCTCTGGGTATCACCGAGGTCAATGAGAATGTTTCGCAGAGTTCGACGGTAGCCGCTGAAATTGCCTCCGACATCGCGACGGTCAACAACAGTGCCAATGAGATGAACAAAGCCAGTAATCAGGTCAAGATCAGCGCAAAAGAGCTGTCGGACGTCGCCGATAAATTGAAGGTGATGGTCGCCCAGTTCACAATCTAAACAATCCGTTCCAGAAAAACGAAAAGGGGGCAGCGTACTCGGTACGTCGCCCCCTTTTTTTTGGTTATTGCAGCCTCTCGCCAACACCTATTCACTCGTCTGGTCAGGAGTACACCGGTTTAACCTCCTGCTTGAGTAGACAGCAAGAAATACGATGGATCGGTGTGCCATCGGGATGGTAGCTGATGTTGTCCGGCTGCAGCAGACGGTTCATGACGCACCCCTCAGGGATGTTGAGCGGGAAGAACCGGTCTTCGTTCAAACCGTCGCGATGGACCAACTGATTGTCTTCGATACAGAAGCTGTGGATGGGATGGTCCTCGCAGAGCGGACACTGATAGACCCGGCCATTGGGGAAGATAAAGAAATTCTCGGCCACGATCCCTGCACATTGGAAGGGTTCATCGCGGTCCAGATAGACCTTGGGATAGATGACGTGGATACCCAGCCGGGCGGCTTCTTCAGCCACTCTGGGAACAACGGCGAGCCACTGCTCCGGTTCGACCTGCCAGTTGACGGTGGCCGCCGGTTTAGCCACAGCCGGATTGCCGCGCAGACCGATCACCTGAATAAAAAATCGCCGTACCCCGAGATCAGCAAGCAAAGCGGGCATCCGGTGCAGGTGTTCGATATTGAGGCCGGAAACCGTATAGATAAGGCTGGTGGCGAATCCCCCAGCCACCGCCTTGCGGATATTGTCGGTGCAGACCGCGAAAACGCCTTGGCCGCGGATAGGATCATTTACTGCGGCATCCGGCCCATCGAGACTAAAACTGAGATAATCGAGCTCCTGGGGCGTAACCCTGGTTAGCAGATCATGGAAGAGGTAGCCGTTGGTATCCACGGTCACCGCGTAGCGCATTGACTTTGCCGCCTTGATGATGGCCGCCAACTCAGGATGCAGAGTGGGTTCGCCGCCCAGAAGGATAAGATTGGTCTGCCGCTCCGGCCTTGCAAACAGCTTGAGCCACTGGAGCACAGTGGTCAGAGGCAGGGTGGCAGTGCCATGCTGGGCCGGATTGATGTAGCAGTGGCGGCAGGCGAGATTGCAGGCGGTGAGCAGGTGCAAGAAAACATTGCGCTCCCCCGGTTGGAACCCCACTGTTCGGGCGATTGGTCCGCTGGTCATGGTTTTGGTTCCTCCAACGGTTGCGCCAGGGTATAGCGGGCGAGCAGACTGTCCTGCCAGTAGGACCCGCTTTGAAAGAACTGCTGGAAGAGGCGCAGGCTCTCCGTCCGTAGCACCCCATCAAGCAGATGCACCCGCATCTGGGCGTACAGGGTGTTGAGCATGTTCAAAGGCAGGTTGACCCCGCCGCCCATGACATCCTCATAGGCCCAGACAAAGGAGCGGATACCGGAGAGCAGCATGGTCGAGTAGCACATCAGGCAAGGCTCCATGGTCGAATAGACCGTCACCCTGCCCAAATCCAATCCGGGCTGCTCGGCAATCAAGCGCCGCAGGGTGAGGACCTCGGCATGGTCAATCTCATTGCGACAGGCCTCACCGCTGTTTTGCCGCCGCCCCCTGGCCAGGATGTTCCCTTCGGCGACCATGACACAGCCCACCGGAAATTCGCCATCGCACAAAGCCAGCCGCGCCTCATCAAGGGCAGCGGCCATATAGTGTTCGTGTTCGCTCATAGATAGTATCATGAAATGAATAGGGAATGATGGACGAAACCGCTGTACCCAGGCACCCGCCATCAGGCAAGCTATACCACGCAGTCAACCCGCTGTCAAAACTACAGGGACAGACCGAACTGAAGAATATTCTTGGCGATAACCACACCGGTGTCGGGTTGTACCCAATCGTGCCCTTTGTCAATAAAAGGCAGATAGACCAGCTGTATCATCACCTCGGTCAACTCCACCTGGGGCAGAAAGGGGTAAATGAGCCGCGGGCTGGCGGTAGTGGCGGCCAGCATCACTTTAACCGCCTGTTGAGCCTCCGAGGCCGGCAGCGTCACCGGAAACAGGTTCGGCTCCACCCTGCCGGCAACCGGTTTGATCTGCCACTGACCCAAGGTGGCCTGACGTCCGACTTGAAGAAAAATCTTCGGCCGCAGCTTAACCCCCGGTATCCAGAAACTCATAATCCGTTCCTGCCATTCTGGCCGGGGCAGAAAAGGCTGATTGGTCTTGGCGACAAAATCGGCAAAACTGTAGATATCCAGAGCCGGGATGTGGGCGGCGATCTTCCAGAACGGCAGATAGAGGGGGGTGGAGGCATCACCGGGATGCAGCCACCAGTCAACCTCGGCCAATCCATCCGGCCCGAAGGCCCAGGCCGTCTGGCAATTGACGCAGGGCATCACCTGGCAATCATCGGCACCTTCCAGACCGGCACCGCACTGCGGGCAGAGACTCGCCTGGAAGTGCACCTGCCAGTCCTCGTCAAAGGCCTTGCCCCGCAAGGGGTACCCGGCCAACTCTTCGACACCGGCAAGCCGGAGGTTGGTGACTCCGTCAAACAGGGTCTGCTGCCTAGCTACCAGAGGCAGATAGATATAGCTGAGATTCTCGCCGATATAGGCGCGGTGATACAGATCTTTACCGGCCGTGGCGGTAAGACTGCTGATAGCAGCCGCCTTTTCCAAAATGGTGTTGGCCTTGAGGGTCTGCGGCAAATAAAGGATTTTCGTTTTCCGATTGATCCTGGAAAGATGCATGGCCTGCGGCCGTACCCCGAGCGATGGCGGTAGGCCAGGAACCGGGTTGGCGGCTTGCGTGGTATCGACCACCCGGTACTCGATGCCCGCCTCAGCCGTCACCAAAAAAATCGTACCCTTGAAACGAATATAGGGCACCAACAGCGACTCCTCTGACGAACAGGCATCAGCCGTGGGCAGGACGTAGCGAAACGGGCCGCTGCTCTGCAGATAATTTCTGGTGCCGCAAAAGGTGCAGGTCAACAACCGGGCCGCCTCGGTGAGAACGACCGAGGCCCCGCACTGCGGGCAGTTCTGTGCTACCCGGAGATCCATCAACCCGTACTCCCAACCGCTGTCGATCTACGGTTCATCGCTTCACCCCAGTTTCTCGCCACACTGGTTACAGAATACCGCTTGAGGCAGGTTGGTGGTATGACAATGGGGACAGACAATCTCCTGTGCCCGCTCCTCAGATGAATGACCGCAGCGCGGACAGAATTTTGCCCCTGGCATCAAGTTTTTGCCGCAGTTGTCGCACTGCTGATTGAGTAGCTGCTGATGCCCGCAAAAAGGGCAGAACCGGGCACCAGCCGGGATCATCATCCCGCAATCCGCACACCGCACCTCCGCCGCTGTGCCCTCAATGGCCGGACGATTACCGCTCGGCTGCAAATTAGCGAACATAGCCGGCATCATCATCCCCAAACCCAGTCCGAGACCGGCTCCAGCCTCGCCGCCTCGAGCCGCGGCCTTTTCCATGGCCATGGCCGCCTTCATCCGTACGAACTTGTCCATGTCCTTAATCACGCTCATCCGCGAGCGATCATCAATGGCCTGCTGCACCTCCTCAGGCGGGGTGATGGAGGTGATATAGAGGCTATCCAAGGCCAGGCCGAAACGGGCAAAATCCTGGGCCAGCCGCTGCTGCAGCCCCTCCGCGATATCGTCAAAATTACCCGGCAGATCGAACAGACTATGAAGATGTTCGCCGAGGTAATCGTTGAACCGGCTCACAATCACCTGTCGCAGGTAGTCTTCGACCTGTTCAGTGGTGAATTTACCCATAGTGCCGGTCAAGGTGTTGATCAACAGCACCGGCTGGACCACGCGTGTATTGAACACTCCGTGGGCGCGAAGGCGGACCAGGCCGAGCTCGGCATCGCGAAAGGCCACCGGATCGCGGGTTCCCCATTTGAGATCGGTAAAGACCTTGAGGTTAATAAAAAAAACCTCGGCCCGCAGCGGGCTGATCATGCCCCAGGGCGCAGACAAAATCTTGGTGAGGATCGGAATATTGCCGGTCTTGAGGGTATGGCGGCCGGGACCATAGGCGTCGCAGGCCTTACCCTTATAGAAGAGCACTGCGGCCTGGCTCTCCCGCACCGTCAACTGCGCGCCGAACTTGATTTCTCCAGAGCCCTGTTCTGGTAAACGGTGCAGCAGCTCCTTGCCGCTTTCATCAAACCACTCCAGCGCCTCGAGTAAAAATAGAGTATCCACGCCCATTGCTCGCTCCTTATATGAATCGGTTGCTGTGCTGACTGTTTTGATTATAGTAGAGACTGGTGACCGTCACCAAAGAGAAAAGTATCCCCTGAACAAAAAGAGCGCGATCGGATCTCGGCATGGTCTCTGCAGACTGCCAACTTCCGTGGCTCACGGACCTCTCAATAATCTCCTCCTCAGCACGAAAGAAACGCATGACACTATTCAAACAGGAATGGACCGAGGAATCGGCAATGGAAATTCTGCAGCATCCGACCGTGGACAGCAAACTCTGGGCAGAAGCGGTCGAATGGCTGCTGCTCTACGGACCGCCGGAGATCAGAGAGATGCTCTCGCAGGCCAGCGGACACGCGATGAGCAAGAGCTTTCCCGAATTACAGCCACAACGCTATGCCCCGGATGGCAGCCCCTGCTATGAGATTGCCGATCTGGCCCGATCGCTCGGGATTTCCGAAGAAGAGGCGAGAGCGCAGCTCGCCGAAAAGGAACAGAAACACGGGGTCCAGCACGGTATCGCCGATTCGGACACCACACGCCTGCAGTAGCTTCTCACCCTGCGCAAGAACCCTGCCCGTCCGCACCCCGGTTACCAGCCGCCTCCTGCAGTAAGGGTACTTTTATAAGGAACCAGCTCGAAGATCCGTTTGTGCGGATCGATCTGAATGTGGTAGTAGCGATCCTGGGGCATGTAGACGTAGGGAATCTCTTCCTCCTGACGGGAAAGGAAGCTGGAGAGGATCATCCGGTTGACGGCCCGGTGACCGACGATCATAATATTCTCATCGTAATTATTAAGGAAAAATACCTTTTTCAGCCCCCGGTGCACCCGCTCCTCCATGGTTGCATACCCTTCGCCCTCCGGATAGACGTAGCGGTATTTGTTCGGTCCCCGCGCTTTGGCAACATGCGGCATTTTCTGCCGGATCTCTTCATAGGTCATACCCTCGCAGACCCCGCCATGGATCTCGTTGAATTCAGGAAGGGCAATGATCGAACAGGGGTCCTGCCGCTCGGCGATCGGGGTTGCTGTCTGCAGGGTTCGTTTGTAATTGCTGGTAAAAATAATGGGGATACGGATGGTGGCAAAGTGCTCGGCCAGGGCATTGGCCTGTTCCAGCCCCTTGTCGGTGAGATCGGAATCACCACCGATACGGTCTTCGCGGTTGAAGTGGGTCTCGCCGTGCCGGACCAGGAAGAGGTTGCGCACCACCCGGGTGGTGAGGATGTCGCGGATCCGGTCGTAATAGGGCAGGACGTCGGTGATCCGCTCTTGGAGGATACAGCTGTCGAACGAATCCACTAAGATGCGATTGGCCTCGGTATCCAACGGCTCATAGATCGATTCGTAATAGGCGATCCGTTTGAGAAAGCTTTCCAGGGCCTTTTCCCGAGGCAGGTCGCGAAATTCCTTCAACCCGGCCTTGCGCTCCAGATTGGCCTCCAGGGCCTCTTCATCGGTATTAAGACATTCGACAAAACAGAGCGGCAGATTGGGAAAGGCCGCGGCAATATTCTGTCGCCGCTGGCGGGTAACGTTGCTGGCATCCATGATCGCCACCTCTCCCGAGTCCCGAAGGAAGGCCTGGGCCTCCTCGACGTTTATTCGGGAGATTTCATCACGCAGTTCCCTGCCTTTGGTATTAGCTGGGGAAAAGAACTCCGATGAAGAGGTGTTCTCGTTGGTATCAAGTTTGCGGCGCAACTCACCATTGTTGAAAATTTTGACATTAACGCCATCGAGCTCCAAGGTACGGCCGAGTTTGCGCGCCATGGTCGATTTCCCCCGAGCCGGCAAGCCCACCATCACAATGACCAGTTTCCCTTTCATGACTGCTCCCTCCTGGTGTCGAGCACCGATGACGATGGCGAGGCCGGATCCCTATGCGTCTATTGTACGGAATCCGGGGGAAAAATGCAGGGGAAATCTGGGATAATGAGGTTGTTCAACCAGCAGATGCAACACCAGCAAGGACCGCGTCAAGATCCGCCTCTTGAACCTGGTCAGTAATCCGCACCTTGCCGATTGCCTCAGGCAAGACAAAAAAGATCCGACCGCCAATGGTTTTCTTGTCAGCACGAAGATATCGGTGCAGGATGTCCCGATCAAGCCCGGAAGGAATTTCGGTGGGTAAGCGGTATTGACGCAGCAACTCCAGAATCATCACGGCAACACCTTTGTCAGCATAACCGCAGCGTACAGCCAGTTCAGCCACAGCCCGCATGCCGATAGCCACGGCATAGCCATGGATCAATTGATAACCGGAAGCAGCCTCCACAGCATGGCCAATGGTGTGACCGAAGTTAAGAATCCGACGCAGGCCACCTTCCCGCTCATCCTGCTCGACCACCGATGCCTTTAACTCGCAGCATCGCCGGATCATCGTAATAAGTATAGATGACTCCAGGGCAAGAATGGCCTCGCGGTTCGCGCCGAGCCAGGCAAAAAAATCCGCGTCAATGCTGGCTCCGTATTTAATGACCTCCGCCATGCCGCCCAAAAACTCTTCTTGCGGCAGGGTCTTCAGCACTGCTGTATCGATAAACACGGCTCTGGGCTGATAAAAGGTGCCAACCAGATTTTTGCCTTCGGGAATATCCACCCCGGTCTTGCCGCCGACCGAGCTATCAACCTGAGCCAGCAAGGAGGTGGGTACTTGCACGAAGGGAATACCGCGCATGTAGATGGAGGCGAGAAACCCGGTAATATCTCCGGTAACTCCGCCACCAAGGGCAAGCAGACCGTCGCCGCGATCAAAACCGCGCTCGGCAAGCATACTGGCAAGGTGACCGATCGTTTGCAGATGCTTGCTGGTCTCACCATGTGGAAACACGACCAATTCGCTGGCGATTCCCGCCTGCTGCAAAGAATGCCGAATCTGTTCGCCATACAATGGTCCGACCTGATTGTCACAGATGATCCCATAGCGCTTAGCGATCTTTGCCGTCTGCAAAGCAGGGCCGATGCTCTCCAATAATCCCGTACCGATGACGATCGGATAACTTCTTTCGCCAAGGCCGACTTGAATCGTTTGTTGAACCAACATCTGCTATCCTACTTTGAAAATAAACAAAAAAAGGTGCCTGACCGTCGACATCTCAGGCGAACAATCCCTTGAATTGCCCGCATTATACTCTACCCGCTTAACAAAAAAAAAGGAGATACCGCACGAGGCGGCATCTCCTTTGTCTTACTTTACTCAGCAGTACTGAGAAAATTACATAGAAGCGCCAGAAGCAGCACCCTGCATCTTCACTTCAACTTTCTCGGTCAAACCTGCATAGTATGCTCTCAGACGTACCAAAACCTCTTCACGACCGAAGTGGTCAACTACCTGAGCGCCTTCGGAAAGTGCTTTGCGCAGTTTGGTACCGGAAAGGATAACGCGGTCATCTTTGGTGTGGTTACAGGTACGCAGGGAAGCCATACCATCACACTTGTGGCAATAGAAGGTCCAGTCGATTTTCATCGGCTTGCAAAGCAGGTCTTTGGAAGCATCACCGGTTACGGGGATGCGGTCGAAAATCTGCTGTGCCTCGAATAGACCGTAGAAATCGCCAACACCAGCATGATCACGACCGATCAGCATGTTGTTAACGCCGTAGTTCTGACGGAAGGTTGCATGGAGCAGGCCTTCGCGAGGACCGGCATAACGCATATCCAACGGATAACCAGCATTGATGATGTTCTCTTTAACGAAATAGTTTTCGATGAGAATCTTAATTGCTTCGATACGAACATCAGCTGGGATATCACCGGCTTTGAGGTTACCGATCAAGCTGTGGATCAGTACACCGTCACAGACCTCGACAGCGATTTTAGCCAAGTACTCATGAGAACGATGCATCGGGTTACGCAGCTGCAGAGCGGCAACGTTAGCCCAACCACGCTCGTCGAACATGGCACGGGTCTCAGCAGGTTTGAGATATACACCAGGATACTCTTTTTTGTACTCGCCTTCGGACAGAACTTTTACCGGGCCGGCCAGATTGACATCTTTCTGCGCCATAACCATGATGACGCCAGGATGATCTTTCGGTGCGATCTCCCAAAATTTGTCACCAACAGACTCTTCGCCTTCGCCTTTGAAAACTTTCTCACACTCAAATTTCTTGTCAGCGTCGGTCATCTCGAATTTTTCGGTGACTTTCATGGTTGCAAAGGTCTCGCCTTTGCGTACCAGGGCAATCTCGTCACCTACTTTGATACCAGCAGCGTCAGCAGCGGTTACGTCAAGGGTAATCGGTACCGGCCAGAAGGTGCCATCAGCCATCTGGAATTTCTCGCAAACGCCTTTCCAATCAGCTTTGGTCATGAAACCGGAAAGCGGAGAAAAACCACCGATACCCATCATGATCAGATCGCCTTTAGCACGGGCAGTAATTTCGATCTGTTTCAGGCCAGCGGCTTTTTTCAACTCTGCTTCACGTGCGGCGCCTTCAAGCAGGGCACAAACAAGACCTTTTCCACCGTGAGGCGCAACCAATTTTGAACTCATAATTTTTTCCTCTTTGATTTTATTCTTGTGAGAACACTAGACCTACATAAATTCCGATCAAATTCGCCGGAAATGACTTAAACGCAAAAAAACTGAACCAGCATTCAGTCAGCTAGTTATTTATAGGGAAGCATAATGGAAGTCAAGAAAAAAACTCATCATTGCCATCAATAGAAATGATAACAATGATGAGTTTAATCTTGGACTACATGATTTCGTTAAGCATGCTGAGCATGCCTAAAAATTTAAAAGAGTTCGTTTCAATAACTATTCGGAGTCTATTATAAAACTGCATAGAGACTTTATTTATTCACATTTTTCCAGCGTGTCCTACCAGATTTTGGATCCGTTACATTTTGCTCGTTTATGGTTTTAATTTCCCCAGTACTGTCTTGGACAAATATCGTACTCCCACTTTCTTCGCCTACATGAATATTGGGTGTTGCTGCAAGCCCTTGGCCGAGAGAAATATAAGAAGCATTTGCCCCATTTACCCATTTTGAATTAAGTATATCAGTGACGGAAGCTGTCCCCGTATTGTAGACTAACGCATACAGATAACTCTGCCCTTCAAATGCGCAAGGGTCTGTAGAGGGGACATACGTTGTAAACGCTAGTGTAGATCCGAGAAGCGCCGCTTGCCCGACATTCCTTTCGCCTGAATGACTAAATTTGAGTTCCCAGCCTGAAGGTGAGGTAGAACTGGAGGAACTAAGCGCTGAAGATAAAGTACCAAAAGCGCTATAACCCGTCACATTTTGGACAGTATTGTTACCGAAGACTTGAGCCGTAGAGACGTCGAGAAGTGAACTGCGCGGCACGGTGCCCCACGTCCAAGTTGGGTTGTTCAAAGGATCTCCTGAGAAGGGTTCCTTAATACCATAGTAAGCCTGCTGCGTAAAACCCGAGGATACCGCGTCATTACGGGTGAAAAATCGACCTGTCCCAAAAAAAACCCATCTGTTTCCCGCTGCATCCAGCGCAACCGAAGGAGCGGCTGTGATCGGTTGTTGAACTCTATTGGCAACAGGAGTAGGAGCTGCGCTTTCACTGCCAAGAAGGATGCTGTCGCCTATCCAGTTTGTAACATTGACATCATCGTTGATCTTTATTCGTCTCAACTGTCCAGACCAGCTCCCAGGCGATCCGCTGACCGTTCCGAAATAGACCGCATCGGTTTTATAATTAAGCTGGTAATCCACCGTAATCGGATCTGAAACAAAGGCGTTTGCTTCCAATGCCTGCCAATATCTATTGGTGGGATTTTGCTGGAATTGCTTTGAAACGCCATCAAGGGTCATTACCTTGGGTGAAGTACTCGCCAAGGCCTTTAGATCGACCACATAGAGTTTTGCAGTTTGACCACTGGCTGCATTATTCAATGAAACCTGAGTGGTATCTAGGGTAGTATGGCCAGCCGTTCCATTCGACTCTGCCGGACCAGAACCAAACACCAGATACCAGTCATTTTGGGTTGTACTCCCACCCTGTGCCCCCATAGGGATTACCGTAGGATAACTTGTTGTATACCCCAATCCAGGAAATGTAAGCTCGCCCAACAGCCTTGGTGGCACCTCTGGGTTTGTGACATCCATGACGACGTAAGCGGAACTCATCAACCGGTCAGGTGAATTGCACGTCGTCATCGACATTCCGTTAGAGGACTCCGTACTCCTCGTTTTGTCCATTTGGGCACACACCGTCCCGCCGCCGAACCGCATACCTATCACCATGACCGTCCCCCAGCCATTGACATGGTCTGAATCCAATGCGGTGGTGCCATCTGCTTTGAAAAAAATTCTTGCATCAAATACCCTTGGTTTCTGGTCAACATAGTAAACATGCGAATAATCAGGATATGTCAACCAAAACAAATGCGGCAGGAGATTAAACGGCACATAACCCCACAATTCCGCACCCAATGCAAAAGGAGACTGACTGCCACTTGATCCCTGCTGATCGAACCGTTTTGCTGAATCGTTATAAAATCCACCATTGAATGCGTGGACCATGCCATCATTTGCCCCTACGTACACAACGCTTCTTCTATTGAGATATTGCTTCAGGAAACCTGCATAGGAGCTGTCTTGATACAGAAGATGATATCCTTCTGACGGCCTGCCGACAACAGTCGGCGTTGAATAGACGATATCCCCTAATCGCCAGGTTGCACTCGTACTGTTGTTGAAATAATCAAACTGGCGAGATCTGAAGGCAGGAAGGGTATAGCTGGGCGACGTCGATACATACGCGGCTTGATCCTGCCCCCGTATATAGTTTATCTCTCGACAACTTTGATGCTTCAGTAAATCAGCAAAATTATTGTAGCCGGAAAGCGAAGTAGCAAGATAACTCAAATAAGCCGGCTTGTAGGTGTTTTGGTAATATGTAGTATATGCGGTATTCCTTTGGGTAGTGGTCCCGGTGTAACTCGAAACCAGCGGAGGCGAGGCCGGAGGAGCAACAGTGGCGCAATTGGGAGTTTGACTTGTGTAGGTATTAAGCATGGTGGTGTAATCGCCATTCAACGTCGTCTTTGTGGTCGAACTCGCATTCGAATCAATCGCACTCGGAGCAGTCAAACTGCTGCAGGTTACACTGACGCCACTAATATAACTTGGAAGAGCCGTCTCAAAGGGCGGGTAGACATTAAGATACGGATAGATTTTTGTTGTATCTATCAAATCTGCAGTGCTTGGCATCGATGAGCACTGGAAGGGCTGTACCTCATTAGAATCCGGCACCATACTTTGGTTGTTATCTATGAATGTAAATATATACCGTCTATTAAGATTAGCATCTCCAGCAGTTAATGGTGATGAGCCCCACGTTCTCTGGGTCAGAGGATCAAGATTGTTGCTATTCAACCAGTTTCCCGCTCTCCAAAGGTATTTCAAACTGTTTGTAGTCCCAGTTGAAACCAACTGGGTGGTATCAAGCACCGAATTCCCGCTACAATCAGCATATTTATTTACGGTGTTACCGTTATAAACGGATATCAGATCTCCGCACTGCGTTGACTTATCTGTAGCGCTCAAATTCTTGACGATATTCAAAGCATGATCACCGTTGGTATCTTCGCGGAGGTTGCCATTGACATCAACAAGCAGGGATTGAACATCCCCAACCCAGGTAACGGTATTAGGCAGAAAATCATTATTTGCCGGGTAAAAGATCGACTGATAGACAGCACCTTCACCCGATCGTGAATTTGAGATAACCGAGGCGGCAGTTCCTGATGATGCCCGGCGCAGAATATCGGCAAAGGAATTGTTCAACTGCTTTTGCAATTCCAAAGGATTAGTCACATAATAGTAGGTATCGGGTACGCCATCGCCATTGCTATCCCATTCGCTCGCCTTAGGGAAATAGTTTGGCCCCACCGTATTGTTCGTCTGGAATCCGCCATATTTCGCGGCAAGCCAGAGCGGATCTTTCGGGATTGTAGCCGGAAGTACGCCGCTTGCAACATTGAAAACACGAGAATTCTGCAGTGGCAAAGCCCCTCCTGAAGTTTCATTGGTCGGATAGACCGGGGTTTGACCGGACCAGATCCCCGGAGGGGTATCCGCATAATAATGCAACAGTGCATCGTTACTTGCTGAATAAGACGATTGCCGCACCTCAAGATACGGGCCATCATGGTCCGTGCCTGAAATGGTATATCCTAAATGCATGTCAATACCGGCGGCGGCAAAATCGCAGGTTGTGGTGACCCTCACCTGGCTTCCCAGCGCAGCATTGCTCGTTGGATTACCATTCGAGTCAAGGACCTGATATTCATAAACAATGACAACATCCATATCATTATCATTGCCTTGCTCAATATCTGCATAAGCCACGCGAAACACACCATTAGTGGGAGTAAGGGTCTGGACATAAAAACCTACAATGGCGCTGGTAGGCTGAAAAGAGCCCTTGGCGTTACTGATATTATACCCTGCCGGACCAATTGCTTTGCCGAAAGGCACCATGGTAACTTTTTTGGTGCCGACAGATATATTAATTTGAGGTAAAGGCGAAGCCATGGCAACGGCATAGGTCATCACGTTTTGCTGCCCCACCGGATTCATTTTACGGGTGCGTCCGTAGTACGCGACTGAGGCTGCAGTATAACTGCCTTGCTTGGTCGGCTCTTCGGGGCAGAGCCCCCGTATATCCCCCAAACCGTTCCCTGAGAGCGATGCGGTTGAACAGGTCCCATCAGATGAAGTGACGCCCAGAGACTTTGCAGTACAGATTCCATCAGATGTGCCTGCAGCCTGTCCTATATAGTAGTAACCGGTAAGGTTTTCCTTGCATGTAATTTGATTGGCGAGGTCCTTCACCTTTAACGGATCTGCTGTATCGAGAGTATCAAGCCCAGTATCCCCGGCAAAATTTGAATCTACGTTAGGAACGGTATTCGAATCGTAACTCGGATTGATATCGCTCAACACCAGCATGAAGGGCATGGAACACTGAGGGCATGTGCTGTACGGGTCTGTCCAGGTTGCATACGGCAGATTAAGCCCGTTATCGTTGCCATTTGAAATACCAGAGGAAAATTTTGCCGTCGGCGCGCTTGCTCCATCGAAATACCGCAATGCCTCATACATCATTTCGCCAATCGGATTGCCCCAATCCGTACATTTACCATTGGCTGCAGGACCTGTTTCACCGTCCGACAGGCTGCAATCATTGTAAGACGAACCGCTGTAATTGTACTGGCTGATTTTGAAAGAGTTGATCGTATTGATTATGCTTCCTGCAGTGGAAGGCGTTTGAAATTGTCCGGTAAGGGGATTGATCTCTCCTTTCGCAGGAGTGGTCGTATCCATTATTTTGCTGATATTTTTGCGCAGGACACCACCGGCGAAATTGTTCTTGTAGGAACCAGAAATTAGTCCAAACAGCATATTCCCTGATTCGCCATAGCGCTGGAGAATCCCGGTAGGTTTATATGTTGTTATGGTCTCAGCATCGTTGATATACGCCTCGCAGTTACCCTCCAGCATGCTTGGGACGCAAACCTGAACCTGCACGGTTTTGTCTACAATTGTCGATACACCGTATGTGACATAATACACCGCCTGCGTCAAACCGGACAAACCGGCAGTACTTGATGCAGGAACAATCAGCCAACTGCTGCTGTTTGGGAGTTTCCAGTAGAGATGATAACTTCCATTGGGTGTTGTTCCTCCTGCAACTTTCTGCTGATGGAAGGTAAGCGTATGCGCACCAGCACTCAGATACCGCTGACCGCTGTAGCTTGTTGGTGCCGAACCGTTTTCACCATGCTGGCCATACCAACCTGTGACCAAAACACCGTCGATGTCCACCTCCACCGCATCACTGCCATCACAAGCAAAGGTGTAGATTCCGGCTGTTGCGACATTCAAGGTCCCGTTAAAGATACTCAAAAAACTCGTACTGCCGGATTGACGTGGATTGCCGGTACCGTCAATTTTGGTGACTGTAGTGGTGGTTCCCCATAATTTTGCAGGCACCCCATAGGTTTGCACATAACTATCGAATTGATATTGATTTGCGGGATTGCTGCTATCCGTCCCTGCCGCTGAGGAAACTACATTTACAGGACTCGATGTATCACCTGCTTCCACGATGTCCGCACTGACCCAGTCCCAGATCCGGTGGGTATTGTTGAGGAGCACCCGGAGCAAGGGCGCACCGGTAGCCGATTTCGATACATTGGCGAAGAGATGTCTCCCGTATGTGGGATTGTCGTAGGGTGTAAAATCTCTAATGTTATAGCCATCAGTAATGTTGAATTCCTTCCCAAAGGCATGCGTATCAGGAGGGATGTTGGCCCGTTGCAGAACTGTTAAAGCCGCGTTCGTTGCGGATGTGGTAATGGCTGGATCGTCGACGGATCTATATCCTCCGTAGAGCACCGCACGCAACGAATCCATCCTGGACATAGTTACATAATTCAGCCAGTTACCACTCCACTCACCAGTACCACCGCATTTTATATCACTCGCTGTTGTTATGCCTGTCAAGACGCGACTGGGCACGAACATGGCAGTGGCCGCCCCTGTGTTGTCGGGATTGGTGTAGCATTTATATGAATCAAAATACCCATAATAGAAGATGGCAGGATTATAATGCGTCTCAACGGTACCCTTACCCAGATCCGAAGCATCATTATAGGCGGCCCTATAGAGCTTTTCATCCCGCTCCATCACCAGCATGACAAGGGGAGGGGCGCTCGCCGAAATAAAAGGAGGCAAGGAGCTGAAATCGCTGGCCTGGTACGCATGTAAAAGTGTTGTCTGACCAAAGCCAAAACAGCAAAAAAGAAAGCTTGAAAAGAACCTTACCGCTCTGTCATTAATATGCATATCATGCCTCTCAACTAATATTTCTGTCCTTCAACGACATTCACCTGTGATCTCGACAATCCACGAAGCAATGGCTCTATTTACATTTCCTAACAACACGGGCGGATTAAAATTTCAATAAATGCAGTTTCCTTCCGAGCCGATCATGTGCCTCCATCCGTACAAAATGATCGATTCGCTGTTCGTCAAGCCCTTAAATTGCGAATAGATATCGACCAGCTTGGCAACCCCACCCTGAGCAGAGGCTTTCCCCTTCCCTTCATAACCTGCGGCCATTTGTAGTGCCCCACCTGGTAATATATTGGTACTGCCACCGTAATAGAGATAGCCAACCTCCAAGGCGGGTAGGACACCACCTGTTAGAGCTGTACCTGTCAGAGAATAGGCGGCATCATAGTTTGTAGTAGGGTTATTAAGTTTATTCTGCAAGGTGGCGGCATCCATGATGGGCTGGTCTCCGATCGTCTTTATTCGAGCCCAAACGGTCGATACAATAGCGTTGGTGGTAAACCCTCCTGGGCAGCTATAGTTCTGTTCGAGCAACTCACTGCCGAGCATAGCGCCCCCTTCGGCCTCGTAAAAAGTTATTTTGGAAACCTTATCATTGCCTGCTATCTGCAATTCGATCGTGGTATTGGTGGTGGTAGAGATGCCGAGGATCGTCAGCACCAGCATCACCAACAAGGCCGCAACCAGCACAAATCCCTGTTCGTTCTTCACATCTTTCATCTGTGCTCTCATGACGCTACGCTCACTGGAACTTTGGCTTGATATAATTCATAGTTACCGACTTAGTCTGACCTTGATCGACCCCATTAACAATCACCCGAATAGTTTTCAAGTTAGGTATGGGTTGGTCGTCAGCCACATTCCAGTAGATTGTGTAAATGCCATCCGGCGAAGTAATAAAATGATCAGCGGTTGCAACAGTTGCATTATTGAGTCCGGCTACCCCCGCATTCGCACCAATCATTGCATCTGTCAACAGAACGTCATCATAGGCTCTGCCTAAAATTGCCTCGATCTGGCTACTCCCCCATTCGGCAGCGGTTGATATTTGGCTTGCCTTTGAGTTTCCCTTAATCCCGGCTACCTGCATGGTGACTAAGGATAACAACGCCACGGCAAGGATGAACATGGCGATCAAGACCTCTACCAAGGTAAATCCCTGATGAGTTGATAAGACGTGTTTCATGCTACGCATCCCACTGTTAATAATTAACATTACGGCACTCTACCGTAAAAACTTGCTGCCGCCGCCGGTAATTGTCGTTTTTCGGCGCAGGTAGGAAAGATTGGGTCACACCCGCATCATCGACATACTGATAAGTCTGGGTGTTGAGGTAATCCGTATCAGTTTGCCCGGTTCGCACCACCACGTTCACCTGAACGAAATGGATCTCGGAAGCTGAGGCGGCTATGGTTCCGTTGGGAGCTGGGTCAAGGCTTTTAAGATAACGAAACCGCAGATGTTCGACGTTCTCGGCAGCGGGCATGTGAGCAGGTGCGATGATTTCCCAGTGATCACCAACGATATTACTGACTGAGATCGCACCAGCTGAAGTGATTCTACCTAACACCGGAATGCCTGACGAAATATAATTATCGTAAGCAACGTGATCGCCAGCATCACTAACAGTACCATTTTCATTGATATCTGCGGTGAATGAAAAGAGATCAGGGTTTGCACTGACTATCCCCGCACCGGCGGCACTACTGGCCTGATAGCCAGCCATGCGAATATCGGAAGACAGCAAATTGACCACGACCCTCATGTTCTGCTGCATCTCGGTAATCGCAAGTTGCGCCGTGTATGCTCGTTGGTTCGCCACGTAAATTTTGTACACTGCGGCCATGATGATGCCGGAAACGGCCATAACAACAAGGAGTTCAATCAATGTAAAACCACGATTGCCCGATTGCGTCATTTGTTTTTCATTTTGCATGGATAACCTTATTGCTTTATTGCATCCTAAGACTGCCGGACGTCGTCTGCTTCACTGTACGATCATGCGTTGACTGTGGATGACTAATTGTGACGGTGCCGCCGATAGCCCCGCCTGCTGGAATACCTGTTGAGGTAAAACCGCTGACCCCATTGGTGAAGGTTGACATTTTCATGCAGACTTTATCCTGCATGGCCTGGTTAACCACAACATTTCCGGCACTATCGGTGAACGTATAGCTCGTTGCCCCAGTGCAGCCAACGTTTACTGCAAAGGTAACCGTGACTGTGGTGTTGTTCTTAATTGCCAATGACCTAGCTCGCTGCATGTCGCTGTACAATTGTTGTGTCGCCGCTTTAACACGGATATTGGGTAACCACTGCAATATGAGCGGAGTAGCAATCGCCGAAAGAATACCGATGATCGCCACCACTATCATCGCCTCAACCAGAGTAAAACCAGCCTTAGAAAATATCCCGTCTGTCCTGTACTGCTTATGAACCCGCCTTGTTTGTTTTAGCATGGTTGCCTGCCTATAAGTTATTGCCTGAAAATCAGCATCGCTACACTGACGCTTTACGGGATAATCTTCTTTATTCATGGACGGGCTACCTCGTAAATTGTTTATGCAAAAAAAACGCCGTTTTACAGCCATCACCTTGAATTGCCAAATTCTCCCAATAGCAACGGGGGTTTGTTCGGTGAAATTGCACAATCATTCCCTGGCCACTCTCCCTTTATTGTAAATTCTTTTTACAATCCAACCGCTACTTAGCAATACATTTTACCCAACCTCTCATGCCCCATACTCCTTAAGCTTGCTCAGCAAAGCCGGATAACTCAGCTCCAACAATTGCGCCGCCTTGCTCTTGTTGCCGCCGGTATGCTCCATGGCCCGTTGAATTAATCTCTTTTCCATGATGATTTTCGCTTTTTTGAGCGAATAGGTACCGAAAAAATCATCAATACGCCGCTGCTCACCTTTAGCGCCGAACTGCACGGGCAAATGCTCCGGCAGGATACTGTCTTTATCGGTGAGGATAAGCGCCCGTTCCAGCACGTTTTCCAGTTCACGGACATTGCCCGGCCACGCATACTGCATGAGCAGATCCATAGCGGCCGGTGCAATGCCCTGCACCTGGATTCCCAGACGGATGACAAATTTATCGAGAAAAAACCGGCAGAGAACCGGAATATCTTCTGGATGCTCCCGCAGGGAAGGAATGTGGACAGTGATGACATTCAACCGGTAGAATAAATCTTCCCGGAACCCACCCTGCTTGACCAGCGCAGCCAGATCTCTATTGGTCGCGGCCAGCACCCGAACATTGATCGACTGGCTTTTCACCGCACCGACCCGGCGCACCTCCTGTTCCTGCAGTACGCGAAGAAGCTTTACCTGGAGGTCAAGCGGCAGTTCCCCGATTTCATCGAGAAACAGCGTGCCCTGATCAGCCTCTTCAAACAATCCTTTTTTGTCTTTGTCGGCGCCGGTAAAGGCCCCTTTGACATAACCAAAAAATTCGCTTTCCAGGAGATTCTCCGGGATACTGCCGCAATTGACCGCCACAAACGGCGCATCCTTCCCTTTCCCCGCCAGATGGATGCCTCGGGCCACCAGCTCTTTACCGGTGCCGCTCTCCCCGGTGATCAGGATAGTTGTGCTATAAGGGGCCACTTTCCCAGCAAGACTGAAAACCTCCTGCATAACCTTACTGGTCCCAACCATGCCGCCAAAGGAACGCTGGCTGTCGATAGAATCCAGCTGCGCCTTCAGCTGCACATTTTCCCGGCGCAACCGCTCCCGCTCTTCAGCCTTACGCAAGACCAGCAGAATCTCCTCGACCTTGAACGGCTTGGAGATATAATCGTAGGCCCCCTGTTTGACCGTCTCAATCGCTTGATCGACGGTACCATAGGCCGACATCATGATCACCGTGCCGGGATACCGCCTCTCCTGTATCGTGGCAAGAAAGGTCATGCCGTCCATGACCGGCATCTTCAGGTCGCAGAGAATAAAATCATACCTATGCTGTTCTATCCGGGAGAGCCCTGCCGCGCCATCACCGGCAACATCGACAGTATAGGCATGTTTGGCGAGCAGGGTGCTCAGCATGTGCCGCATGTTAGCTTCATCGTCTATGATGAGGATGGTCTTCAGCATTTTTGCTCACATTGAGGATCGACGCATTTGTCGTTATTTTCTGGTACGGAGGCACCGGGGCCGGACGCAACCTCAGCCTCCACCAAGGGCAGCAAAAGCAGTACGGTCGTGCCCTCTCCAGCAACGCTCTGTAAACGAATTTTGCCGCCCATGGACTCGATCAACGCCAAGGAGACCGACAAACCAAGTCCAGTCCCGGATCCGGGCTCCTTGGTGGTAAAAAACGGGTCAAAAACCGTATCGAGCAATTCCGGACTCATGCCTTCGCCGTTATCCTGTATGGTTACCTGCAACAGCAACGGATCTTTACCGGGCACGGATGGCGCGACAAGAGCGGTTGCCATGAAAATTGCGCCCTCGTCCGGTGCCTTGCAACCCTTGATGGCATCCGCCGCATTGATGAGACAATTGAGTAGTACCTGCCGCAACTGGGCCCTATCCGCAAAAACGATAGCATGCTCCACCTCCACGGCCAGATCGAGCCGGATACCTTGCAAAAATGGCTGGACCCGCAGGGTTTCCACAAGTTCAGCAAGCAGTTCCTGGACGTCGAGCCGTTGAGGTTCGCCTTTTGAGGTTCTGGCGTAATCCAACAGCTGACGGATCAGTCCATCCACCCGATCCAGCTCCTTGAGTGCCCTGGTCACATACTCGCTGCGTTCCTCCTGGCCGTTGCCGTCCATACCCAGTAGTTGCAAATATCCCTGTGCTACTCCGAGCGGATTACCGATCTCATGGGCCAATCCGGCCGCCAGCCGGCCAACCGAGGCCAGCTTTTCCGCCCGGATCATCTCCTGCTGGTTCTCCTGCAGTTGCACGTTCTTCCCGGCAAGCTCTTCTATGGTTTGCTTGAGAACGCTCTTGTCGTGCTCGATCCGCTGCACCATACTGTTGAGACTTGCCGACAATTGGCTCATTTCATTGGATTGATTTTGACTTGAGAACAGAACAACATCTTGGGCCTGGTAGTTATCTGCCAAGTTTACCAACCGTTCCAAGGGGCGGATAACCTGACGGGAAATCCTGAAAAAACCAATAACCGTCAAGACGAGAACATTAATGAGCAGATAGACGAGAACATGCTGCTGGCTGGCCGCCACCAGATCAAAAAGCGTTGCCATAGGGCCTGCCAAGCCAATGGCGCCGATTACGTTCTTCCCCTGATACAACGGTTGGGCGACAACAAGCCATTTTTGCCCCGTCCATTCCGCTTGCCCTTGCTGGTTAACCTGACGGACGGTCTTTTGTCGATCACGCAGGGCCGCTTCGACAAAAGGCACTAAAGGCACCTCTTGAGCACAGAGAGGATAGGGCATACCTGCGCCCTTATTTGCGGGGACTATATACAGACAGAGGCGCTGCCGTTCCAGCTCAGCAAGGATATTTTGCCCAGGAACTAACGAAGGCGGAGCGTCCTGGAGACTGGCCGAAGTGAGCGCAAGGAGATGTTCCAACTTCTCCCGGCATGCTTGATTGGCATGATATTGCCACAAACCCATAATGACAAAATCAGTCAGCAACATACCGATTATCAAGAGGAAGGCTATGGTTACGGTCAGATCAAATTTGAGTCCCCGTGTTCGCATCCTGTACTCTTTTGCCTCAACGCTTGATGGATTTGTAAGAAGTCAAATCAATAGAACGCGGTTCAGGAAATATCATCCCATGCGCCAAGTGATCTCCGGCGTTGAACGGGTCGGTAGCCGATGATACCTAAACTTGGGATAGCCCACCATCATTGCTCCGAAGCTTTGGTGGCCGGCTGGAAGAGCCAAGGCTTCCATCATCGGCGGAAAGGAGGAAGCTGCGGCATTGAAATAACCGGCCCAGCAGCAGCCAAGCCCCATGCCGGTCGCTGCCAGTTCCAGATACGTCATGGCGATGGTGCAGGTTGAGGGGGCCATGCGATTGTCTTTTTCGGCATGGGCGACGATGACAGCAGGTGCGTCTCTGAGAATGACATCGCTACCCGCCTCCCAACGTTCAAGAGTCCGATCTATATGGAGGGAGAGCGCCAGTTCGGGCATATGAGCGAGCATCCAGCGCATCCAGTCAACGACGATTCCGGCCAGCCGCTTCAGCTCGTCCCGGTCACCGAGAACCAGCCACTGCGTCCCCTGGGAGTTATGGCCGGAAGGCGCATAACGGGCGATCTCGATCAACCGGGCGAGTTTGTCCCGTTCAACCGGTTCCTCCTTGTACCCCCGGATGGAACGCCGATCCCGCAAAAAATGTTCGCCTTGCTCAGCGGACAGACGAAACTCGGGCCGCACCGGTGGACAATCTCCCACCGCCATATCCCGATGGCTCAAACTACCGGTCGGACAGACTGCTACACAATGGCCGCAACGAATGCAGATCTCCTCTGCCCCAGCTACCGGGGTAGGAACAGCGCCTTTTGCAAAGGCAATGATACCGACAGGACAAACGGCCGCGCAGATCCCGTCTTGATTGCAAGTTTGCCGATTGACTTCAAACAGTTCCATTTTCTCCTCCTTTAAGGGTATTGATTGACAGGCGCCAGCAAAAGGTGGTCTTTTCATGGGATACATAGCGGTTGCCGGGAGAACTTTTCAAGAAGATGAAGCTCAGCCTGAACGCAGAGCGCCAACGACTTCCCTGAATCTGCTCAATCTGCCGCGACAGCCCGATCCTCTACGATGGAACATCAGGCTAGAACAATACCACCACCTTTTCAATGAAGAAACCAACTCCCCCCCAAAAACCACCTCCAGCCAAACCGCCCTCTGCGAAACAACCGAAGGTTAATGCTACCTCCAAACCCAAGACCGCTTCTCATAAAAACCCTGGCCGCAAACCTCGTAAGAAGAAAAATCAAGCATCCCCCCAAAAAATCCTACTGCTAACCAGCCTTGAAATTGCAGGCCTGGCGATCAGTGCGGTGACCGGTATTGTGGTGCTGCTCGGCTCTGCGGCCAACAGATTTTCCGGTACTCGGTTTTTCACCAATCTGCTGCCGTTCACTTTGGGGGTATTGGGGTTGATTGTAACCGCCACCCTACTGCTGACCGGCTGGTTGCGGTGGCGGCGATGGTTGCAAACCAAATCGCTGCTGCTGCCGCCGGCGATCGCCCTTATCATTGCCTTGAGCGTCGGCGCCTTTGCGTTCCAAGGGCATTTTTCCTGGGCCTTCGGCCATTTCCGCACCCTGATCGGCGGCAAGGATGAAGCCAGCCGAGTGACTCTCGCCCATCAGGTCTTTGCCACCTACCGCCGCTTAGACCCCGGACAGCTGCAGCAACTCATTAACCGTGCCCAATCTTATAAGCATGACATCGATGCCACGGCCGAGGCCTTTGCGCTCGACCCTGACCTGCTCCACGGCATCGCCGCAACCGAATCCTCCTTTCTGCCGCGGGAGAGCAAGGACGGCGGCAAAGGACTCTTCCAAATCACCCAAGTCCCGGAAGCCGTACTGACCACGGCCGGCAGGCACCTCGGCGTCAATAAGCCATTGATCGCCGATCCTCGCCATAACGGCTACATCGCCGCTGCCACCCTCAAATATTATCTCAACCAGATGAAGGATGACCTTTTTCTCGGTCTGCTTGCCTATAATATCGGCCCGGCTAACGGGGGCCTGCGTTTTATCATGCAGCAGTACGGCGCTACCGATTTCGTCACCATCCAACCCTATCTGCAGCAACTGCCGCGCGATTACCCCATCCGAGTCCTCTCCTACGCCCTAGCCTTCCGCCTCATGCGCAAAGAAGGCAAACTGTTGCCCTATGAGGAAGGACTCAACGCCGTTCGCATTCAGCATATCGGCATCCCCGGATTGTAGGGATAACGCTCCTGTCCACCGAATTGTGGTGAAGACCGACCCGTAGTACCTGGTGTGATTGTGCCATAATACCCGAAGGTTCGGATTTCCTTGATTTTGAAATACGATAGCGTAAAATTACGGTATCATAAAAAGTATCCACCACGCTTTCCTTACCCCGAAAACAGAGGCTTTTCTCATTAACCTGCAGAGTAGATAATGGTGATGAGTCGATTAGACTAACATTTTGTAAAACAGAAATTGTCGAAATGAAATAAACCAAAGGGGCTGCACTCGAGTGCTTTACAATCAATGACAGGCTCAATAAACCTCTCTACCCGAGACAGCTGTCACTTGTTTTTTACTAATAAACCGACAGATCAGCCCAACAACACCTTGGGTACCGATCATCAATCTGGAGGAATGCCGTGACCAATAAATCTATCCTTTTTGTTGACGACGAGCCCAACATCCTCTCGGGCCTGAAACGAATGTTCCGTAACCTCCGCCAGGAAAAGGACTTTCATTTTGTGGAAAGCGGCCAGGATGCCCTCGATTTCATGGCCGAACACAATGTTGATGTCATTGTATCGGACATGAGGATGCCGGGCATGGACGGGGCAATGCTGCTTGCGCGAGTTCAGGAAAGATTCCCCCATGCCATCCGCATCATGCTGACCGGTCAGGCAGATGAAGACTCGATTCTACGCACGGTGGGAGTCGTTCATCAGTTCATCACCAAGCCATCTGATCCGGAAACATTGAGAAAGGTTCTAGAGCGTGCCTGTGTCCTCCAGGACCTTATGAAAAACGAACAATTAAAATCACTGGTTTCAAGCCTGGGCAAACTTCCCAGTTTGCCAACGGTATATGCACAACTCCAGCGCAAATTGAAAGAACCGGAATGTTCTCTTAGCGACATTGCAGAGATTATCGAACAGGACCTGGCCATGAGCACCAAAATCCTGCAGATGGTGAATTCTTCCTTTTTCGGGTTTTTCACGAGCATCGACAGTCCTGCCAGGGCCGTCAAACTCCTGGGATTGGATACGGTCAAGGCCCTGGTTTTAAGCGTGGGGATTTTTTCCGAACTCAAGCCGGTAGGTTCCAGATATTTTTCCGTCCAACACCTCTGGGAACACAGCATGACGGTCGCTGCCTATGCAAAAAAGATCACCGAGACTGAAACCGACTCCAAAGAACTGATAGACAGAACATTCCTTGCGGGATTTCTCCATGATATCGGAAAATTACTCCTATTCTCCAGTCTTCAGGATAAATATATCGAAACACTGGCACTAGCCCAAGAGCAAAATATACCCCATTACCAGGCGGAGCAACAGATTCTCAATGCAACCCATGGCGATGTCGGCGGTTATCTCCTCGGTTTATGGGGATTGCCTGGATCTGCCGTTGAAACCGCAGTCTTCCACCATAACCTGGATCTTTATCCAAACCCCTCATTCGGTTCGGCAGTTGCTGTTCATGCCGCTGATGTCATTTATTATACGTTAAAACCTGATCAGCAGCATTTTGAAATGCCGATTCTCAACAGCCTTTACCTCGAACAAGCCGGGATAGGTCACCGCTTTGATCACTGGCTGGAAATCTGCCGGCAAATGGAATTATAGGAGGAAAGGTATGACAGAAAAGATCCTCTTCGTCGATGATGAACCGAATGTATTGCAGTCCATCCAACGGCAGTTACGCAAACGTTTCGAGATGGAGATCGCCGAGGGGCCCGAGGAGGCCCTACGCATCCTGAAAGAACAAGGTCCCTTTGCAGTTATTGTTTCAGATATGCGGATGCCGCACATGACCGGCGTTGAACTCTTGGCTCAGACCAAAGACCTGTATCCGGATATGGTCCGCCTGATGTTGACCGGTAATGCTGATCAGGAGACCGCCATGGAAGCGGTCAATACCGGCCAGATTTTCCGGTTTCTGACCAAACCCTGCCCGCAGGCGACCTTTGTGACCTCACTTGCCTTGGCTCTGCGACAATATCGACTGATCACTGCTGAAAAAGAGCTCCTGCAAAAAACGCTCAAGGGATGCATCAATGTCCTCTCCGAACTCCTTGGCGTCGCCAATCCCCTGGCGTTCAGCTCCGGGCTGCGGATCAAGGATTATGTGGTGTATATTGCCCAAACCTTGCAGCTGCCCGGTATCTGGCAATATGAAATAGCCGCGCTCATGTCGCAAATCGGTTGTATCACCTTACCTGGTGATGTCTTGAGCAAAGTGTTTGCCGGTCAGGAACTGACCCAGGCCGAACTCGAAATGTACCAACAACATCCCCTAACCGGGGCGGCCCTGCTGGAAAAGATACCTCGACTGGAAAACGTCACCAAGATGATCGAATGGCAGCAGAAACGCTACAATGAGTACACAGTTGAAATGAAAACCTCACAATTAGAGGAAGTTCTCATTGGTGCACAAATCCTCAAGGCGGTCATTGATTTAGATCTGCAGCTGTTTCGGGGAGTAGGACGCGGGGACGCCCTCAGTTTGCTGCGCAAGCAAAAAAACCACTACAACCCAGAGGTGCTGGATGCACTGGATACCATCACAGTGGAAGAGCGGGGACAGATCATCAGCCTCAATGTCAGCCATATTAGTGATGGCATGGTAGCGGCTGAAGATGTAATGGCTAAAAATGGGGTGATGATTATTCCCAAGGGACAGATAATCACCAAGCCCCTACTGCAAGGATTGATAAATTTCTCCATGCAGGTCGGCGTGGTGGAACCGATCAGGGTGCAGATCGGGCAGATAGCGGAAGAGACCGCTTCGTAAGACAGTACATGGAGTTCAAATAATTCTTCTGGAAAAAAATAGGCAGGATTGATCAGGGCGCTGTTATCTTTGCCGACAGATGGATGCACCCGACTGCAGCCAAGCAGGCTCGATCACGCCGCTTCGTTTTGATTCAAGATTGGCAGGAACCGTTCCATATATCCTAAACTCATGACGCCAAGCCGTACAGCTGTTTGAGCGGACATAGCAGCAAAAATCCCATGAGCCTTTGCACAGAGCGTATCTTCTTCAGAATAAATCTCACCGGTCACCAATATCTGCCGCTCGGATTGTATCTCTTGAATGGAACCGACAACGGTAAGCCTCTCCCCAACATGTAATGGTTTCATGAAATCCACGGTCATGGATTTTGTTACACCTATTTTCCTAAGAAGATAGATAACCGACCACCCCATGATCTCATCCAAAATCGTTGAGGTAACCCCTCCATGAACAGTTTGATCCCACCCGGCCATAGCCGAGGGGACCGTCACGAAGGAATAGACACGGTGCCCATCCGTTAGAAATTCCATGTGCAGGCCAATTGGGTTGCTTTCACCGCAACCGAAACAGGTTTGGCCTTCCAGGTTTGATATTTTTTTCAAGACTGCATGATTAATGATCATGGAATTGTCACCCCAATTTACCAGTTCAAAAAATACTTCCCAGAAACGTCGAGAGTTGAGCCTCTGTTCCTTCAGGTGTATCCGGCCATTATCTCTATAAAATACCATTTTGGTGCTATGGTACCTATATATAAATGTCCCGAAAAATCTGCCACCCAAACCTTTGCCCGGAATGCGAGGGCTCAAGTATATCGATTAAAACCTGTTGCAAAACAGACCCCCTCGGGAATTCCGATATAAAAAAAAATGGTATGATTCTCGACATCTCCATCACAAGCCGCACACTGCGGAGCAACGAGACATGAGCTTCAATCAGATGGAGAAGAGATACAGAAAAAAAGCCCCTTTGCCGTTCGAAAGGGGGAGTTCCGTGGCAAAGGGGCGAGGAGACTTCCTACGAGGAAGAACGATTCAAGCATAAGGCGAATTGATACACAATGCAAGCCAAGTTGATACACTGGTGTTTTTTTTATCCAAAAAAAAAATCCCTTTGTCATGAGGTGGCAACCTCCGCGACAAAGGGATTTTTCCGAGCCACAACGTGGTACAAGGAGTTGAAATAATGCTAACAGAAGGATTATCACTTCGCAACCATTATTCTCGGCTTCTATGACAACCGCTGCCCGTCGAATAACAGTAAAAAAGCGTAGGAAAGCATCATTGTTAGCTGGCAGGTAACCTTAGATTTTTTGCAGATAAAACAAGAAAACTAAACAATGACGCATTTGCTTTTTATCTTCTCGCTAACGATCACGCTCAGCCATTTCTCCCAAATTACGACCGTTATGAATCGCCCCACAAAGCGTAGCTTTGGTAATTGGGCTCTACACGTTTACAGTCTTCGTTGCATAAATGAACGCATTGGCAACAGCTTTATGCAACAGGAGGGGGCGCTAGCTTATTGGGTACGCGTGTGTTTCAATTCAGGATCAAGACGCGGCGGCACAAATTGCCGCACTGGAAAAAATGCTGGATGTGAAAAAATATTTCAGGAGAAGGCTTCTGGTGGCCGATCGGACAGACCGGCATTGCATAGCCTGCTGGAGCAACTGCGCGAGGGTGATGTATGGTGGTTTGAAAGCTTGACCGCCTGTCACGTTCTCTCAAAGACGTCTTGACCCTGATGGAAAAAATTGATCAGTCGAAAGCGGATTTCCGCAGTTTGACCGAAGTGATTGACACGACCTCACCTGTTGGCCGTATGATGATGCAAATAGTGGGAACCTTTGCCGAGTTCGAACGAGCGATGTAGCGAGAACGCACGCGCAACGGTCTGGATGTTGCGCGATCACAAGGACGTATTGGAGGTCGTCGCCCAAAACTTAAGCCCCACCAGTAACAGGAAATAGTCAACTTGGTCCATTCTGGACAAAAAACTGCAGCGGATGCCGCCAGATTGTTCAACGTTCATCCAGCGACCGTGTCCAGACTTCTGCAGCGAAACAAGATCGGTTTTACAAAATAGCCTCGCCATTCTAACAGGAACAGCGAGGGGTATTGGATTCAGCTTTTTACCATTGGTGCCCGTGGAGTGCCGCCACTGTGGCACTCCATACAGTTTGGCTGGGCATTGATGCCATGGGTTTTCACGGGTGTCCAATCATTGGTCTCTTCGTATTTACCGTCCTTCCAGGCATTAAGTAGTTCCACTAAATGATAGGCGGTACTAGCGGCTACCCTGGCGCAACGATCCTTACGTTCAGGGCTACCAAGTGGTTTATCGGCAACAGCCATCCACTTGCCTACAGAAACATGACACAGCGGTGACTCACTAATCGTCTGAACAATCTCGGCTTTTACCTTCGGTTCTTTCGGTTTGTAGATAGGCATTGAGGCGTTACAGTACCACTGCAAAATATCAGCTCCTATCTGGTGCCCTGCTTCTGATCCCGCAATACGTGGACCTATAATCAGGTTGGAAACAATATTGGCACCAGCGTTGCACCCGCATACTGTTCCCCACCCCACCATGCCTCCTTCAAGGAAAACAAAGGAATCAATTGGAAACGATTTATACGGTTCGCCAACCTTTTCGCGGAGTTGAGTAAAAATACTGCTGATAACAGCACAGCCGCAGAAGACCCGGTACCACTCCTTATAGGCAAGCTCAGCCGTTATAACCGGATCAAGTTTCTCATATGGCCATGGCCATTTTTCTGTAGCGCCATCTGCAGCTTCAGCTGGATGGAGAAAGCTTCCTAAATGCGCCACAGCGACTGTTGTGGCTATAGCTCCCGCACCCATTATCAATTGTCGTCGAGAAACACCTGCACTGACTTCATCTTTTTCACAAAACATCGTATTCTCCAAGTTCTCAAAATATTGTTAATGGCCCAAAATATCGTTTACTTTTTGGTGTGACATACACCGCACTTGGTCAACGCTGCGTCGTTCTTACGATGACATTCCATGCAAAGCACATGTCCGGCCAGCTTAAGCGTAGCAACTTTTTCAGGCATTTTAACTTTGGTGTTATGGCAGGTTTCGCATTTTTCTATTTTTTGTCCGGCCACATACTCAACTCTTTTCCCATCCGCTCCCTTACCATGATGGCAACCTTCACACTCCAACCATTGATGTGCCTGGTGGGGTAAAAATGCCGGTTTGGCAACGCTCTCTGCATCAAGCGAGCCCTGGATAACTACTTCCGCGGGGCCCTTTTCTTCGGCAAAGACCAATCCTGCCCCGCAAGTAGCACAGCAGAAGGCAAAGATTGCGCCGTATACAAACGAATGCTTCATATCATCTCTCCTAATTGGCAAGGTTTCCGTGATCACATGGCAAAGCCATATCAAGGTGATATGGAAATGAAGTAATCCTTTAAGTTAATTGTTCCACAGAACAATATTTGGTTATATTTACAAAAGTATAACGATGGCAGCAAGAAAATAATAAAAAGTTATCAGCGAACGCTGCTATTTAACAATAGTTTGATTTAAAAAAGAAAATTAAGAAATGTGAACTACAAAGTTTCTTGTTCTATCCAACCCTGGAATCGCTCCACCATCTGCCAAAAATCATTAATTGCCTGTTTTCCGGCATCAGTCAGCCAAGCACCGCCTCCTTGTCGACCTCCAGTTTGCTTTGCAACGAGTGGCTCCGGTGCGAGAGTATTCATATTTTCAACCAGATGCCAAGCATGGCTGAAACTCATTTTCATGGATTTAGCTGCAGCGGAGACCGAGCCAAACTCACCAATCCGTTCAAGCAACACGATCCTGCCCCAAGAAAGATAGGTCTGCCCCTCTTTCTCAACCCATAAACGACCTTTGATCTGTACTCCGCCGCTCATCCGGCCAGAAACCATCGAATTCTGATCGTTATCTTTTTTTGCTTTGGGCATAGGTAATTCTCGCTGAAAATGACAATTATTCTCCAGATGCATAAAATATTTAAACATCTAGATGTCCTCCAGCAAGAAGTACCTAACTTATGAGTGAGCATCAAGCGTAATCAATAATTCCTCCGAGCGACAACTCCTCACTTCCCTTGAAGAATATTGCCAAGCAGAAACAGTAATCCAGCAATGGAGAGAAGTATCGGAAGCAACTGGGTAAAAAAAATTCTGTTTGAGAGGCGTGTAACTACCACACATATAGCGGCTCCCTTTTTCTTGGACACAAAAATGAGGTAAATTGAGTGTTCAAGGAGGTGGCCGATGAAAGACGAGAAAAATAGGACCGGCGCAGAGTTGTGCGAGCGCAGCTCGCATGGCGAAGCG
>Ga0209697_10000583_pt1 | contig 59916 bp, 59 predicted proteins | sample AliMusrvi5mmetaG_FD_184115 | JGI IMG/M metagenome (GOLD analysis project Ga0209697, IMG submission 184115) | Freshwater lake bacterial and archeal communities from Alinen Mustajarvi, Finland, to study Microbial Dark Matter (Phase II) - Alinen... | ecosystem: Environmental > Aquatic > Freshwater...
CATTTATTGTGGGGGAAGTGGGTTCAATGGTCGCATTGGCTTGTATGAAATGCTTGAATTGAACACCGATTGGGCGCGAGAAGTGGTGGAAGGGGCGGGTGAAGACAAGATTGTTGCCAACATGCGCGAGGCGGGTGTGCGCTTCCTGCTTGACGATGCCATCGACAAGCTTTTGGCAGGAACCATTCACATCAGTGATGTGATGCAACTCGCCGCGTCGTGGTAGGCAGGAATACCCATAGCATGAAATTGCCTTATTCGTCATTGTTATCGTTTCCAAGCTCCTGCGTTCATTGTCATACACAAGTGCTGGAGGCCCGTCATTCCGGCAGGGATTGCCGGAATCCAGTCCACAGGGAAGTGAAACTACGGGCTGGAAATCATATCAATCAAACACTTGCTCAAGCGGCGAGTTACCGTCCATGGCTTCTGGATTCCGGCAATCCCTGCCGGAATGACGAGGCAGAAAATATATATGCCTGAATTCCAATATATCGCCCGAGACTCCGCCGGTCGCCAGCATTCCGGCACGGCCCCGGCTCAAACCCAAGACGAACTAATCCGCAACTTGCGGGCGCAAGGGCTTTTGACTATGGAAGTCAAGCTGCTGAAACAGAAGACGGGCGCGGCCATCAGTCTGAACCCCTTTGATTACCGTTCGATACGGGCCACCGACTTGGAATACAGCTTCCACCAATTGTCGATGATGTTGCACAGTGGCATGGCGTTACTGGAAGCGCTCGCCATCACTGCCGAATTTTCCCGGCCAGGTGCGCGGAAAACCTGGGTTGAACTAGGCGAGCGCATCCAGAATGGCGAGGGGCTTTCCACCGCCATGGCTGGACACAAGGTGTTTAGCCAAATGACGATGCAGTTGGTGCGCGTGGGCGAACACACCGGCAACTTAGATCAGGCATTGGTCTTAGCCTCCGAGCATCTCGAAAAGCGACGCCTGTTGCGCTCGCAATTGATCCAAGCATTGAGCTACCCGATCTTCGTCATTTTATTTGCCATCGGCATAACGATTTTCATGCTGGTCAAGTTAATCCCCGAATTGAAAAAGTTTATCGGCATCATGGGCAGAAAATTACCGCCGATCACCCAGGCATTGATCGACACGTCAAACTGGATCAACGCCAATCTGCCGGGTATTACGGCGGTGCTGGCGACGATATCGGTAACGCTATTTTTGCTTTATCAATGGACACCGGCGCGGCTGTGGATGGATAGGGCAATGCTGCACATTCCGCTGTTCGGCACACTGTTCCGCCTATCGGGGACTGCGGTTTTTGCGCGTGGCTTGGGGACCATGCTGCATAGCGGTGTCTGGCTGATTGATGCGTTACAGACCATGGAAAACTTGCTCGGCAATCGCTATTTGGCGCTTTGCGTGGCGAATGCCCGTGAGCGCGTGGCGCAAGGCTCCAGTTTGTCCGCCCCGTTGATGGAATCGGGGGCATTCATGCCAATTCTGCCTAGGATGATCGCGGTTGGTGAGAGTTCAGGCAAGGTCGATGACATTCTGGCTGAGATGGCCCGTTATCATGAGGATTTGCTGGAACGGGCAATCAAGCGGATGGTGGGGATTATTGGCCCGGTCACGACGATTTTAATTGGCGGGCTGATTGGGTTCGTGTATGCCGCTTTTTTGACAGCGATGTTCGCGGCGGCGGGTGGTTCCCCGCATAAATGAGAATGCCAAGCCGTCATTCCGGCATGGATCGCCGGAATCCAGATTGCAGGGATGCCACCAATTCATGCCATCTATGTTGCCTAGGTTCCGGCGATCCCTGCCGGAACGACGAGTTTCTGCTCGTTCCCAAGCTCCAGCTTGGGAATGCAGTCTTGGAAGCTCCTGCTTCCAGCGTTAAGTCAAGCTGGAGCTTGCAAGGCGAAGGTTCCCAAGCTGGAGCTTGGGAACCAGTACAATTAAGCCGTCATACCGGCAGGGAGAGCGAAGCGAGGGTTCGCCGGTATCCAGAACACAGGGAGGTGAATCTGGCTTGCCCTCCATGGCGACTGGGTTCCGGCAATCCCTGCCGGAACGACGAGCATAAACCTGTGTCAACGGCATTGTGTACCCCCCTCCTTTGTAGAAGGGGGGCAGGGGGGATTTTAAAAGCCGTATTGTTGCTGGCGGCTTTGCCATTTTGCATTGCTGCTACGATTGCCGAAGAAAGCCCAGCCGCAAAACCAGTCGGCAATTCCTCAACGGTCCCTCTCCAAGCGACCGATGCCAAGCCCCTTGCCGACCCAACCGTGATGGCCCCCCGCTTTCGCGATGCGCTGAAGAATGTTTTGCCCCAAACCACCACCCAACCGGCGGCGACCGGCCAAGGCAACGCCGTTCCAGCACCAAAAATGCCGTCCATACGCCTGCTCGGCTTGATCAGTGGCAGCGGTGGGCAAGCCTCTGCCCTACTGGGGATAGGCAAGGATCAACAGCCGTATTTGGTGACTGGCGGTTCTGAAGTTAGCCTGACTAATGAGGATTCGCCTGGGGCAGCGATCACCCTTGAGGTCAAGTCGGTCACGCGATCAGAAGTCAAGTTGCTGCTTAAACCGTTCAACAGAATGATTATTTTGCGTTAGCCCTGAAATCTTATGTCTTTCCCTACAGCAATGTTCATGTTGAGCCAAAGCGATGAAACACGCACGCCATTCCGGCTGGGAAGCCAGAATCCAGCGGATGGCAACCTACGTCATTCCGGCAGGGATTGCCGGAATCCAGAACACAGGGAGGTGAATCTGCGAGTCGGCAATTGCCCTCCATGGCGACTGGATTCCGGCACTCCCTGCCGGAATGACGATAAAAACCTTAATTCAACAGCATCGCCCACCCATGGGGGAAAGCAGGGATGGGGGCGATACAAATCATGGCTTTCAATCCCACTTTTACTGTTTTGCTTCTTAATCCCCCTTTCGTCCGGCGCGGCGCAAGCCCCTAACAACAGCATCATTGCCCAGATCGACCTGCGCGATGTCACGGTCGGGGATGCTTTGCGCTTGCTGTCCGACCAAAGCGGCCTGAACTTGGTCGCTTCGGAAAAGGCGGCAAGAAAGAGGACGGCCCTGTTCCTGCACAATATCCGCCCCATGGAGGTTCTTGATGCGATTGTCCGAACTTTGAACCTATGGTATCAGGAGGATGCGACTTCCCATGTGATCAGGGTGTACACCGTGGAAGAGTTCCGCCTCGGGCAGGTTGATTCCATTCAAGACGACATCGAAATCTTCACCTTGAGATATCCCAATTCCATTGATGTGGCCTATGCGATCCGCGACCTATACGGATACCGGGTGCAATTGAACATGGCGACGACAAACTTGCAAGACGCCATGATGGAATTGCGCATGCGGTTTCAGCGTTTTGATATATTGGCTGGCCGCACCCAAAATTTGGGGACACTACAGGGTGGCTCCAGTTCATCAAGCTCCAGTTCATCAAGTTCAAACTCGTCTGGGGGGGGCAACATGGGCGGCAACTCAATGGGTGGCGGCAATACGGGCGGTAACTCGATGGGTGGCGGCAATATAGGCGGACAACAGGGACAAACGGCCAACCGCCCGGAAATGCAGGCTATTCAGCAGGGCTTGGTCGATCAAACCATCACAGGGCAAAGCCTGTCGAAGAATCAGGGGCTTTCCGGGATGCTGTCCGGCTCGGAAAAAGAAGCGAGTGAAGAGGTCAGCGAGGCGATACGGCAACAATCGTTCATTTATGTCACGGTGATCCGCTCGCAGAATAGAATCCTAGTGCGCACCCGCGACCCGGAAATCATGAAGCAGATTAGAAATTTGGTGAATCGCCTCGACATGGGTTTGTCCACGCTGGTGCTGGAGGTCAAAATCTATTCCATCACCTTGAACGACGAACTCGATGCCGCTGTCAACCTCTATGCCGCAGCAGGGGAGTTCGCCGGTTCGCTGATACCCGGTGTATCGGCGATTCCGTTACCCGTCTCGCCAAGTTCCTCTGCTTCGGCGCAAGGTTTGATCGCCACTTTCGTAAACTCAAATTTCATCGCACGCTTGCAACTGTTGCAGAAGCAGGGGCGGCTGACTGAAATTGCCACACCCTTGCTGGTCACCACCAACCAGGAGGTCAGCCGGGTCTTCGTCGGCTCGGAAATCCCGATTGTAACGGGTTATACCAGTTCCGCCAGCAGTTCCGGCGGTACTGGCACGACCGTCAGCACCATTGCCACGCAACCTATCCTCGTTCCGACCACCGAACTTCGCACCATTGGCACTTCACTAATCATCACCCCCAACATCAACGCCGACCGCACCGTCAGTCTTCGCATGCTGGTTGAACAGTCTTCCGTGACACCGGATGGGGCAACCATTCCCATTCCTCTCGTACCCACCAACGGCGGTTCAGCGACCATTGAAAACGCCTCCGTAGCCGTGGTGAATGCGCAATCCTACACCGGCACGATCCTATCCAAGGACAAGCTGGCGGTCGCCGTGGGAGGGCTGATCCAGGAGAGCAGCAACGACCAGATTTCCGGAGTGCCCTTGCTTATGGACATTCCTTGGCTTGGCAATCTATTCAAGCAAACCCAAAAGATTCGCAGCCGCCAGGAATTGATTATTGTCATGCGCCCACATATCCAAGCCACACCGACCGAGGCCGCCGACGTGCGGGATAGAATACTGGAACAAGAAAGCATCCATCCTGCTATCAACAATTTCGATAAGAACATGGAACTCTACGCGCCACAGAGAAGAGAGTCGAACGATTATCGCTTGCAGGAAAACAGCAGGCTGTATCCCTACCAGGACAGCCCGAAGGGGGAGTGATATAAAAACCGGCCATTCCGGCAAATGCCGGAATGACGAGGCAATTGTCATACCGGCAGGGATTCACGCGGGGCTATCCCTGTCCCGCGCCCTGCGGGTAAATGCAAATCCGCTCCCGGCGGATTTGTGCCGGTGTTCAGAACACAGGGATGTGAAAGTACGGGTATGGATTACGCCTGAATCAAGAAGAGTATTTGCTGGTTCCCAAGCTCCAGCTTGACTTGACACCGGAAGCCGGAGCTTCCAAGAGCGCATTCCCAAGCTGAGCTTGGGAACGAGCAGAATGAATCTAATGAGGGTTAATTAAGCATGAAAATGACCAGCGTTTTGTTTCGTAGTATATTCCTATTGCCACTCATCCTGATTAGCGGTTGCGCGTCGCTGATTGACGGCACTACCCAGAATGTGACGTTCCAAAGCAAGCCGGACGGGGCCACCGTGGCCGTCAATGGGCGGGTGTTGGGAAAAACCCCTCTGACCGCGCAAATCGAACGCAAGTCCCCGCAGTGGGTGAACATTTCGATGGATGGCTATGTCCCTGAGACGCGCAGGTTGACCACCCAATTGAACGGCTGGTTCTGGGGCAACATCCCGCTGGGCGGTATCTTCATCGGCATGGCGGTTGACGGGATGTCAGGGGCCGCGAATGAGTTTATCCCCACCCAATACACGCTTTCGTTGAAGCCCCAATATACCTTTGCAGATAGCATGGTCATGGCCGATAAGAAGTTCAGCGCGGTCGAGTTCATCGTTTCGTTCCGCACCGAAATCATGGCCGACATCACCAAGGCCGGTGGGCGTTACCTGTCCACCCTATTTGATACCCTGAAAATCCCTAGGGTCAACCAGAATGATGCCATCGACCGGATACGAACCTTGTCGGAGATTTACCACGACACCCGGCGCTTTGCCGAAATGACGGTGGACGATCTGATGCAGCATGGTTATTCCACTGGTCATTTGGCGCGGTAAGTGCTGAATACTCCATTCATGAAGTCAATGCTATGAAGTTACCTGAGTTAGGAAGATGTTTCAGCTAAACCCAAAACGCCGTCATTCCGGCATGGACCGCCGGAATCCAGATTGCAGGGATGCCACCAATCCATACCGTCCATGGAGCCTAGGTTCCGGCGATCCCTGCCGGAACGACGGGAATCCCCTTAATTCAACAGCATTGTGCCAATATCGAGGCCCAAAACCCATGCGCGGGATGACCTTGATCGAGCTGTCGGTGGTGTTGTTGGTGTTGGTTGCATTGGCGGGGATGACGTTGATGTCGTTTCAGAGTACCCCGCGCTATGCCGAATGCATAGCGACAGATGCGACCTTGGCGAATATCCGCGAGGCGATCATGGGGAGTGCTGGGCAGGCGGGGTATTTGAGTGATATGGGGGGGATGCCGAGTTTAGATAATAATTCAATTTCACCCGCTCCGCCCGCATCAAGCCTTAACCCCCTTTTTAATAACCCAAACGGCAACAACACGATACAAAGCTTTAATCCCGTCACCCAGCGCGGTTGGCGTGGGCCTTATATAACCGGAGGCACGACCTGCGCAAAAATTTTCAGCAAAGTGAACGGATATTCCCTGTTGTACGGCATCGATAAGGAAAATGTTTGCAATCTATCGGGGACACCATCGGCCCATACCGTTGCATTGGATAGCTACCCGGTAATCGCAACGGATGGGACTGCTATCCTGTCTGGCTCACCGATTGTGTTGATGCAAGACACCACCACTAATAAATATTTCCTAGTATCAGGTGGACCGACGGGTGGGATAGAAACCGATCCGACTACTTCAACTAATACTTCAAGTGATTCGAATAACACGACGAATAGAACCAATGATGACCGTGTGCTTTACCTAGACTCTTACGACCCCAGTTCCAAAGGCAACCAACCATGCTCACAATAAGGACGCGAATCTATTGCAATAGGTCTTATCGGCAACCATTGGCTGATGCGGTAGAAACTAAAGGCAATCGCATGAAGAAAGGAGGTCGCCCGTCATTCCGGCAGGGATGCCGGAATCCAGCGTCCAAGGATGGCAAACTAAGGGATACGTTAAGCCCCCAAGTACCCAAGTACATAAAACCTCAGGCAGACAAGTTACTTGAATCAAACACCTGTACAAATGTCGAGTTACCGTCCATGGCTCTGGATGCATTCGGGACATCCTTGTCCCGAACCCTTCGGGCGGCGAAGCCGTGCAAATCGGCTATCCTGCCGATTTGTCCGGCAATCCCGTCCGAAATGACGGCTTTTCCGGCTTGCCCGGAATTGTGTATAACGACGAGAGCACCAGCTTGTGCTGGTTCCCAAGCTCCAGCTTGGGAACCCTTACCTTACAAGCTCCTGCTTGACCCAACACCAGAATCCAGAGCTTCCAAAACCGCATTTCCAAGCCGGAAATACCGCCCTTATACACAAGTCCCGTCGAGCCAAAAATGCCGTCATTCCGGCAGGGATTGCCGGAATCTAGAAGCCATGGAGGGCAAACTCGTTGCTGAGCAAGTGTTTTATTCTGATAATTTGCAGCCCGCAGTTTCACATCCCTGTGGACTGGATTCCGGCAATCCCTGCCGGAATGACGGGTCTGCAACACTTGCGTATAACGACGAGAGCCGGAGCTTGGGAATGGGCAAAAAATCCCATGGCTTCACCCTGATTGAATTGATGGTGGCTTTGACCATCATGGCAATCACCGCAACCATTTTGATTAAATCCACTTCTGGCTTGCAAGACCAAGGCCGCTACAACCAAACCGTGGACCGGGTGAACCAAATCAAACAAGCCATCGTCAACGTGCAAACGGTCAATGGTGTGCCGCAGGTGAGTGGTTTCGTGGCGGATATGGGGAGGTTGCCATATTGTGTGCACGAATTACTCACTAACAATAGCCCTTGCAATGGTAGCAATGATTTACCATGGGGTGTCATCGGATTTTGTGGTGCTACCACAACATATACCACGCTAGCCAATTGTACTTCGGGCTGGTCATCGCTAACAAACCCACTACCAAACACCATGGGTGCTTTCTGGAATGGCCCTTACCTACAAACATCAAACAGTCCAACCCAATCATATGCCTTTACAGACGGATGGGGGAATGACTATGCTTTTCCATCCATCATGTCCGCTTCAACTAGTTGTTCAACACCATACAGTTTAATTTCATTTCCTGATAATCAATCTAATTGCGCTGAATTAGATAACTACAATTATGGTTGGCGTTTTGATTACTATGATCCACCAAACCAAACAAGCACTACTAACTATTTATTGAATTTACAGAGCTATGGTTCGGATGGACTTCCTGACACGATTGACACCAATGCTAGTGCCTACCAAACCGATTACCCCGCTGACGCTAACCAACCTGTGATTCATCTGCAAGATTGGCTATTCAATCTAGGGTTTGTGGCAACAACATTAAATTCGGGTAGCACTCAGCAGCTACAGCCAACAAGCGTTACAATCAATCTGACACACACAAACCCCAGCCCTTTTAGCTTTAGCGCTTCCAAGAGTACCGACATTCAAACCGTATGCAATATAGTCGGAGGCACGGGTTCTTCTTCCTCTTCGGCTTATAATTGCACGATGAATCAAACGCTTTGCGCGACAATGGGAGGATCGTGGAATCCATCTAGCGGAACAGGAACCTGTACACTGACTCAGCAGCCTTTGCAAAGCCTATGTACGGGAGGTTCGGCGAATGGCACTTGGTCTAATGCGAATGGTGGTCAATGCACTTTGACAAGCTTATCTGCTACTAATTGCGGTTTGTTGAATAACACAACATATGTTAGTTATAGCAACAGTTGCACCTTTCCGCCATCATCTACTTTGCCAATCCTGTCAACGACTTGCACTAATTTTTCAGGCACTTGGTCTGGTTCAACATGTTCACTGACGAATGGAACAACAATCTTCTCGAATACGAGTGGAATATCCGGTATATCGGATTTCTGTTCCGCAATTGGAGGGTACTGGAATATATCAGCATCCACCTGTTTTATTGCCGCACCTCTGTTGCCGTTGACACCTCCCGCATTCATTTCCAACATTTGCCTAAACATCTTCTACCGTAACATAACAGCAAGCACTATCACACCGATAGTGGTGGCAACCTCAACCGCAACAGTGACCAACGACGGTCAGCCCCATGTGGTGAATTTTTCAAATTTTAGTGTTTATGATTTGAATGCAACCGCCTTGAGTACAACAGCACTCGTGCCAGTGGGCCAAAACGCCATCAGCGTGACTTCACTTGATAATAATGGCGTTTGCAGTGGACCCGTGGGTACAGGGGTTGTGACATATCCCGCCAACCATTCTTCCAGCCCTATCCCTCAAACCTTCCTCCCCGGTCAACCGCTGATCTTCAACTGGTGACTTTTTGCTTTGATAAATTCCTAACCCATAACCAACACGACATGGGATGCGAACAAGAAAATCCGTCATACCGGCAGGGATTGCCGGTATCCAGAACACAGGGAGGTGAATCTACGGGTATGGGATGGCATGAATGGACACTGGTGCAAGCGGCGGCATTGCCCTCCATGGCACCTAGATTCCGGCAATCCCTGCCGGAATGACGGGCCTTTGACTTTGGAACGAACCCGCAAGCATCGTCATACCGGCAGGGATTGCCGGTATCCAGAACACAGGGAGGTGAATCTACGGGCTGGCAAATTGCATAAATCAAGCACTTGTGCAACTGACAAGTTACCGTCCATGGCACTGGATTCCGGCATCCCGGCCGGAATGACGAACCACCGTCATACCGGCAGGGAATGCCGGTATCCAGAACACAGGGAGGTGAAACTCCGGGCAGTAGATGGCATCTGAAAAGGCATAACGCAACCGGTGCATTGCCCTCCATGGCGACTGGATTCCGGCAATCCCTGCCGGAATGACGGGCCTTTGACTTTGGAACAAACCTGCAAGCATCGTCATACCGGCATGGACTGCCGGTATCCAGAACACAGGGAGGTGAATCTATGGGGATGAGTTTGGCATGAATGGACACTGGTACAAGCGGCGACATTGCCCTCCATGGCATCTAGATTCCGGCAATCCCTGCCGGAATGACGAACCACCGTCATACCGGCATGGACTGCCGGTATCCAGAACACAGGGAGGTGAATCTACGGCTATGGGATGGCATGAATGGACATTGGTGCACATGGCGGCATTGCCCACTATGGCATCTAGATTCCGGCAATCCCTGCCGGAATGACGAAGACCGCCGAACGGGCATTTACGCCAAATCAAGAATGCCGGGGTTGCTCGGGTAATAATCCAGGCATGATATAATAAATCACGGCTGATAAAAAAATCGTTGATGAAACGCATAAAATTTCCTATAGACTTTATGAGTTTTGCAGAAGTCGAGGAACGATTCCAGTAAGATTGGCTTAGAATAGGCAGCAAGCATGAAAACACTGACAATCAAGTCGTCGGCAGGGGAAGAGGCTTTCTTTGACCGGGGACGCAATTTAGCCAAGCTGCCCGACCAAGGGTTAGCCATACCCGAAGAGAGTATCATTTGCTTCGATGATCCGTCCGAGATGCTAAAGCTTTTATCGGTGGCACGTTTGGCCTTGTTTAAATCCATCAAAGAACAACCCGGGTCAATTACCGCGCTGTCCCAGCGCTTGCATCGGGATCGTAGCGCGGTTAAGCGAGATGTTGACGAATTGGAGAAAGCCGGCATTGTCACGGTTGAATCGAAAATCCTACCCGGCCATGGCCGCATGAAAGAAGTAAGGGCAGGGTATCAGAAATTCAGGCTTGAAGCAGAGATTCTGTAAACGTAAGCGTTCACCCCCCCTGGGAGCGCGGGCGTCTCGCCCGCTGAAAATGACGAAATTCTACGACACCCTGCGTAACATGAATTATTCAGTATACCGATGGGATAATAACCGTCTAGCCATAGCGAAACTTCTGCCCCCATCAAGACGATGGCGACGGCAGCGTTCTATGTGGCGGACAATGGCTAACTTCACTAATTCTTCCGAGTCATAGGCCCCCATAATTCCTTCACGGGACTCGAAAAACCATTGATAATCACCAGTTTCTTTGTTACACTCTTTAAATATGCGGCTATCGGTCGTCACAATTTGAATATGTGTTGTAACTTTGGAATATAAAAGCGGATAGGGATGCGAAAAAAAAGGGGATAATCCTTTATCCCCGACAATATACAGAAAGAGAGATTCTGCTATTCTCAAAGGAGGTAACTTAATCGAAGAGAGAGAGTCCGAATCAGTTGCTGCATAGAATATATTATTGATTGCCAATTTAACATGTGGCAAATTGTCGCAGTTCATATTATTAAAACTAACTGTGTCATATCACATACATACTACTGTGTCATATGCCGCACTCTATTTGATATAATACTTTTAATTCGTACTCTAGTGGAGCAGCAATTCTCATTTTGGCTACACAACGCTGTCATTCAGACAGGGATTGCCCGGACAAATCGGCAGGACAGCCGATTTGCAAGGCTTCGCCGCCCGAAGGGTGCGGGACATGGATGTTCCGCATGCATCAAGATTGCGGCGATGTGATACCATGATGCCAACGATAAGGTGATATCCAATAAAGAACATCCCATCTAAAGCCCCAGCTTGGCGAGGTGATTGTTCGTGATTTTGAGGATAATTCATTTCAGTTTTGGTAGTTTCATTATTGGAAATCACCTAAGTGCAGGCGCTTAGTAACCAGCCGCAATCTAAAGTTCGGGGGTTGTCAGAGAAAATCCGAACATTGCCACCCTTGCCAACCCAAAATCACGCCATCCAATACAACAACGATGAATTCACTTACCTCCTCCGTACCCAAGACAGGACTCGCTGGCCTTGCCGAAAACTGGCGAAACGATATCGTTTCCGGTTTTCTGGTGTTTCTGATCGCCTTGCCCTTGTGCCTAGGCGTATCCGTCGCCTCCGGTTTTCCTGCCATGGCAGGCATTATCACAGCCATCATTGGGGGGTTGTTGGTATCCCGGATCAACGGGACACACGTCACCGTGACCGGCCCGGCCGCCGGATTGATTGTGGTGATTCTCACTGCCGTCCAATCCTTGGGGCAAGGCGATGCCGTGGCGGGTTACCGTTACACTCTCGCTGCCATCTTCATCTCCGGGTTGTTGCAGTTCGGCCTTGGTGTTTATAAAGCGGGTAGGCTTTCCGCCTTTTTCCCGTCCACGGTCATACACGGCATGTTGGCCGCCATCGGCATCATCATCATGGCCAAGCAAATTCCGGTGATGGCTGGATCGCAAGCGTTTGCCGGGGCAATATTACCCGGCATTGCCAAAATCCCCCATGGGCTGGCCTATTTCATACCGCAGTGTGCCTTCATTGGCCTAGTTAGCCTAGGAATTTTGGTCGCTTGGCCGCAGGTCAAACACCCGCTACTTAAAAGAATTCCCGCACCCATCCTAGTGATTGTCGTTGGCGTGGCATTCGGTCAGTTGTTTGACTTGGCCCATTTTGAAGTTGGAGGAGACTTCATCCTCCCAAAAGATTTGGTCATGGGTCCAGATTTTCTGGTTCACATACCCGACAGTTTACAGGCCAGCCTGGTTTTTCCAGACTTTTCCAAAATCGGCCACTTTGTATTTTGGGTAAATGTATTTGCCATCACCTTGGTGGGTAGCCTGGAAACGCTTCTAGTGACCGCCGCCGTGGACAAACTCGACCCCTATAAGCGCTACTCCGATCTAAACCGGGACCTGCGAGCCATCGGCATAGGCAACGCCTTGTCGGGCTTGGTCGGCGGTTTGCCGATGATAGTCGAAATTTTGCGCAGTTCGACCAACGTCAACAGCGGTGCCAAGACCAGTTGGTCTAGCTTTTTCCATGGGGCTTGCATGCTCTTATTCGTCGTGCTATTTCCCCATGTGATCGGCAAGATTCCCTTGGCCTCCCTCGCCGCGCTATTGGTATACGCCGGTTTCCGGTTGGCCTCGCCCCGCACCTTTGCCGAGCGCATGATCTTAGGCAGGTCGCAGTTGCTGATATTCGTCATTACCATTGCCGGGGTGCTAGTCACCAACATCCTGGCAGGCGTGTTGATCGGCATTGTCGCCAAACTGGTAATCCACTGGTTGCGCGGCGTACCCCCTAAAAACATGCTGCAAATCTCCTACCGTGTAGAACGGAAGGACGGGGACACTTGGATTTTCCGAGTCAGCGGTTCGGCCATATTTTCCAATTTCGTCGCGTTGAAGACTGAAGTATCCGATGTGCCGGACGGCAAGACGGTCATCTTCGACCTGTCCGACGCTTACCTGATCGACCATACCGTAATGGAATTGATAGACCGCTTCCGCCAAGATTACATCGAGAGTGGAGGGCGTTGCGAAATCGAGGGTTTGGACCGTCAAACGCCTTTTGCCGAGCATGTCCTAGCGGCAAGGCGGCGGAAGTTATAACGTTTGATTCCCGTTTCCAAGCTCCGACTCTCATCGTGGTACACAAGTAGACAGAAGCCCGTCTTTTCGGCAGGGATGCCGAAATCCAGGCCATGGACGGTAGACAGTCGGCTGCGCAAATGCTTGATAAGAATGCTGACGACCAAGCCTAACATTCGGCGGAACCCGTCCATGGTTCCGCCCTTGGCCCTGACTACTGACCCCAACATTTGGCGGAACCCGTCCATGGTTCCGCCCTACCGCGCTCCAATTTTGCCCATTCGTGGCTATTTGCATATTTTAGATCGTCTGGAATGATGCTCATTGCGTTGCCTTATCGTTTTTTCCAAATGAGGGGATTCTAAACCCAGTGACATGGCAAATTGAACCATGCCCGTTATTTCATCATTCGGTAACAATCCTTTACTAAAATTTGTAAGAATTTTTTTGTTTACTCTACAATTTAACCTTGGATTTCTTCATTATGAATTTTCCTGTCCGTATTCACAAAATCTCACAGTTAATTAGATATTCTGTGTTTTCGGTCGCAGTCAGTGGCTTTACCATGCCCTTGACCGCTTCTGCGGCTGTTTCTTACTTGGGCGTCTCTTCGGGTGATGCATCTAGCAACAGCGCAGTGGTCTGGACCCGCGCCGTGGACGGCACGGCATCCGCCAATTTGACGCTTTGGGTTTCCACCGATCCCTCTCTGTCCAGAAGCCCTATCATCATCACAGGACTTGCCACCGATTCTAGCAAGGATTTTACGCTGAAAGTCCCGGTGACCGGACTGCAACCGGGAACCGTTTATTACTACCAATTTGTTGGCTCAAACAACGAACTGAGCGGCATAGGCAAGTTCAAGACTGCGCCCGACATCAGCACGAACGCACCAGTGCATTTTGGCTTTAGCGGGGACATGGATGGGCTGATGCGTCCCTATGCCCTGTCAAGCACCATCCCCGCGCAGAACTTCGATTTTTACGTCAACCTCGGTGATGTGATTTACGAGACGGCCAGCAATGCCGGTGTCACCAGTGGAACCGCCGGGCCTAATAGTTCGCCTTCAGTCACCCTTTCCGGCACAGTGCCAGCACCGTCTTCCACCGGTGCGACCCAAGCGCAATTGTTCAATGATTACTCTAGAAAGTACCGTGAGCAGTTTCTACCTGTGAATTCAGGTGGTCAGAACGGCTTGCAACAGTTTTATGCGGCCCAAGGTAATTATACGTTGTATGACAACCATGAGCTTGGCAATCGCCAATATATCAATGGCGGTGCGCCGGCGGGTGGGCCAGTCGGTGATATGGCTACGGGTGCCGGCGTGGATGCGCGTGTGCAAGCCAACGATGTCAATACGACGGGTCCTTTCATCAACCAAAGCAAGGGTTTCCAGACGCTACAGCAGGTTTATCTCAACTACCAACCAATTGCGGACCGTGGAACGATCAACGCCCCTAACGATCCTCGCAGCAATGGCACCAAGCAACTCTACTTGGCCCAAGCTTGGGGAAGTAATGTGGGTTTCATCAATGTGGACGACCGCTCCTACCGCGACATTCGTCTTAAAACCGCTGCCAACGCCGACGACACGACTGCCCCACGCGCCAATAACCCGAGCCGCACCATGATTGGCACAACCCAGCTTGCTTTGCTGGAACAAACCTTGCTAGCCGCGCAGAACGCAGGCATTATATGGAAGTTCATTGCAATATCCGACCCGATAGATCAAATTGGACCCATAGGCGGGGCTTTGACCTTGAGCAATCTGCCTAGCTTCGGCAGTGGAGTGGATGGCAATGGCGCTTCATCCCCTTATAGCCCGGTCAGTTCAGACGGCGGCAAATCGTGGATGGGTGGCTATCGAGCCGAGCGTAATGCGCTATTGAAATATATAGCCGACAACAAAATCACCAATGTGGTGTTCCTAACGACCGACGACCATCAGAACCGTGTCAACGAACTCACCTACTCGCCCACCGGGGACACGGAAAACCAAGCCAGTTATGTGAAGGTGCCATACACCTTTGAAATTGTGGCTGGGCCCTTGGGCGCGACCGGGCCTGACTTTTTTGTTAATCACACGTTTGCCGCAGCCCAGCAGCTTGCCAATAGTATTTACAATGCACAGAAAGCCGCAGGCATTGAACCGCTTGGTTTGCTGGGGTATCCTGGGCTGTTAAACGTCCGCCGCGAGAACGACCCGAACGCCAGTTCCACTCCTTCGGCTGTGGATTTCTATAGCCCTGACACGTTCAACTACAACGCCCTTGATGTCAGCACCAGCGGTAGGCTGACGGTGACTAGCTATGGCATCACTGCCACGGCCCAGAACACCGCCCAAGAATACAACGCGACCACCAACCCTGCACGGCCGATATTTAGCTTCCAGATCGACCCGGCGGCGAATTCGACCCCTCCAATCACTTGTCTGTTAAATTGGGCCGAGACGGCTTATTCCAAACTGTTCTTGCCAGCGGGTGCGCCCACCCAGGTCCAGTTGCCCTATACCTACCGTTACTATAAGAACACAAACTCTTATGTGGGCGTATCTTCCGTGGATAACCATGTTTACTACCTCGGTCCAAACGGGGTGCTACAGGATGTGGGGCAATTGTCCCAATGGCTGTCCACTGCGGGATGCAAATAAGGCCCGGTTAGAACACTTGCCATGTGGGCTGTAGTGTTTTACAGGGCGCAATAGCGGCCAGCCGCGTATTGCGCCGACTGTTGGACGATTCCCATCCGGCGCAATACGCGGAGTACCGCTATTGCGCCCTTATACGGACTTACGGACCTGCGTGGAAATGCCTCCGGCGACGCTCCAGCGTCGGTCCATCCGACTGTCCAAGGCTCTGATTGAGGATTTCAAGTTTATTGCCGATGCCAACGGGCTTAAATATCAAACGCTAATGCGGCAGACTTTGGCTCGTTTCGCAGAAGCAGAGAAAAGGCAGATGCAAAACAAAGCCGCAAGCCAGCAAAGATCGGCTAGGAAGTTTGCATAACCATCAAGCCAGCAGGGGTAGGCAACAAATACCTACCCCGCTTCGCTACTCACGGGCAATTTGTCACACAGTTTACCTCACCCCTTGCTGCGTCAAACCAAACACCTCCGCCAACGGCAAAAACTCACCCGGCATAAACCCCAGCTCCAAGCTTTCCTGCCTATCTAGGATTTGCCCCGCCCCATAAGCCCCGTCAGTCAGCACAAACCGCTGAACTAAACCATTTAACGGATCAAAAATCACATATTCTCTGACCCCCGAGCGTTCGAACAAGGCTTTTTTCTCGCGCAAGTCTTTACGGGCCGTGCTAGGCGATAACACTTCGGCGACCCAATCCGGTGGGCCTTGAATATTGCGCTCGGTGATTTTGTTGGGATCGCAGACGACAATCACATCGGGCTGCACCACGTCAATATCCGACAATACCACATCCACCGGGGCAATGAACGGTTGGCAGGTTTTGCCTCGCAGTTTTTGCTCAAAACGGCTGTATATGCGCCCTGCAATGTTCTGGTGTTTGATGGTTGGCGCAGGTGACATGTCATAGGCCACGCCGTCTATCAACTCCCAGCGTTCTTCGTCGGGCCAGTTCATATAGTCGGCGACGGTGTAGCGGGCGGACTGGGATTTGAGTATAGAGTTCATGGTAAGCCTTTAAATTTCTAAACTAATTCCGACCCTCAACCGTAGGGGCGGGTTCGTAACCTAAGATCAACAATATAGCAAGGGCGGGTTGGAACCCCAGCAATTCTCAGTTTGGTCCAGAAACGCTAAATGTAACCCCGTCATTTCGGCAGGGATGCAGAAATCCAGCGACCATGGATGGCAAACTGGTTGATTATGATAGGCTTAAATCCGTTGGCTTGTCACCGTCCTTGGCCTGGATTTCGGCATCCCTGCCGAAATGACGGGGCTTTGAGACAACCTGAGGATTGCTGTTGGAACCCGCCCCTACGATTCCTCAAGCCGGTAGGTTTTTCCCCAACAAATAATCCAGCCACATTGACGACAATTTTTCCTGCACTGAATTCTGTTTCAGGCGTGCGCGGAGGTTGGGGAAGTCCACCCGGTTGAGGTCTTGGTCTTGGTTGTTGCAAGAGTAAACGAAATACTCCTTGCCAGTCTCAGGGTCGATGTGCTTGCACAAACACTGGGCGCAAACGCCTTTCATCATGCATTGCATGGGCGAGTTGATGGACCCGATGGCCTCGTGGTGTTCCTTCAAGTACGGTTTAAGGACACCGTGGCGGGCTTGTTTAACCGCGTCCATCATCCGGTCGGAGCCTATCACGATGAGATGGTCCACATCGTCCAGATGGATTGGGGTTTCGCCCAGTTCGCCCTTGGCGTAGGCCACAATGGATTCGACGATATTGCCGACGAAGGTTTTGTCCTGTGGTCGGGTCGGTTCAATGGCGGTGTTACCCTCACGCTTGTCAACCGACCAGACAATAAGATCGGCGGCAGCCTCAATTTCGCTGATCTTGAAAACATCGGCCCGGTTGCGGTAGCCTGCAAAATAGATGACTTGGTTACCAGCGGCCCGCATCGCCTTGCCGATGGAGAACAACACCGCGTTACCCAAACCGCCACCAAGCAGCATGACTGTCCGCCCCCTGGGAATGTCAGTGGGTGTGCCGGTGACTCCCATGACTACAATAGGGTCGCCGGGGTTCCAAGTGGCACAAAGACGCGAGGAACTACCCATTTCCAAGGCGATGAGTGAAACCAAGCCTCTTTCCTTGTCAACCCACGCACCGGTCAGCGCCAGCCCTTCAGTCGTCAACACAGTACCCTGCACCACGGGTGCAAGTGACTCAAAATTTTGCACCCGGTAAAACTGTCCGGGCAGGAAGTGTTTGGCCGATTGCGGCGCTTTGACGATCACCTCAATGATGGTGGGGGTCAAACGTCGAATTTCCACGATACGCGCTTGCAGATCGCCGTCCAACTTGGCTTGGAATTCAGCTAAATCTTGATCGCGCTCGGCCTGCAAGTCAGACGGCAGGGTCGAAAGTTCTTGCTGGAACAACTTGACTATATAAGGATAACCGTCTTTTGCACTAGCCATGGCCTTAACCACGTTGCCAGCATATACCGGATGGTTATCGCCGTAGAAGCTTATATAACGCCCGTTGCGATGATAGGAAGTGAACGGCGCGGGTTTGCCCAACTTTGGGCCGGTCGCGTCGGCCATAGGCAGCAATGCCGGAATCGAGGCACTCTGCTTCGCACCTTGGACCTCATCTTCCTGCAAAGGGCTAGGCTGGGGGTTCCAATCCAGTTCGTGGCGCTGGTAAAACTTTTTATCCATCACGAAGGTATCCGGGTGCTCACTTTCGTAGATGGTATTGGGAGACGTGCCGGCCGCCACAAACAGGCTACGCAGAGGCACTTCAAGTTCTCCGGCAGTACGCCAGCGACCCTCTTGCTCTTCCAAGGTTTCAAAACGCACCGCCCGCAAATGACCGTATTCGTCATCAATGGCTTCCAAGGGACTCATACCCTCCGCCAAACGGATGCCTTCATCCAATGCTTCGGCGATTTCCTCATGATTCTGGCGATAAGCCGGGGAATCCTTGATGCCTTTTCGATAAAACAGGGTAACGCCGCCCCATTGTTCCAACAGCGGCATGAAATGGGGTTTCTCGCCAACCGACTCGGCGCGCCGACGTTCGGCTTGGATAGCATTGCCATGGGCGAGGAACTCGTCAAGGATGCCAATTTCCTCGGCATCATAGCGGGAACGCACTGCATCCTCACCGTTATGGGCAGTGAGGTGCTCGTAACGGTGTAAAATTTTTTCCACCTGTACCGGGTAATAGGCCAATAACTCGGTCGTGGTGTCCACGGCGGTCAGGCCACCGCCAATAACCCCCGCCGGCAACCGCACTTGCAGATTGGCTAGCGAAGATTCTTTGGCTGCCCCGGTCAGTTGCAAAGCCATCAAAAAGTCGGAAGCCTTGCGGATGCCTCGGGTCAGGTTGTTTTTCAGTTCTATGACTGTCGGCTTACCCGCCCCGGATGCAATCGCAATGTGGTGGAAACCAAGATCCCAGGCTTCATTGACTGTCAAGGTGCCGCCGAAGCGAACCCCCCCATAACAACGGAATGCCTTGCGACGAAGTAGCGTCAGGTAAATCACTTTAAGGAAGTTCTTATCCCAGCGCACAGTGATGCCATACTCGGCCACCCCGCCGAAACCCAACATGACCCGTTTGTCCAATTCCTCATAAAGCTCGTTGAAGTCAAAAATGGGCTTAGGAGGGTTGTCACCGTCACCAATCAGTTCCTTGGGCAAAGGTTCGATTTTCAAGCCATCAATGCCGACCACACCAAAACCTTCATTAAGCAGATAATGCGACAAGGTGTAACCGGCCGGACCCATGCCGGCCACCAAAACATTCTTGCCATTGTAGGGTAGCGCATGGGGGCGCTTGACGTTGAGCGGGTTCCACCGGGTCAGTAGGCTGTAAATCTCGAAGCCCCAAGGCATGAACAACACGGAGGTCAACACGTTGGTTTCAATCTGTGGGATATTGACTGGCTCGGTTTTTTGGTAAATGCAGCCTTTCATGCATTCGTTGCAGATACGATGACCGGTGCCAGGACACATCGGATTGTCAATAATCACCAAAGCCAATGCCCCGATGTTATCGCCCTGCCTTTTTAACACATGCATCTCGGAAATTTTCTCTTCCAGCGGACAACCGGTAATGGCCACTCCCAGTGGATTACTCTTGTAGGTTCCATCCTTTTTGTTTCTCATGCCCTTGGAGCAAGAATCCGTGTCGCGGTCATGGCAATAAATGCAATGGTCAACCTCGTACATTACCCGGCGGTCGCCGAAGCGAGGATCAGTTAGCGCAAAACCTTGCCTGCGGCGCTGATGATCGGGATGTATGGCCCATGCCTTGTAGCCATTGCGCTCGACAATTTCGTGTTCCACCAGATGGTTGAAATCAGTTTTTCCGGGGACTTTGAAGCTGACCCAATCGGCGACTTCAGATGTCACAACGTCACTCCTCGCGGCGGCGTAGCTCCAGCGGCAGACGCACTCAAACAGTGCCGCAATAAAAGCCGCGTCGTCTAGCGCCAGAGAGTCTGCGAAAAGCTCTTTGGCCTTAGGGTTACCCTCCAAACCATTGCGAATGGAATCGACTACGGGGTTTTCACTTTGCGATAGGGATAGCAATTCAACCGCCAGCCTGGCTACCGCTGTTTCAAGGTCACCTTCCACCAAAGCGGTCGGGACCAAGGCACGCAATAACGCATCGAATTGAAGGCGGATGGCCGCGATATCCCAGTCTTCCGGGTTCTGGCCCTTGTAACGGGCGGCAAGCTTGGCGACGATTTCGCTGCGATAGGTGAAGATACCCTCAAACTCGGCGTTGGCAGAGTGCATCTGCCCACACCGTGAAGATTCTACATGGAACAACCAAGCGATAAACTCGCCCACCATAGGGGCCATTTTGACCAGCAAATCGGAAATGTGCGCCGGTGACATGCCCTCGCCCCGGCAGTTTCGATAAGTCTGGAATTCTTCAAACAAATCCGGGTCTTTCTCTTGCACTGCGCGGTCAAAAACCAACGTCAAGTCGCGCAATCGGCTAGGTTCGTAAAGGTCTGCGTAGCTAAAGCCCGCAATACCCAAAGTCGCTAGGTTGTCGTGTTTTTCAAGGTGGACTTTCATCCTTTTCTCCAATCGTGTCGTGAAATCGCCCGGCATTTCGCCAAGCGAAAATATGCTACAAGTTTATCGGTCTTGGGGCCAGTATGCGAGAGCCGGCTATGATTTAAGGAGTTAGTTTTGATAAAGTAGGCATGATTCACCCCACCCAGCCGGAGAGTCCCCCGCCATGAAACCCATCGCCTATCCGTTTTATCCGACGCTTCTGCAAAAAGACAATCAATCCCCGCCCACCATACCATCATCCGCACCATTCAAGTCCGCAACCGGCGTCATTGACGAGGCGACTTTCAGTGCCGTCGAAGTCGACAAGCTGTTCGAGTCCATTGACTACTCAGTCACCCGCACTGGGCAAGCGGTGCTATACCGTTCCCTTGCACGTCCATTGGGGGATTTTGACAACATTGTCGCCAAACAAGCGGCTCTTGCGGAAATTGAAGCCAACAGCATCTTGAGGGACGGGCTGGAAAAACTCTTATTGCATGCCCAAAAAGGCGAAGGAAGTTTTTATGACCTGCTTTACGCCAGTTTTTTAGGTGCAATTGGCAGCCCAGCCCATACGCTTGAAATTGTCGGGTTTGGCTATGAATCCTACTTGGAGGGAACCCGCTTTATGTTGAATCTGACCGCCGAAGCGGTGGCCCTGCCCACACCGAAAAGCCAATACCTGCTTGCCTTGCTTGATTCGTTTCGCGGTTTTTCTCAATCACGCGCCCATGCCCTGATGCAAGGTCCAGTATACCGTAGCGAAAAGGAAATACTCAGCAAAGCAGAAAAAAGCTGGTATACGCCTGCCGTTAAATTCCGTCCGTCACTGTTCAAGCCGGGACTGTTTGCTGTCGGTATTTTATTTGTTTTATTAGCGTTGCAATTCGTCCCCTTGCTACTGGAAATGACGGCTTCAATTTCCCCGGTCTTGTGGCTGTTCTTAATGCCTTTGGGTCTGGTTTACATTCCCATAGTCGGCGGTTTTGACCGGGATGCCTGCATCTATCCGCTTAGGGACATTTTCAAACGCTCGCCCGAAGTGCAAGCCGCACTGGATGCCTTGGGCGGCATCGACGAGTTGTTTTCATTCATCCGCTACAAAGAAGCCTTTGGCCATCCGTCCGTTTTGGCGGAAATGACCGATTCGCACCACCATACGCTAATGTTGAAGGATGTTTACAACCCTATCCTCGCCAAAGGCAATCCGGCCTATGTAGGAAATGACTTAGGCTTGGATGAAGAGCGGCTGGCATTAATCACCGGACCCAACAGCGGCGGCAAGACTGCCTTCTGCAAAACCCTTGCACAAACCCAATTGTTGGCACAGATAGGCTGCTATGTACCCGCGCAACAAGCCAAATTGGCTGTGGCCGACCATATCTATTACCAAACACCTGAAATCAGCCATCTGGCTGATGGCGAGGGCCGCTTTGGCACCGAACTCAAACGCACCAAGGATGTATTTATGAACTCCACTGCGCGTAGCCTAGTCATCATGGACGAGTTGTCGGAAGGCACCACCCATGAGGAAAAGATCGAGATTTCAACCGATATTCTCAACGGCTTCCGCCAGAAAGGTGCCACCACATTATTGATTACCCATAATCACGAACTCGTGGCACATTTCCAACAGCGCAACATCGGCTTGGCCCGGCAGGTGGAATTCAAGGACGATAAACCCACGTTCCGTCTGATCGAAGGCATTTCCACTGTCAGCCATGCCGACCGGGTGGCAAAGAAGATAGGCTTTGCGAAAGAGGATATTGAGAGGATGTTGAACGGGGAAACACGATGAATGCCGGACTCGGCTGTATTGCATTGTGTTCACAGATCGTAACAAGTGTAAAATAACCAAACCGATACCCACCCCAAACAGGTGACAATAATGAATCCTCCCTCTGTAATCCATAGCGATGCTGACATTATGGGCGGAACCCCGGTGTTTCGCGATACCCGCGTCCCCTTTCAAACCTTGATTGATTATCTCGAAGCCGGCCATCCGCTAGAGCATTTTCTTGATGACTTCCCGACTGTACACCGCTCACAGGCTATTGCGGCCTTGGAGCAGGCTAAAGATGCCGTGCTGGCCCATGCGCGTGCTGCTTGATGAGTGTCTGCCGAAGAAGTTGAAGCGTAGCTTAGCCGGGCATGAGGTGAAAACTGTGCCTGAGTGCGGCTGGGCCGGCTGTAAAAACGGCCATCTATTGGGTTTGGCCCAAGAGCATTTTGACGTATTCCTGACTGTGGATCGCAATCTTAGCTTCCAGCAAAGCCTTGAACGCTATGACATAGCCGTCGTTGTGTTGGTCGCCGCCAGCAACGCTATCGAAGTATTGGAACCGCTGATGCTTTCGGTCATTCAGATTCTCCCATCGCTCCGTCCCGGTGTTATAGTCCAAATAGGCACTTAGTCATAACCACGTCACCCTCATCAAAAACCCATACTCAGTTATATTAATTTAATGCTTTCATTACAACTCGTAAGGCGCAATAGCGGCCTACGCCGCGTATTGCGCCGAATGTCTGGCTATGGCGGCGGAACTGGTTGTGGCTTAATGGTAACGAACCGGATGCGATAGTCGGCAAGATTCTACATCCGGCGCAATACGCGGAGTACCGCTATTGCGCCTTACCGCGTTTGCCTTCATAAGCCAGGGAAGCGTATTTAAAAAAATCGCCCAGCTTCAAGCTGGGCGATTTTTTTAATCAAACACCACCGTTTTATTTCCATGCACCAGAATCCGGTCTTGCAGATGCAGGCGCAAGGCACGGGCCAGCACCATGCGTTCCAAATCCCTGCCTTTGCGGATTAAGTCGGCTAAAGTGTCCTTGTGGGAAATTCGAATGATGTCTTGTTCGATGATCGGTCCTTCATCCAAATTATCGGTGACATAATGGCTGGTTGCGCCGATAATCTTCACCCCTCGCTCATAGGCTTGTTTATAGGGGTTTCCACCCGCGAAAGCGGGTAGGAACGAATGATGGATATTGACAACATTATTGGGATATTCTGCGACGAACGTTGGCGACAGCACTTGCATGTAACGGGCAAGAATGACCGTGTCGATATTTTCATTTTTCAATAAGGACAATTCCTTTTGTTCTTGTTCCAGCTTGTTTTCCTTATTGATGGGAAAAACATGGAATGGAACATGGTGCAGATCAGCCAACGATTTGAGATCAGTGTGGTTGGAGACAATCAGCGAAATGTCAGCCTGGAATTCACCCAGTTCATGCCGCCATAGTATTTCTTGCAGACAATGGTCGTATTTTGAAACGAATATTGCCAGTCTGCGCCGGTCTTGAGTCCGGCTGAGTTTAATGGTCCATTGTGCTTGAAATTCCTCCGCCATAGGCTGAAATTCATTCGAGACTTCGTCCCCGCTTAGGGCAAAGCCTGTCATATTCCACGAAACACGCAAAAAAAACAAACCTTCGTTCGTATCCACATGTTCATCAAGGTCGATAATATTCCCGCCGCGGGTAAAGATAAATTGGGCAATGCGGGCCACCAATCCGCGTTGGTCCGGGCAGGAAAGCAGCAAAGTTCCAGTGAGGGTTTCTTCGGGCATAGCTTTAATTAACGGTTAGTTATTTAGGAATTCCTTCAAGTTCCGCTTCAATCTGGCCAAAACGCTTGATTAAGGGTTTCCTCCAAACTAAAAGGGCATTCATCAGGGAACGTGTTTTCCGGCAACCCCGTTTCATCCGTTGCCAATTCGCGGGCATCTGCGTAATTGGTCAGTAACTCATTCGGCAATTGGGCTGATAAACTGGGGTTTTCTTTCAGCAAATCACGGATTTCCGTGCGCTGGTTGCGGATGGTCAAACGCCAACTGGTTCCGCGCCGTTCTGGCTGGTAGTGCCATTTCAGCATGTGCATCAACAAAATCCTCAACCGGCTTGCTAACTCACGCCTCACGCTACGCCCCATGCTGTCCAACTCCTCAGCGATATTTGCCGCATCACAATCCAAAAACCTGCCCTGCCGCAACAGTTCGGCATTTTGAAAAGCCCATGCGGAAAAGTCTTGGTCGTGAGTTATCGTGTTTGGCATACTCATATAAGGTCACTTTTTGACATAAATATCCGTAATCGACCCTTCGATCATTTCCGCCGCAAACGCAAAAGTTTCCGACAGCGTCGGGTGGGGGTGGATGGTGAGGGCGACATCTTCTGCATCCGCGCCCATTTCCAATGCCAATACCGCCTCGGCAATGAGTTCGCCGGCGTTGGGTCCGACCATGCCGGCACCAAGGATGCGTTTGGTGTCTTTGTCCACCAACAACTTGGTCAAACCCTCCCGACGGCCTGTCCCCAAGGCACGGCCACTGGCGGCCCAGGGAAAGCTGGCTTTTTCGTATTCTATCCCTTGCGCTTTGGCCGAGGTTTCGGTCAGGCCCATCCAAGCCAGTTCCGGGTCGGTGTAGGCCACCGAGGGGATGGTCAGGGCTTGGAACGCGGAGTGGTGACCGGCGATGACTTCCGCCGCGACCTTGGCTTCATGGGTGGCTTTATGCGCCAACATGGGGTTGCCGACAATGTCGCCGATGGCATAAATATGCGGGATATTGGTACGCTGGCGGTCATCCACAGGAATGAAGCCCGCTTCGTTCACTGTGACACCGGCGACTTCTGCGCCAATCAGTTTGCCATTAGGCCTGCGGCCAACCGCCACCAGCACCCGGTCGAAAACATCGGACTCCGGTGCGCCTTCGCCTTCAAAATAAACTTTCAAGCCTTCATCCAAGGACTCGATCTTCATCACTTTGGTCTTTAGGAAAATTTTCTCGTACTGCTTGGCGATGCGCTGGTGCAGGGGTTTGACCAAATCTGCGTCACAGCCGGGAATGAGTTGGTCCATTAACTCGACGACAGTGATTTTTGAGCCAAAAGCGTGGTAGACATTGGCCATTTCCAGCCCGATGATGCCGCCGCCGACAATCAACAGCCGATTCGGGATGTCGGCGAGTGCCAACGCGCCGGTCGAGTCGATCAGGCGCGGGTCGTCATTCGGGAAGACGGGAATCTTCGTCGGTTGCGAACCTGCCGCAATGATGGCATTTGTGAAATTGACTATTTTTAGCCCTTCCGCCGTGGTGACGCTCAAGGTCTTGTCGGAACTGAAACGGCCTTCCCCGGTAAGCACCGTGACTTTGCGTTGCTTGGCGAGGCCGCTTAAACCTGTGGTCAGCGTTTTGACCACCCGGTTGTTTTTCCAATCGCGTATCTTGTCCAAATCCAGTTCCGGCTTGCCGAAACTGACGCCAAAAGATTCCACTTCTTCCACACTATGGATGACGTGGGCCAAGTGTAGCAAGGCTTTGGACGGGATGCAGCCGACGTTGAGGCATACGCCGCCCAATACCGGGTAGCGTTCCACTAGCACGACTTGTTTGCCCAAGTCAGCCGCCCGGAAGGCCGCCGTATAGCCACCGGGTCCGCCGCCAAGGACGAGGACTTCGGCATGGAGTTCGGAAGAAGAAGGGTCTTGGGGAGAAGTCATAATCTGAGCCTGTAATCGTTGTAAATAGGAGGATTGTTGCAATCCTAAGCGCACATGGCAAGTCTGATTTTACTTCGCCCAGTGTTCTTCCACTTTTCCAGCAACAGCAACGAAAACTGCACTCGCCAAGCCGCTAAAAATGCCGTGCTCAACCACCCCCGGCGTGTCGTTTAGAAGTGCATTGAGTTCCGCAGCTTCCAGTGCCGGATCGAACGCCATGTCCAGAACTAGGCTGCCGTAAGAAGTGACCACCAGCCCGTCTTTATTGGCCGTTTGGCGCAGGTCTCCGCGGCCGCCGAAGGTTTCTAGCCGGTGTTTGACCAAGGTCCAAGCGAACGGCATCACTTCGACAGGTATCGGGAAACGCGCCCCGATGCGGTCCACCCGTTTGCTAGGATCGGCGAGAACCAGAAATTTGTCGCTCGCCCGCGCCATCAATTTCTCCTTGACTAGATCGAAGCCCCGGCCTTTCAACAACGTCAGGTCGGGGGTCACTTCGTCGGCGCCATCGACATAGAGATCGAGCTTGGAGAGATGCTCCAAAGCCACCAACGGCAATCCAAGGGCTTGCGCTTTAATCGTGCTGACCACCGAACTGGCCGCAACTGTCACTTTCAAACCCTCTTCCGTGCAGCGGTGGGCGAGTTCTTGAATAAAATAATTGGCGGTCGAGCCAGTACCCAAGCCTACTAACATCCCGTCTTGGACCAGTTTAGCGGCATGGTGTGCGACAAGTTCTTTTTCGTTCATGATGTGTTCCGTGGATGATTGAGAGTTTCTATAAACATAGCATGATTAGGCAGCCCATGGGTATCCAGGTTACGGTTAAGTTAAAGGCCCGGCCTACGAATGCGTAACATTAGATAATAATAAGGTATTCCTGCGGCCAGTATTGCCAGTCCAACCAGCGCGTGCCTGCGTTCGTCTGGATTAAGCAACAAAGTGGCGATGAAGCCAATGGATACGAGGATGAACAGGGCCGGGGTGATGGGGTATCCACCGCAACGATAGGGTCTGTCATGGTTTGGCCGGGTAAACCTTAGTCGATAAACCGCTGCGACGGTGAGGCAGTAAAACATAAAACTGTCAAAAACCACAAATGCCGTAATGTCATGAAATTTTTCCAGATAAAGCACGATGAAAACGGCCCAAATGGCTTGTGTCCAAATGGCGATTGTTGGCGTTCCATATTTCGGGTGTATCCAATTTAACGCATTGGGGACCAATCCATCCTCGCCCATCGCATAAAAAGCCCGTGTCGAAGACAGCATGTTCGGATTGGCCGCGCCCAAGATGGAAATGGCCACTAGCAGCGTCAGATAATTGGCCACCTGGGGTGAGAAAATCCTGGCTACGGTAAGATAGGGCACTTGCTGGTTAGCCCCCAAAGGCAACCCGCGCATTTCCTGGAATGGCACCCAATGCAGATAAATGGCATTGATGGCAATATAGAAGGCAATCACGATAAACAGGCCCACAATCAAACCCAGCGGTAGGTTACGCTCGGGGCGTTTCAACTCTTGGGAGTTGAAAGGGAGTTGATACCAGCCTTCATAGGCCCAGAATATGCCGATGAAAGCCGTGAGCACACCGGCTATGTGCAACTCGGTTGTCGGGTTTTGTGCAATGGTAAAGAAAGTCGCTGGATTTTCCGGGTCCGTAATCAGCAGGCCACCGATGACGATCAGACCCAGTGCGCCCAGCTTGGCAAAGGTCGATAGATTTTGCAACGCCGCGCCAAATATCACGCCGAAATGATTAACCAAGGCAAGCAGGATAATCATTAGCGTAGCGATGCCACCGGGAAGCCAAGAATGGGCTTCCCGGTGCGCCGGGTCGAGATTGAAAAGTGGCAACAAATAATCGGCGAAGGCGGTCGCCAAAGCTGCCATAGTGCCGCTGTTGATTCCCCAAAAGAACACCCACCCATAAAGAAAAGCGGCCTCTTCACCCCAAGCTTCACGCAGGAACACATATTGCCCACCCGCGTCGGGAAACATTGAACCTAATTCGGCATAAGCAAAGGCTCCGCATAAGCAAACAATGCCTAGCGCAAACCAAAGCATGAAAATCCAAGTCACCGAGGGCAGGCTTTGGGCAATGACTAAGGGTTTTAAAAATATCCCCGAACCGATGACAGCGCCCACGGTGATAGAGATTGCACTGGTAAGTCCGAGTCGGCGCTGGAGATGCCCAGGGTGTGCTTGCATAGTTTTAATCTTCATCCACTTCTTTGAATGTCCAGTATGAATTGAGGAAGTAGTTGAGTAGTGTGGCGGGGACGATACCGATTAATTGGTGCAATTGGGGTGCGACATTGGGGAAAAAGATCGACAAAGCTACAAATGTCCCGTAACTCACTCCCAGTGCCAGAAATGAGACCACGTTGAACTTCAATCCGCGAATTCTTACACGGTCTTTCGTCTTTCGCCCACGGAATGTCCAGAAATTGTTCAGTAGGAAGTTGGATATGATGGAAATTTCGATTGCCATCGGGGAAGCTACATATTTATTAATGCCCTGCATCAGAAACAATGTGAAAAAGCCGAGGTTGACTACCACACCCGAGGCACCCACGATGGCAAATTTGATAAAAGTTTTTAAGCTGTCGAATCGAATCCACCAGGCATTGAGGATGAATTCAATGATGTCTTTAACACCAAGCTTGGATTTCCCTGCGCTCCGGTCTAAGAAGTCAACCGGTATCTCGACAATTTTAGCTTTAAGCACCAACACTTGGTGTAAAAGGGCGATTTGAAAAGCGTAGCCTTTCACGCCTAAATCAGAAAATGCCACGTTACGTAATATTGATGTGCGTATTGCCCGGAAGCCCGCAGTGCAATCGCGGACTGAGTATATTCCAGCAAGGTATCTCGCCACGATATTGCCAAATTTGGAGATAGCCTTGCGACGAATCCCCCATTCCTTCGGTATGCTGCCGCCGGGTACATATCGGCTACCTATGACAAAATCGGCACCCTTGTCAATTTCGGCCATCAGTCTGGGGACATCTTCGGGTTTATGTGAAAAATCAGCATCCATTTCAAAAACCACCTCAGCCCCCAAATGTTCCATGGCATACGACATGCCTCTGGTATAGGCAACACCCAGTCCGGCTTTTTTTTCACCCATTAGCAAGTGGACATTGTTAAAGCCTAATTGTAATCGCTTTATATCATTGGCCGTCCCATCAGGCGAGTTATCGTCAACCACAAGGATATGCATATCATGCTTCATTCCTTTGAATTGTACTTGTAAGGCCAAAATAAGAAGGGTTATATTATTGCCTTCATTGTAAGTTGGAATAATTATTATTGTTTTCATTTACAGCGTTTTTAATATCGAATAGTTACTTGTTGGGTTATACCATTTTGCAAAGCACAGACACACAGGATAGTTTGAATGAGTGTCCTTTATTATTTTTCCTTTGTTTAGAAAAAACGCTGTACATGAATGCAAATCGGGGCTCCTAGCGGTGAAAAAAATGGCACATAGGCCGTTTTGACGGTCAACAAAAGACGTTGCCAAAACGACGGAACACGCCTGTTGCGCCCTACCGCGTTGAGGGGTAAGCGTTCACTCCCCCCTGGGAACGTGGGCGTCTCGCCCGCTGAAGGCGGCCAAGATGGCCGCGCTCCCAGGATAAAGACAGGGGTAGTGAACGCTTACGTTGAGGGAAGCCCATAGGCGCATTATTATACGCGTTTAAATGATTGGTTGGCATACATTTCTGCAAAAGGTATGTGAAGCATAGAGAAATCTTGATATACAGCATTTTCATCTTAAAAATATACCTAAAACAGACATTCCGTTAAACCTTCAGGTTAACCGAATAGCCTGTGATATCATACCCACTACCAAGTAACTCTTTGATGTTGAAAATGCTGTAATAGGCTAGATATTTATATCACTGGTATATTTTTGCTTTCGATTTATGGATTATACACTATGCGTGACCAAGCCCCTCATTCGCGGATAGATCGAGGGTGCGATTAAACGTGATGCGGGAGTGCAAGGCTTGCCTTGCGTTGGGATAAGCAAGGCAAGCCTTGCACTCTTGGCGTAATTTAAAGCATCGCCGAGAGGGTGAGCATCACTTTTAATCGCACCCCATAGATCGAAGTATTTTATGCCTGAGTTCCTCAAGGCCAAGTTGAAGCTCGTGGACTTGCTTTTCCAAGGCAGCAAGCCTTTCCCGGTCAGAACCAGCCGCATCACAGGACTCCCTTTCATCCGTGGATAGGCTGGGTGCGTGGGGTGCATCGTTGAATAGATGGGCATACCGGGACTCGCGCTTGCCGGGTTCCCGTGGGAGTTTCATCACGAGTGGTTCATCACGGGCGGAGAGGCTTTCGAGTTCGGTTTCGACTTCGGTGACATCTGCAAACTTGTGCAATCGGTCTGTGCGAGTTCGCAACTCCCCCGGTGTTTGGGGACCGCGCAGAAACAACTCGCACAGGATGGCCACGGCCCTTTCCGAAAGCTTCAATTCGCCAAATTCGCTATTGCAGAAACGATGCTGGTATTTAGTGACACGGCTACCGTAACCCGAAGCCCTGCTTACTTGAAACTTTTTTATCAAGCCATCGACAGTGTCCTGTACGGTGGTTTCTTTTAATTCCAAAATGGGGTCACGGTTGCTTTTCTGGTTGCAAGCGTTGACTAGGGCATTGAGCGAGAGAGGGTATTGATCGGGCGTGGAAATTGCTTTTTCGATCAAGCAACCCAGCACACGCGTTTCATACAGGCTGAGGTTCATATTCATACTATTGCAATCTCCAAGGCATTATAGGCACGGTGGAAATGCTGTTGAACGGGGCGCCTTCGATTATTTTGCGGCTAATGGCGAGGTAGATCAGAGTATTATGTTTTTGGTCCCACAACCGGGTGATGTTGGTCGATTTGAAAAACAGCGAGGTGCCTTCGGAAAATACAACTTCACTCGCGGGTACTTTTGTGGGCAAGGTGATAGGCCCCGTTTGCCGACAGGCCAGGGAAAATTGTGAAGGGTCTTCCGCCAGCCCCAGTCCGCCGGAAATGCCTCCCGTGCGCGCTTGGCTGATGTGGCAAGTGACACCCGAAATCTTTGGATCGTCGAAGGCATCAACACAAACCTTATGACTGGCACCAAGCAGCTTCCACGCGGTGGTGACGCAGCCGATCTCTTCCGCCAACAGTGGGGTGCTGAACCAGGCAAATGCCAAGGCAGTCAGGCAAAGGGCATTGAAAAAGCTCCTCTTGCCAAACTGGTGCTTGGCGTTCCTACTGGGAGCGCCAAGCACCAGCTTGGCCCTTAGTTCGGCGGTTCTGTGCCAAAATTGGTGGTCTCGCACGATATTGGCGAAGATATTGTTAGAAGATAGAATGCTCATTTAAGTTTAATATCAAGTTTTGGTTTAACTGCAAAAACCCGATTGACAACGCCGCTTGAAATGCCAGCGGGCGAAATGGGTGTAAAATTTACGCATTAGCGGTAGTAGATGGAGTATCCGGGATATGCTTGCCAGCCAGCAATAATAAGGCAATGCCTGCCACAGCACGACGAAACCGTCCGCGCCCTTGTGGAGTTGGCCTTTATCATCAAACACATGAAATTCGGCCATGGCATCTTCGCGTTTCACGCCGAATTGTCGTAACATCAAATCATCACAGGTTATATCAAACCATTGGATTGGGACCAAACTTGTCAATTTTCGATAGTGCCCGATTTCGCGGCTGCACAAGGGGCAACCGCCGTCAAATAAAACCGTCAGACTGGGTGAGTTCATATTGGCCTCGTTGATGGAACCTACTTTAAAGCTTTGAACTCTAATCGGTCATTGAGTTCGCTTGGAGTAAGAAAATCGAAAATGAAAATTTACACATTAACACGCAAGCAGGTTTTGCCCATTACCTTGGAACAGGCTTGGCCTTTCTTTTCCACACCCACCAACTTAGAACAAATCACCCCAGCCTTCTTGCGTTTCCACATCACTTCTGTTGTTCCCGATGAAATCTACCCTGGGCTAATCATTACCTACCGCATCGCAGCGGTTGCTGGCATCCCCATGACTTGGGTCACCGAGATCAAGCAGGTAATCCGTTTGCATCAGTTCGTTGACGAGCAGCGCATCGGCCCGTTCCGCTTCTGGCATCATCTGCACCGCTTTAACGAGGTTGAGGGAGGCGTTGAAATGGAAGACATAGTGCATTATGCCATGCCTTGGGGTTGCCTGGGCCATCTGGTCCATGCGTTATTCATCCGCGCCCGGTTACAGGCGATTTTTGATTTTCGGAGGGAATATTTGGAGGCTAATCTACATTGAATTAGTATAAACGAAAAAAGCCCACGCGGTGTGGGCTTCGGGACTCTGTTGGATTGCTTTGGATGTCGATATGGAGGTGAGGTCTCAATCACATCAAGACATCATTTCCTTGTTTTTACTATAAAATATAAATTACACATTTACTTGATGCCCCCAATTATGCCCCCACCGAAGGGATGTACCCCCCTCTTTTAGAACTTTGTAGCCATTCAACTTAACATTTTATATCAACAATAATCTTAATGATTTTTACCAATGCGTTCTACTTGATTCCAGTTTGGGAGTGGTATGGTTGAAACTAAGGACTTCTTATTTCCTCGATCACAGTACAGCTTGCCAGAAAACCGCCAACAGGGGGGATTGCTCTCGCTTGGCATCACCCTGATAGATGAAAACCCCGCGCCAATTGGTGAAGCCTTGCCATGGACTTGATATGATCTAGGCCATAATCAAGCGGCCTCAGCCTTGGCAAGTCTTTGGACAACTGACGTGCCTACGCCAAACTCCTTGGCTATTTTCTGCATTCCCTTACCGCCCTTGGCTAAGGCTTGGATAATGGCTTGTTCGGTTTCGGTCGGGGTTTTTGGCCTTCCTAGAGTCTTTCCTTCCGCCTTGGCTCTGGCAAGTCCGGCGTTTACCCGTTCCCGTATCATGGCGCGTTCAAACTCGCTGAAAACGCCTAACATTTGAAACATGGCCTTTCCTGCTGGCGTGGTGGTGTCTATGCCTTGCTGGTGTAGGTAAAGATCAATGCCTAGGCCATGCAATTCCTCCAAGAAGGTCACAAGGTGCTGCAAGCTTCGCCCTAGCCGGTCAACGCTCCATGCGGCTATCATGTCGAATTTACGCCGTGCTGCATCTTTGCAAAGCTTATCGAATGCAGGGCGTTGGTCGCGGCCTTTCGCCCCTGATATGCCTTGATCTTCGTACACTTCAACAATTTCCCATCCTGCTTGCTCGGCTATCTTGGCAAGTTCAAGGCGTTGGTTCTCGGTGGTCTGCCCGTCTGTGGACACTCTCAAATAGAGGGCTATGCGTTTTTGGCTCTTGGTCTTCATGGTTTGCGCTCATGTACTGTTATCATATGGTTTCAGTATAGCATGAATCTGTACGTTATACGATGGAAAGCAGAAATTCATGATACTACCAGCTTACATCCTAACGCTTCGACAATCTTGGTGATGGTTTCAAACCGTGGGTTGCCGTCATCAGCCAGCGACTTGTAAAGGCTTGCCCTTGTCACCCCGGCTTGCTTGGCGACTTCGCCCATGCCCTTGGCACGGGCGGCAATGCCTAACGCATGGATGAAGTCAGATGCATCGCCGGTAATGGCGGTTTCGCGCAAAAAATCTTGAATGTCGGCATCGGTTTCCAGATGTTCGGCAATGTCAAAAGCGGTGATGGTTTCAGGCATGGCTCAATCCCCTAATGCGTTCAAAATAGCTTGGGCTTTTTCAATGTCCCGGCTTTGGCTGGATTTGTCGCCGCCAGCCAGTAGCAATACAACCCGTTGATTGCGAATGGTGTAATACAACCTGATTCCTCCTCCAAAGAAACAGCGCAACTCGAACAAGTCGGCGGATAACGGCTTGGTGTCTCCGAAATGTCCGTTTTCAACCCTAGCCAGCCTTGACAGCAATTGGTTCTTGACCGTCCTATCTTTCAGCTTGGCAAGCCAATGGTTGAAGGTTTGGGTGCTTTGGAGTTCGTATTTCATGGCTTGATTGTATCTTGTGGGAGACATGATGACAAATCATAGGATGGCAGAAACCGCTTTGCCCGTGGTGCGCTCGGCAATCGGCTAACCCTGCCAGACCGTGAAGGCTTGCGCGGGTCGCCCGTACCTTGCTTGGTGGCGGTATGCTGGAAGACTTGAAGCCCGGCATAATTCCGGCCTTGCCGTCTGGCTTGATCGAGGTTCCGGCCTTGCCCGTGGTCTCGATCAACATGCTACCAGACCGCCCAAGGGCAGGATTTCTTTCGCTAGTCCCGTGGTCTTGAGGTTGGAAGGCTTGCGCCAGATCGTGGAGCCTTGCCCGTGGTGTTAACGGCAATGGCCTTGCCCTGCCAGACCGTGAAGGCTTGCGCCGGTCGCCCGTGCCTTGCTTGGTGGCGGTGTGCTGTCAGACCGTGAAGCCCCGCCCACGTTACGATTCGTTATTGCTTCCGCGCTATTTCAAAAACTGCGGCAACCGATATTTCCATTCGGTCATCAAGACCAGATCGCACTTGAAACTGGTCCCATCCTCAACGACCAATTCCAGTTCGCCCACACGCGGACTTTGTTCGATGCGGTAGGCTTCCGTCATCAACTGCAAAACCGCCTGTTTATAAGTGGTGTCGTCGTTGCCCGCTAAATGCTGGCCTTTCATTTCCAAAGCCACCAGCTTGCGATCAGTCTTGTTTTGACGCACGGCAAAGATAATATCCGGGTAGATTTTTTCCTTGCGCCAGCCCTGTAAGGCAAATTGTGATCTTGCCACATTTCTGTGCCACCAATCTAAGGCATCCTCGGCATCCAGATAAACGGCAATCTCCCTTTCGTCTTGGCTGGAAAAATCGCCCTTGTAGATTGGCGCAAACAGGCTTCTCTCCAATGCCTCGCCGCTTTTGCCCAATAGTTGTTCCGAACCCAGCGGTTCAAAGGTTTCTGATTGAAGAGGCATCCGCCAATTATGCCCATCGGTGCGCAAGCGAAACTGAACCCTTCCCGCCGCAACTTCTTCCCTAAACAGTTTTTCCGCTTGGGTGTCACGTTGCTTGCCCAGCCAAGTGCGTAGCGTTTCGACAATAAGGCCGGAAATTTCGCCTAATTTTCCCTCATCAAAACCCCTAACTTTCAAGCCATCAATGGTTTGGGCTACAATTTCACTCGCCCACCAAGCGTTAGGCACGATGTCGGAGATCATGCGAACCGCATAAGCTACATCAAAAACCAAGCGTTCAGGACTGGCTCCGATGACTTCATCCACAATCGGCTCTTTCTGCGAATCCGTCAGCCGGATTCGCCGCATCTGATGTTCGGCACTGTTGGCATTGTCGGGAATTAACGCAACCAGCGGCGACACGTCCAAGCCTTGCCAGTCCAGTTCAAACAAAATATCTTGCTCGTAATCCAACGGGCGGGTTTGGCCGTCCTTAACGGCAAGCACCAAGGGGAGGTAAATCTCGGTCTTGGCGAATTTCCCCCGGCGCTGCACCGGGCGCGGGCCTTTGCCCTTGTCGCCGTCGCCGTAGCGAATTTCTTTGACCAGATCGCCCATGCCAACCTCTTCCAGACCGTCTTTAATCGCTTTGACGACTTGAGCGGTTTGCCCATGATGGGTTATCACATAACTCTCGTCCAGCAGCGGGACGCCGGTTTTTTGCGCATGGGGTTGGCGCAGGATGCGGCCTATTAGTTGCGTCATGGCGGACAGATTGGAACTGACCGCCAAGGCGCACAAAATATAAGCGAATGGGCAGTCCCAGCCTTCTTGCAAGGCCGATTTGGTGATAATGGCCCTTATCCGATTGGTGTTTGCCAACAAGTCCAGATTTTCCGGGTTGGCTAAATCGTTAGTGTCCGCCGTTTTGATGGCGATTTCGGCTTCATCCAAGCCACCCACAGAAATCAGCCATTCCTTGGTATCCAAGGCATGGATATGCTCACCATCGCGTTGATCGTTGCCGGTTCGCTCCACTTGCACCAGCAGGATAGGCCGGATGTACCGCCCCGTATCGGCATAAAATTGGCGGGCGGATTGGTCCAGTTCATTCAGCCTTTGCAAAGCCGCCGCCAGCGTATTGCGCCAGTCCGTACCTTCACGCGGGTCTAGGTTCAAGGGCATCTTAATCATGCCTTCGCGGTCAAGGTCTAAGCCGCTGACTTCAACCAGCACATTGGCATAACGGGCGGGTTTCGGTTTCTTGCCGCCAGTGGCGGCGACATCCTTGGGCGTGGCGGACAGTTCCAGCACAAAACACGGGTTGAAGCCGTACAGGGTGGCAAAGGCCAATACAGACACCGCTTTATGCCCCTCGTCCATGACCACGACCGGGCGTATCAGGCGTAAGGCGTTGCCGAGCGAATCTTTGATGATGGGCCACGGATAACTGGAACCCGCCAAGTCGTAACCATCCAAATTGGGGATGCGTTTCAGCGTTTCGGCGTGGGCTTCTTGATCGCCCTCTGCCGGAAAGAAGCCATGTACATCGCCCCGGTCACGGAACATTTTTAACGATTCCTTGTTTTGCTTATTGGATGATTGCAGCATCAGCAACATCACGCACAAATGGCTTTCAACTTCTTGTGCATTGAGAGGATCGTCTTTCTCCAAGAACCTAACGGCATTCGCTGACAGCACGTCCAGCAATTGCCGGTAAGGGTGTTGCCGGTCGTTCAATTGCCGTTTGGTTTGGGTATAAATCGCTTCATTCGGTACAATCCACAACACAAAACCCTTATGCTTGCCCAAGTAGCCCCTAAAAATCTTGGACAAGGCCGATACCGCCAAGAAGGTCTTGCCGCCGCCAGTGGGGACTTTGAACACGATGTTCGGCACGGGTCGGCCTATGCCGTCCAAGCGGGGGGAAAACGGAATGCCAGCCCTAGCCTCCGGCAACTTGCCAGCAGACTTAATGAATTCCCAAGTCTTCTTGGTAAAATCGGGTATTTCTAAACCCAATTCCGGCTGTTGCAAAGCCAAGGCGGCAATGCCATCGGCGCGTTTCTTTTGGGATGAAAGTTCTGTCAGGTAATCATCCAACCGAGTGAGTACACGCGCCTGATAATCGAGTTCCCGCAATGCCATGTCAGCTTCTCTCGATACGATACAAAGCCCAAGGCAGCGGCGAGAATTCCACGGGTAGTTTTTCCTCGTCCAGCAGTTTTTGCGAAACAAACTTAGCCGGGGCAAACACCAAATGGCGTTTGCCGGGTTTGGCGGCGGACAATTCACGCGCACGGGTCAGCGTCAACGCCGCATCCCGCGATTTCAGAAAGTCCATGTCCGGGCGATACACCAACCAGACATGAAAATGGGCTGATTCGCCCAAATAGCCGCAACCAGCGACTTCCTCCACGACTTCGACGATAGGTTTGGCTTCGTTGGTTGCCATGTGGTAGAGCAACGCCCCCAACTGCCCAAAACTCGGCAAGCTTTCACCCGTCAGCATTTTGTCTAAATCAATCGCCTCGCCCAAGGTGCAATAGGTGAAACTGCCGCCCAAGCCTTCGGTTTGCGCGGTGATGGTGTTAACCCCTTCCACCAGCAACTCGCCATTTTTCACGGTCCTTTCGATCTTGTCGAAACGGTGGGCTTCCAAGTTTTCAATGCCATCAATGCGGTGCAGTAATTCCTTGGATTTTTTGAAATCGGTGAAGGTGAGGGATTTTTTGAATAACTCTTCCCGTTGCTTGCCTTGGTAGGCATAGCCGTTAATGACCCGCCTTACCCGCTCGGCGGTCAAACTATCGGCATAGTCCTCGCATTCCACCAAAATAAACTTGCGATTGCCGCCGTCTTTCTCATTCGTCGCGAGTACGGCATGGGCGGTAGTACCGGAACCGGCAAAGGAGTCAAGAATAATTGAATTATCATCAGTGGCTATTTCCAAAACTCGTTGCAGTAATCTGATAGGCTTAGGAGTATCAAACGCTGAACCGCCTTCAAATAATTGTTTTATCTCTGCTTTAGCTGTTCTTGAGCTTCCTACGTCAATATTATAGAAAATAGTCTCTGGCGGTCTACCTTCTCCAGAATCAGCATATATACGGAAATATGGAGTCCACCCATTTTGACCCTTTACCCATTCAATTCTCTGTATTTCATTGGCAATTTTGGTTTCCCCCCAACGCCATGCACCATCTCCCCCATCTGTTAATTTTGGAAAAACTACCGAATTGTCAGGAGCAGTAAGACCAAAATAAAGCTTTGGCCTAGCTTCTCGTGTTTCGCCTTGCCCACCCATGGCTCTTAAAGGTTTTAAATAGTATTTTCTACCATCATCATCACTTTTTTTATAATGTTCCAATACAATTTCATTGTCTCTATCTAATTTTTGAAATAGAACTTTGCTTATATTTTTTGAATACACTACTAAATAATCATGACTAGTGGAAAATATATCGGAATCCATTCTTGGGCTATCAGCCTTTTCCCAAATCACAACACCAAGAAAATTAGTTACACCAAATATTTCATCCAACATCATCCTTGCCCGATGAATTTCATTATCATCCAACGTCATCCAAAAACTGCCCGTTTCCGCCAGCAACTCATGCAACAACCGCAACCTCGGCCACATCATCGCGCACCATTTGTCATGGCGTAAGCCGTCCTCAATGCCCACCGGGTTTTCACTGAGCCACGCTTGCATGATCGGGCTGTTCACCTTGTCGTTGTAACACCAGCCTTCATTGCCGGTGTTGTAAGGCGGGTCGATGAAGATGCAATCCACCTTGCCCGCGTACATCGGCAACAAGGCTTTCAAGGCATGGAGGTTGTCGCCGTGAATAATCAAGTTGCCGTCCATCTTGACTTCGCCTAGCGATTTGGCGGCATCGGGTATCAGTGGACGGTGTGGCACTGCCAAGTGATGATTATGGACAAACTCTTTGCCCTTGAAATTAAGCTCTGGCATCTGTTCCTTTTTTCATATTTAATCGTTCCCACGGTCTCCGTGGTAACGCATGATTTGAAGTTCTGCGTCCAATAACCGCTGGAGCGGTCTGTTTGCGTTCCCACGCAGGAACGTGAGAACGATCATAAAAATTTTCAACTCTCTGTAATGCAATATTTTTCTATGGCGGCATTCCAAGCTTTTTCTTTTAACTGTGCGCCACTGCCAAACCACGCACTATCCAGCCGTGTGCTTTGATTGCTGCTTTTTCTATCATGGTCAACGTAATAGGTCACTGCATTGACAAGCCCCCAAGCTGTACCCTTAGCCGTTGTCAAATTTTGACCAACTCCATTTTTAAAACACGACATCAAGCTTTGAATTTCAAGTGCAGCTTTGTTGGAGAGTTGTTCTTTCTTCTTTGGATCAGCGGGGATGAATAACTCTTTATAAAAATCGTAAACCTCGCCGTCTTCAATGGGTATTTGCGTCAGATGCTTGACTTTATTGATGAATGTTTCCCATGCAGTATTGATAAGTCCAAGTTTAGTCTTGACTTCATTCTCAACAAAACGATGATTATGTGGAACCTTAATACTTTTCGTGGGTGGCTGTCCTTTGATTTCCTCCATCGCAAATTGCAGCGTGTTCTGACAAACCACTCGTATACTGGTAAATGCAGCAGTAGTCGCCAATGTTTTATCGCAAGAGGTGGCAAGGAGTAAGAAGCCATATAATTGATCTTCATTGCCTTCAGGATTTGCGAAGCCGGTATAATTTGATCGTGGTTCCGGCCTTGCCCGTGGCCTAGATCACCATCCAACCAGACCGCCCAAAGGCAAGGCAATGGCATCTTTGACCATAGCCGCGTCCATGGTGACTACTTCGCAGCGTTTCATCATTACCCGCGCAAGCCGGTTGATCTGCGGTCGGGCAAGCTTCATTTTGCCAGTCGCCACGCTGATGAACTCATTCACCACTTGGACGCTGATAACCGGGTTCCCTCTCAGCAAGGCGAGTGCCTTCTTGCGTTTTTCCGCGTCAACATCCAGCGCGTAAAGTGGTATGTTGGTATCAGCGAAGGCCCGGACGGTCATAGCATTCCTCCCGGTTGAACTTGCCAGACCACGCCCCCGCAAACTGTTCAAACTCGGCCCAATCGTCTGCCTCTGCGGGTTGCTCAATTTTCTCAAGCGGACGTTCCGTTTGGCGGTATTTCAGGAACTCTGCAAAGTTCAATACCTCCGCCGCTTGCTGTTCCGGCATGTCCTTGACCGTCTCAACTATTTTTTCCACAACGCTTGCCATGGTGATTACCTCTTGCTCGTTTTAATGGTGCTTCATCAAGTTATAACCCGTTTTTGCGGCCTTGCGGCTTGGCTCTGGCAACGTCCGGCCCATGCTTAAGGCCGCATCAATCCAAAGGCGCATGGCGGTTTCCATTTCCTTGACGGCCTCTTGTGGCGTGTCGCCTATCGCGCTGCATCCGGGTAGGTCAGCCGCTATGCAGATGAAAGCCCCGTCCGCATCACTCCAAAATACTTCCAGCGGGTATTTGTAGCGGCTCACTTCGCTACCCCGCGCTTGATCGGTATCACTTGCCCAACCAAGGGAAGATGTCCGCTTCCAACCGTCGCAAGATGCGCTCCGCATGTTCGGGTGTCCAATTGGCTTGGAGTTTACCGTGCCATTCCCTCGCAACGACTTCAAACGTTTCCCCATCCGCCATCTGTGCGGCCTTCATAGCCTTTCGATTCTCGCCGGGGTCTATGCCTTGGGCAAGTTGCTTACGGGCTTGGTCGCGCTTGTCGCGGGCATCTCTGAGGCTGGTTTCCGGGTACACGCCAAAAGCAAGGCGTTTTTCCTTACCTTCAAAACGGTACTTCATGCGGAAATATTTGGAACCATTCGGCATGACTTCCAAATACATGGCTTTTTCGTCTGCCAGCCGATAGGGTTTTTCTTTCGGCTTGGTGCTTTTGATGGTGGTGTCGGTCAACATGGCTAAGTGTCCTCCGTCCAGTGTCTATGCGGGTTTGGGAGTCTTGGGGGCATCGACCTTGGGGGCATAGGCACATGCCCCCAGAAATGCCCCCTCATGCCCCCGGCTGTGGGGGCATTTCAGCGGACTCCCTTAGACATAGTATAGACTAAAAAGGCAGCATTTACGCTGGCTTGGGGACTCTGTTGGATTGCTTTGGATGTCGATATGGAGGCTGAGGTCGGAATCGAACCGGCGTACACGGCTTTGCAGGCCGCTGCATGACCATTCTGCCACTCAGCCAGAGTGCGAGGGTAAAACTAAAAAGCCGCGTTGGAACTTCGCGGCTTTTTGGTTGAAAAATTTTGGAGCGGGAAACGAGACTCGAACTCGCGACCCCAACCTTGGCAAGGTTGTGCTCTACCAACTGAGCTATTCCCGCGTCCTAGAGGTGCATATTATACAAGGGTGGATTTTTGTGTCAACCCCTAGTGAATCAATTTAACGGATAACATCCCTCCAAGGGATGTTATCCGTATCGGCAAGTTTGGCAGGGGCGCACCTAACCCGCCCTATGCGAACGGGCGTTCTAGCCTTGTGCGAAATACGAGCATCAACCCTTGCTGTCATGATGAAGCAAAGACGGCAGGGCGGCCTTGATGTAATTAAACATCGACCATAGGGTCAAAATGGCCGAGATTAGAAGCAGGAATTGTCCTATTTGAGTTAAAGTTTCCTTCCAAACGTCCATGCTGACGAGTAGGATTTCAATGGCCACAATTTGGGCTGTGGTTTTCCATTTTCCAATCCACGACACTTCGACCTTGTTGCGCTGGCCGATTTCCGCCATCCATTCGCGTAGCGAGGCAATGGTGATTTCACGGCCAATAATGACTGCCGCCGCAATGGCCAGCCAAGGATTAGGGTCGGCCTGTACAATGAGGACCAAGGCAACGGATACCATCAGCTTGTCCGCCACCGGGTCTAGAAACGCCCCAAACAGCGTGGTCTGGCTCATTTTACGGGCCAGATAGCCATCGAGCCAGTCGGTGATGCCGGCTATTCCAAAAACCACCCCGCAGGCAACATGGGCCAGATGCCAAGGTAGATAGAACAGGGCCACCATCACCGGGATCAAAATAATCCGAATTAAGGTTAGCCAGGTTGGCAGGTTGAATTGCATAGTCAGGCTTCCTGTTCGTGAAATGTTTCGTAAATGCGTTGGGCGAGTTGCCGGTTAATGCCTTCCACGCTGCATAAGGCATTGATGTCGGCGCGGCCAATTTCCCTCAGCCCGCCAAACTGCTTGAGCAATTGCTGACGGCGTTTAGGACCCAGGCCTTCGATCATTTCCAGCGTAGATTGGGTTTTTGCCTTGCTTCGCCGTTGGCGATGGCCAGTGATGGCGAAACGATGGGCTTCGTCACGAATCTGCTGGATCAGGAGCAGCGCGGGCGAGTGGCTAGGCAATAGGATAGGCTGGTTTTGTCCTGCTGGAAACAACATTTCCATTCCGGGTTTGCGATCCGGGCCTTTAGCCACGCCTAAAACGTAGATTTCATTCATCTCAATAGACTTAAGCGCTTCTTTGACCGCACTGACTTGGCCTTTGCCGCCGTCGATGAGCAGAATGTCAGGCGCTTCAAATTCGCCCTTCTTAATGCGTTGGTAACGCCGCGTCACAGCCTGGGCCAAGGCGGCGTAGTCATCTCCCGGCTCGATGCCTGTTATGTTGAAGCGCCGGTAAGCCGACTTGACCGCGCCTTGGCGGTCGAACACCACGCAGGAGGCGACGGTCTGCTCGCCCATCGTATGGCTGATGTCGAAGCATTCCAAGCGGCGGGGAGGCTCTTGGCGACCCAACTCTTCGCCGAGGTTAAGGAATCGCCCATACAGGTCTTGTAGGTTTGCCAGTTTGGCTTGAAGGGTGTTTTCAGCGTTGGTCTGCGCCAACTGTACCCGCTTCAGGCGCTCGCCACGAGTGTTCGGGCTGATATGCACAGAATGCTTGGCTTGGCCCGTGAGCACTTCCTCCAACAACTCGCGGTTGTCAATGTCGTGGCTTAGGAGGATTTCACGCGGAATCTGCCGGTTTAGGTAATATTGCGCCAAAAAGGCTTCCAGCACACTACCGGGGCTGTGTTCGTCGGCCATTTTCGGGAAAAATGCGCTATCACCTATTTGTTGGCCGCCACGGATGAATTGCACTTGCACACAAGCAAGATGCCCTTTGATGGCGCAGGCGACGATATCCAGATCACCCTGTTCCCCGGTCACTGCCTGCTTGGCAAGGATGGTGCGCAAATTGGCGATTTGATCGCGGTAGCGGGCGGCTTGTTCAAAATGTAGTTCCGAGGAGGCCATTTCCATGCGTTTGACCAATTCGTCGATGAGTCCTTTGCCATTCCCATCCAGAAATTTTATGGTATCTTCCACATCCTCGGCGTAGGATTGCTGAGAAATTAAGTTTACGCAAGGGCCGGAACAGCGTTCGATCTGGTATTGTAAACAAGGTCGGGAGCGGTTTTTAAACACGGAGTCTTCGCATTGGCGCACCGGAAATATTTTCTGCAAGAGTTTTAGGCATTCGCGTACCGCCCCGGCACTGGGGTAGGGTCCGAAGAAGCGGCCTTGCTTCTTGCGCGAACCCCGATAAAATCCAACTCTGGGAAAAGTTTGATGGGTCGTGACCTGGATGTACGGGAAGCTTTTTCCATCCCGCAGCGATATGTTGTAGCGCGGCTGTATGCGCTTGACCAATTGACTTTCCAGCAATAGCGCCTCGCCCTCGGTATGAGTGACGGTAACCTCGATCAACGCGATCCGCGCAACCATGGCCTGTTGCTTGGGGGGGGCGTCTTTATTGAAGAAATAACTGGAAACGCGTTTTTTTAAATTCTTCGCCTTGCCGACATAAATGACCTCGCCGGTTTTATCCAGCATCTTATAAATGCCCGGACGCTGGGTCAGAGCCTGTAAAAAGGCAGGGATATCGAAGCCTTCTGAGGTGGGCAATTCGTCGGAGTGCATAGGTAAAGGCGGATAAAGGGTTGGCGTTATTATAATGCTAAATTAGCCCCCTTTGTCGGGTTACGGCGCACACAGGGTTTGAAGCTTGAGGGCAGGATTTCGTAATGTGCGCCTAACCCGACCTTATGCCTCAATTTTCGTAAGCGTTCACTCCCCCCTGGGAGCGCGGGCGTCTCGCCCGCTGAAATGGCGGCCAAGATGGCCGCGTTCCCAGGAAAAGGCAGGGGGGAGTGAACGCTTACCAATTTTCAGTGTTATTTGCGTCACTATTTTAACGTAAGGACTTGACCGGCAATCCGCAAAACCATAACAATAGCTTGACCCCTTACTTTATCGTTTCCATGGACATATTACTGATTTTTTTATTGATCGTCGTCAATGGCATGTTTGCCATGTCGGAAATCGCGTTGATTTCATCTCGCAAGGCCCGTTTGCAACACTGGGCGGAAGAAGGCCGCTCCGGTGCTGCGAGTGCTCTGAAAATGGCAAATGAACCATCCCATTTTCTGTCTACGGTTCAAGTCGGCATGACGCTCATCGGTGTCTTAAACGGGGCCATAGGCGAATCTGCGATTGCCGATAGATTACGCGACTATATCGACAAAATACCCGAGTTGGCGCAGTACAGCAGGCATCTATCCGTTGCCCTCATGGTGTTGATCGTCACCTATTTTTCTTTGATCGTGGGCGAATTAGTGCCTAAACGCCTCGCCATGCGCAATCCTGAACCCATTGCCTCGTTCTTTGCCGGACCGATGCGGGTTTTATCCATTGCAGCCTTTCCCTTGGTCAAACTGCTGAGCCTCTCCACAGAAATCGTCATAAAACTGTTTGGCCGCTATAAGGGGAAGGAGCCATCCATCACCGAGGAAGAAATCCAAGTTCTAATGGAGCAAGGCACCGAGGAGGGTGTTTTTGAACGGGCAGAACATGATCTGGTCGCCAATATTTTTCAACTCGACGACAAGGTCATCGCCTCGGTCATGACCCCGCGCAAAGACATTTTCATGTTGGACCTTGACGACTCCTTCGAACAAAACCGGGAAAAGCTGTTGCACAGCCAATATTCAAGGTTTCCGCTATGCAAGGGGGGGTTCGAGCAAATCTTGGGGGTGGTCAGGGCCAAGGATATCCTTAACAGCCAATTTCGCGGCGAACCCATCGACTTGCCCAGTCTGTGCAAACCGCCGCTTTTTGTGTTGTTCAATATTTCCTTGATGCACTTTTTGGAAGAATGCCAAAAAACGCGGATGCATTTTGCGTTGGTCGTGGATGAGTATGGCGAGGTCGAAGGTTTGGTGACACTAAACGATGTCATGGAAGCCATTGTCGGTGATATCCCCTCGTCGGATTTGACCGAAGAACCGCTGATGGTCCAGCGTGAGGACGGCTCATGGCTGATCGACGGGATGTTGCCGGTGGACAAGTTCAAAGACTTGTTTGATGTCGATGGCCTGCTTGACGAGGCCAAAGGGAATTATCACACCGTAGGCGGCTTTGTGATGATGCATGTGGGACGCATACCCACCGCCTCAGACTGGTTTGAATGGGAGGGTCTGCGCATCGAAGTGGTGGACATGGACAAAAACCGGGTGGATAAGCTGTTGGTTTCGAGAGTGGGGAGCAAATCGTAGGGTGGGCTAGGTGCGCATTGGATAAGCCTAGCCGTTTACCTCAAACTAGATGCACACCGTAGCCCACCATTGCCACCCGCTGACCTTCCCGTGCATTGCGCCCAATATAGGCCAACCATGCGGCCGAATCCGGCGGATTAGCGCCTATTCCGCCTTACGGACCTAAACCGCCTACGAATTACTAGTTGTAGGGCGGATACAGGGATGTGATCCGCCGAATGCTTGCGACCAACCCATAACATTCGGCGGAACCCGTCCATGGTTCCGCCCTACCCGTACTTTGAATACGCAGTCTATTTTTGGGTCTATCCGGTGTTTCATGTTAGTGTGCTGTATTCTAAATTATTGCGTTATAGATAAATATATTTTCCGTCAACCCAAGGCAAGCGATTAAGTAATTCACGATTTGAAGGATGTTCATAAGCAAAGAGTAAAGCAGGGTAGCGAACACGAGCACCTGGTGTTATATAAAGTGAAATAATCGCGGCTGGGTTTACCTTTTGAGAACTCAAATACAACATTGCAGCATCTAAAGTGTCACCTGTTGACATATGGTATGTCACGATGACCACACACTGGTTCTTGAATTTCTCGCCGTCAATCTGGATTCCTTCGCCAATTGAGACCATGCGATTAGTACGTTGCAAACGATTACGAGGAAGAACGAGTACTGATTGTAGTCGAATATGCACAGAGAACATACATGCGAACATGCCGCCAGAACGGTCAAATGCTATCAATAGATCAGGTTTTATACCTCGCTCTGTAAGTTGAGCTTCAAGAAATTTCATGCCAATCTTAATTTCTTGAACAGCCAGATTACGTTGTAGCCAGACAAGTGTAGCAACGAGTGCAAATATAAGTCCCGCTCCAAAATACGCTAGCCAAAGACGTTCCAGACCTGCGGCGACCAAAGTAATAATTCCGGATGCTATACCGATTGAAAGTACTAAATTGTCTTGCCAGTTAATTTTCATAAATGGTTAAATTAAAAATATGCCTTACTCCCGAGCTCAGTTGCACGGTGGAAAAGCCTTGCTTCGGAGAAACCAATACTTTCGCGGATTGCCTTAATATCAATCCCTTGAAATTCGTGTATACGAGCCTAGCCTAGTAGGTTAGGCAACGGCCCCATCGTTGCCCAACATTTCCGCGCCAAAACATCAACACCATGTCATTCACCCAATGCCCTTGATTTGCCCAACCGCCATATTGTCGGGCGAAACGCAAAGAAACGTGCCCGACAAGGCTTATGCTGGAAAATGTGGCGATGTTTGTTCCACGCTCTTCCATGGCGTAACAGGCAATCCGTCGAACTCGCCCGTTTCTTCCTTCGGAAAGGCATCATGGCGCAATCCGTCGGAGGAGAAATCCACCTCGTTCGGCCACGTCAAACCGATGCCACCCCGCAGCATCCGCATTTCCCGTATAAAGTAATCTGGGTCTTTAAGATTGTTGAAAAGCCCCCCTTTGGCAAGGTAGGGGGTAAAATCGACGACACCCCGCGTTCCATCCGACCACATGAGGGTAACGGTATGGTTTGGGCATGCCTTAGCATCGGTAATCTCATACAGCATGACTTAATCCTCGATTCTTAACGGTGGCTGGCCGGAACGGGCAAGCTCCCAGTTTGTATATAACAAATTCTTGTGTTTATGCCCCCATTCCTCGACCGCCCTTATATCGCGCCGACGGATACGCCCCTTGCAGGATAAAAGGGTACTATCATCCATCGCAAACTTGGCAGAGAACTCATCACCAAAAACATGGAAATGCGGCGGGGGATGGTCATTACGAAAGACCATGACATCAAGAGAACCTATGCGTCCAATGGTGGGCATAAATTCTGATCCTATGACAGACAGGGAGACATTAACTTGCCTCTTGATCGTTCAAGACGGTATCAACTTTAGCATTCCAAAAATAAAAAAAGCGCCCGGTTTGTCAAAACCGGGCGCTTTTTTCAGCCGTTAATCAACAGATGAACGACAATACTCGCGACGTAACCGACAACAATTGCCCATGTCCATTTCAAGTGGCTAAAGAAGGTATACATGCCGCGTGAAGTCCCCATCAGTGCGACGCCTGCGGCGGAGCCGATGGACAACATGGTTCCACCCACACCTGCGGTCAGGGTAACCAACATCCATTGGTAAAGCGGCATATCCGGGTTCATCTGCAACACGGCGAACATCACCGGTATGTTATCGACAATGGCGGACAACACACCAATCAACACGTTAGCGGTAGTCGGTCCCAAGCCTTGGTACATTGCGGCGGAAGCCAGTTGCAAATAACCAATGAAGCCCAAGCCACCGACGGCGAAGATAACCCCAAAGAAGAACAGCAAAGTATCCCATTCGGAATCCTTGACATTCTGGTAGACATCAAACCGGTCGCCTTTGTAGCTGAAGACCATTTTCAAACGGTAGCCGTACATCATCAGATAACCCAAACCAACCATCATGCCCATGAACGGAGGCAGATGGAGGAACTGCTTGAAGCACACTGCTGTCGTGATGGTGAGGGCGAACAATCCGGCAATGACCAAAGCACCCGGCTTGAGCACGACCTTTTCGTCTTCATCGTTAGGGATAGGCGCTTCATCAGGGATGGAAAAATGCATGATGGCCGCCGGGACCACAAAGTTCACCACGGAAGGGATGAATAACATGAAGAAATCAAAGAAATCAGCCTTGCCATCCTGCCACACCATTAGTGTGGTGATGTCGCCGAAGGGGCTGAAAGCACCGCCGGCATTGGCTGCACTCACTAGGTTGATAAACCCCAAGGCAACAAATTTAGGGCTGTTGGTACCCACCGCCATGACCACCGCGCCGACCAGCAAAGCCGAGGTCAGGTTGTCGGCCACCGAGGACAGGAAGAACGTGATGATGCCGGTGATCCAGAACAGTTTGCGATAGCCGAAACGGCGGTTAATCAACCAAGCGCGCAAAGCCTCGAATACATTGCGTTCAGCCATGGCATTAATGTAAGTCATCGCCACCAACAGGAACAGCATCAACTCGGCAAACTCCCCGAGGTTGTATTCAAAAACTTTATGGACTGTTTCCGCAGCGACGCCATTGGTGCTGGCCATCCAGGCGATCTGCGCCCAAATGATGCCGGCTGCCAAGATGACTGGCTTGGATTTGCGCATGTGGGTAAATTCTTCCGCCATTACCAAGGCATAGGCAATGATGAAGATCAAAACGCAGTACAAGCCGCGCTGTGAACCCGTCAAACCAAGAACCTCCATCTCCTCGGCCAAAGCCACGCCAGGTAGCGCTAACAGTAGCAATAAATAAGCAAGTTTGCGTAACAATTCCAGGCCCTCTCTCTAATTTAATTGAAAAAAACGATCACCCGACACTCCGCACGCTTCAAGCGACCCGGATAATGCCCCCCAGCCAAACAAAAATACTGAATTATAGTGGAGAACGCCGGTCAAGATGAATAAAATTTCCGCTCCGGCTGTTACAATTACCCGCTGAGGGGGCAAAAAAAAACCGCCCTGGCGATCTTCGTTATTTACTTTTCCCATATTTATAAAGTAAATTCCTAAGCATAGCAATTTTTTTCATTTCCGTTGCTTGTCCACTGCGTTCGTTGTTGCGAAGTCCCATCCGCATTTGCTTAACGCGTGCCAACGATTAATACAGAGTCGGCCATGTACCAATACGACCAATACGACCAAACCCTAGTCAATGAACGGGTCGCCCAGTTCCGCGACCAAACCCGGCGCTTTCTTGCCGGTGAGCTTAGCGAGGACCAGTTCCGTCCATTGCGCTTGATGAACGGACTTTACATCCAAACCCATGCACCGATGCTCAGAGTCGCCATTCCCTATGGCTTGCTTTCCTCCCGTCAGTTGCGCATGTTGGCCCATATTGCCAGAACGTATGACAAAGGGTATGGACACTTCACCACCCGCCAGAACATTCAGTACAACTGGCCTAGGCTGGAAGAGGTGCCCGAAATACTTGCCGATTTGGCCAGCGTGGAGATGCACGCCATCCAGACCAGCGGCAATTGCATCCGCAACACGACTAGCGACCATTTGGCAGGGGTCTGTGTTGACGAATTGGAAGACCCACGGCCTTGGTGTGAAATCATTCGCCAATGGTCAACATTACACCCGGAATTTGCCTTTTTGCCGCGTAAATTCAAAATCGCAGTCAGCGGTGCCGCTAAAGACCGTGCAGCCACCCAAGTCCACGACATCGGCCTGCATTTGGTCAAAAACGAACAGGGCGAAACCGGCTTTGAGGTGCTAGTCGGTGGCGGACTAGGCCGCACACCCATTATCGGGCAGACCATACGGCCATTTCTGGAAAAGAAACACTTGCTTTCCTATTTGGAAGCAATTTTGCGCATTTATAATTTATTCGGTCGTCGCGATAACAAGTACAAAGCGCGCATCAAAATTCTGCTGAAAGAAACCGGGGTTGAACAATTTACCCAACTAGTCGAGGAAGAATGGTCACAGATACGCAATGGATTCGAACTGGACGAAAAGGAAATCGAGCGGGTAAAGTCATTCTTTACTTCGCCCGATTATGACCCTAACGCTGCCGCCGACAAGAGTTTTCAAGCCACGCTAAGCGGCAATCCGGCTTTTTCAGCCTGGGTTCGCGTCAACACCGTGGAGAATAAGAGTCCCGGCTACCGCGCTGCTTTTGTATCACTGAAAGCCCAAGGAATCGCCCCCGGAGACATGACCGATGCGCAAATGGACATCGTCGCCGACCTAGCCGACCGTTTCAGCTTTGGCGAGTTGCGCGTGACTCATACGCAGAACCTGTTGCTGGCGGATGTGAAGCAAGCTGATTTGTACGAACTCTGGCAACGTTTGGACGAAGCCAATTTAGCCACCGCCAATATTGGCAAGGCTACGGACATTATCTGCTGCCCCGGCTTGGATTTCTGCTCGTTAGCCAATTCCAGTTCGATCCCGGTCGCCTTGGAAATCGCCACCCGCCTTGAGGATGTCGATTACCTCTATGATTTGGGCGATATCCGCATTAACATTTCCGGCTGCATGAACGGTTGCGGACACCATACCGTAGGCCATATCGGCATTCTCGGCGTCGATAAGAAGGGCGAGGAATGGTTCCAACTCACCTTGGGAGGCTCCTCCTCGAATGATGCCAGCTTAGGCGAGCGACTTGGCCCTTCCGTACCCAAAGCCGAAGTGGCCAGTGTGGTGGATGGCATTTTGAAAACCTATGTCGAGTTGCGCGAAGGCCAAGAATCCTTCCTCGACACCGTGAGACGCACCGGCATCGCCCCCTTTCAGGAGAAAGTCTATGCAAATCATTAAAGACGGAAAAATCATCAACGATGATACACGGCATCTGGCCGACGATGAGCCACCGACGGGGGGCCGGTTTACGGTTTCCTTTGCCCGTTGGCAAACAGAAAGGGAAAACCTACGGCAAGCTGAAGGAACAGTCGGCGTTCGTTTGAAGGGTGGCGATGCATTGGCTTCCATCGCCCTCGACCTGCCCCGCCTGGAACCCGTCGTCGTCGAATTCCCTACCCTGGCCGATGGCAGGGCCTTTTCTTTGGCCCGTTTGTTGCGGGAACGCTTCGGCTATGCCGGGGAAATCCGCGCGCATGGGGATTTCATCCGCGACCAGGTTTATTTTCTCGCCCGCGTCGGTGTCAATGCCTTTGAGCCAGTAGAGGGGACGGACTTGGAAAAACTATTACCGGCACTGAAGGATTTCAGTGTCAACTACCAAGCTGCGGCGGATAATGTAGAACTAGTCTACCAAAAGCGTGGCAAGTGATATTGATGGCTGGGAAACTGGCGACTTTCCGCTCGCTCCCAAGCTCCAGATATCATCGTTGGGCTTTATGTTATGAAAAATGGAGATTATTGTGATTTTATCCATTGAAGAAGTTGAGAAAGCACTTGATCTAATCCCTAAAGTTTTGAAGATTGTTTTCCAATTTGCAATAGCTGTTGGTACAATAATAGTTATTCTTTATGCAGGTCGAGTTGGGTATTACCCGTCTGGACTTACATTTGGCGATACTCTTCTGTTTATTGCAGTTGCAATAAGTTTTGGTTTTTCTTATACATTGGTTGTCTTTATTCTTTTTTGTACCTCTGATGTATTACTTAGTTTTATAACCTCTTGTTTACAAATTTTTAACACAAATCATAAAATTGACGTAAATACATCATTAAAAGTAGGTATTTTAATTTTTGGTATAATAGGAATTGCGTTAATTATTTATAGCTTTTTCAGTAATAGAGAAACATTTTTTGGCTTATTAGTGTCTGTACCTCTTATGAGTTGTTTTTTATATATTTACAACACGTTTAGAATTGAAAAATTAGATACTGATGAGATTAAAAGGGATAAATCTAAAATGCAAATCATTTTTGCTTTGCTTATTTACATTATTCCTCTTGTTGTTGGAAAATTTCAAGGAAGTGCTATTGATCAAGCCATGCGACTTATTGGCGTTCGTAATGACAATGCTACTGTTCAATTTGATAATGATTATCAACTTTTTATTGAAGAAATAACAAAAACTAAAGATAAAAAAATGTACTCTGTAAAGATTTTATTTCAAGGCTTAGGGTCGAGTAATGTATTGGAATACGAAAATATAAGGCTTGTTGTTCCTAGCACTAGTTATCGTATGGCTTATGAGAACAAGCATTAACAATTTAGCCAACGCAGCAAGGCATTGTTCTATATACTGTTAAGCGAATTGCACCGTAATGTGGAGCAAAAGCTATACAATTCCGGCTTGTTCTCACAGCGCGGCAGCCCAACCCGGTGCTAAAGGAGAGAGCGTGTTTACGCTTTGGCCTGTTTTTCCCCAGTCCCGCCCACGCCCCTTTGCTCGGGAAATGGTGCTTTCAATCAATGAAGTCTGACCCCATTGGTTTTTTCCAATTCTAAAGTATTAGGGCTTAGTTATATGATTTCAATATCCACGAAACAAGTTGAATTGTTTGATCAAGCAATAGGTATACGTTTCGTTGATAAACTTTTGGCTTTGTTGCGTGAGGAGTTCCCAGTTTGCTTTAGGGGTCTTCCCGATTTTGTCTGTAAAACAATGGTTGTCAATGGAATACAGGCTTCTTTGCGATGTGGGTTTACATTGCAATCTTATATCGGTGGTTTTGTCGCGCTTCAATGCAATTCATCACCAGATTTTTTCTTGCACCCTACAATCGCCAAAACACTCGCCATCAGTAACAGGGAAAAATTAAAATATCATTACTTAATGAACAATGTGCCTAAACCCATTTGGAATGAGATTAAATTGTCTACTAATCCAATGGCTTGGTTTAACAATAACAATAATAATCAAGCAATAGCAAGGTTGTCATATCATGTATGTTCCGTGTTTCCAAAGATTACTAATATTCAATCGGAAGCGCAGTTATTTTTGTTATTTACTATAGCAAAAGAAAAAGCTGCTCGCTATGGAGTAAACTGGGAAGAAGGAATAGCAATATTTGCTGTAGCACTTGCTTTATACGGTTCTCGCTTGGATGAAATAAATGGACCTACATGGTCCAAGAAAGTATTTTTTCCCTCACGTTTGTCGCCAGAAAAAATTTCAAATTTATTGCGTCTTCGAATCTTACTAGATACAGATAAAATAATTTAAGGAAAAACATGGATTGGAATTCTATAGCTGATAAACTGTCCACAGTTGATAATTTTGAGCAGGCAGCAGAGGATGGATTTGTTGAAGGTGGCAAGTCCATGGTGGACGGTCTTGGGCAACTGGCTGAAGGCATTGGTAAATTTGGGATCGATCAAGGATACCGTGACAAAGTATTCGACAGGGCAAGTGATTTGGCTACAAGTTCCGTTAATTTTGCTTCTCAAGTTTTGAAAGATCCTTATGGTACTTTCGAATCCATCGGTAATGGAACGCAAAATGTTTTAGATGAAGTGAGTGATCGTTATGTCGCGGCAAGAGATGCTGCTGAGGCATCGGGAAGTTGGCAGAATTTTATGGGAACATGATAGGACGCGGTGCGTTTGAAGTGGGTAGCGCTGTGGTTCCCATCGGAAAACTAGGAACACTTGGCAAAGCTGGCGAAGCTATTGAAGATACTGAGAAACTCGCAAACTTGGGGAAGACAACTGAAAGTGCAACTAAAGTTGCATCGGAACTGCCAGAGAGGGAACTTAGTTCTATAGTTGCTTGCCCGAACTTCAAAGTAACCAGTAATGGCGCGATACTAAAGCCAAACCCAAATAAAACTACAACAGTTCTTGGGAGATTCAATACCGATATGGATCGAATCATTAATAACGAACTGAAAATGCCAAAAAATACTGATTTTGGCCCTAAACAAGGTGGGTTCAATGCGCTTAACGTACCTGATGATATGTATAAAAATCCTACTCAATTTTGGGATGAAATAAATAAACCGTTTTTAGAAAAAGCAATTCAGCGAGGCGATGATATTTTGATGGCATCCGACCCCACGGCAGCTAGTAACCTTTTTAATGCAGATGGCTCATTAACTGGTTTTGGGCGTGAAGTTGAGCATTTATATAAAAATGGATTTCAATATGACCAAATTACAAAATCAATGATTAAATAATTTGCGAGACAATAAAATGAACTGGATTGCACCTTACAGAAACCACATTATGAAACATTTAAAATACCTTGAAGAAAATTCATTTTCATTGATAGGGGAAGATGATTTTTCTCTGACTTTTAATGATGGCAATATTTTACTTGTTTTCACTGTGGAGCGGTATTCTGATTCGCTTAGTGTATGGGTAGAATACTTGGGAAACAACCCTGTAGATGATAATAAATATAGGCTTGACATCATCATGCGTTTATATTTACAAAAAGATATGAGAGATGCTTTCAATGGAACTTCTGACGAAGACAAGGCTCGTTTGGTAAAAAATTACGTTGACTTTGTGTTAAACAACAAGGCACAACTATTTGGTAAGTTATTTCCACTTGCAAAGGAATATCATGAGTTCAACAAAAAAATTGCCCTTAGCGCACTTGAGAGGTTTGCAAAAAAATAAGAATAACTTGGGGCAGACAGGTAGGTCATTCAACGGCACTATCGTTACCCGACAAATGAATAAGGGCAAAATCCATGCAGCCCAGCCATCATCTCTCGGCGCGGCAGACCAACCCGCCGACCAAGTGGACGCAGGGTTACGCTTTGAAGTGTTTACCTAGTTTAGTCCGCCCATGTCCCTTAGTTTAGTCGGTATACACAAGTGTTGGTGTGCGACCGGGATGACGGTTTTTTCGGCTTTGCTGGTCTTGTGTATAACGATGATCCCTGGAGCTTGGGAACCATTACAAACATATTAAAAGGCTTTCATATGATTCAATTCTTGTATTCCAAACCTTGGCAATTTTTGCTGCTAGGGCTGCTATTGGTTGTTTCCACGGAAATTTCCGCCCACGCGGTGGTCACAGAATCGTCCTTAAAGCACCACCCCATTGAAATCAACCATCCCACCGAAGTGGTTTTGCATTTCAATGCGGGGGTGGAACTGGCCCTTTCCAAAGTGTTTCTGGTCAGTAAAGGCGATGTTTTCCACCCTTTGGAAATCACCAAGGGCAAGAAGCCCGGACAAGTGCTGATACAAATTCCCGCATTGGAAGAAGGCGATTATGCCATCAAATATAAAGTCTTCGCCGCCGATGGTCATTTAACCGAAGACGTCATCCGTTTCAAAGTTTCAGCACAGCGGTAAATCATTATGTACATGCAAGGCTTGGCTAATTTTATTGACGACTTTCTAGGCGGCTTGATGCTTATCAGCTATGCGCTGGTGGTCGGCAGCGTGCTGTGGAGCTTCGTCATTTTGCGTGTCGCCAACGACGACAGGGCGAGTGACGGCGCAATACTCAGCAGCGTTCGATTGCTGCATCTGGGCGCGGTTTCATTGGCTGCCTCGGTTGCCACCAAACTCGTCGTCAAAGGGGCCGTCCTGGCTTCCACGCTGGGGGAATTGCCTTTGGATGCCTATGCCGGCACCGTGCAATTTCGAGCCGGTCTGTTGCGCCTGTTCTTGGCCCTAGGCTTTGTTTGGTTTGCCAAGCAATTGGGCAAAGAACCGGCCAAATCCTCGGCATGGACCAGTGTTGCCGTGCTGACGGTTCCGCTGGTGGTCAGCGGTGCCTGGCTAGTCCACGCGGTGGGCCGTTTCGAGGACCGCGAACTCCTGATGTTTACGACCGTGATACACCAACTTGCCGCTGCCATCTGGTTTGGGTGTGTGGTGCAATTGCTGATGCTCTGGCATGCCGGACTCAAAGATGCCGGGGCCAAGGCACTTTGGCCGCTGGCCATCACCCGCTTCGCCTGGCTGGGCTTGAGTTCCGTGCTGATGCTGATCCCCACGGGACTATTTTTGGCATGGACTTATATCGGCAGTTGGGACGGATTGTTCGGCACGGGCTACGGTAGCCTAGTCGTCACCAAGAACTGGTTGTTCCTTGTGGCGCTAGGGTTCGCCTATCTAAACAACCAGGCGGGCAAACGCTGGCGCGAGACCGGGGACCAAGACAATCTGACCAAGAAAGTCCCGTTTTATATCGAAGCGGAAGCTTTTATTTTGGTGGGTGTGTTGTTCATTGCCGCCACGCTGTCATCCCAGCCGCCATCGGTGGACATTCCCGACCGCACCGCCGCCGTGTCAGAAGTCGTGGATATGTTCATGCCCAGCATGCCAAGAATCACCTCCCCTAGCCATGAGGCATTGTTAGCGGGCGAAGCAGGCCGGGTGGCAGTGGTCAATAAAATACCCTCGGTTGCTGCCAAGGAATGGTCGGATTACAACCATAACATTTCCGGCCTGTTCCTTGCCAGCATGGGCTTGTTGGCGATGCTGTCATATTTCCATCTCCACGGGCTAGGCTGGACACGCTACTGGCCAGCGGGATTCATCTTAATGGGGATTTTCCTGTTTTTCCGCAGCGATGCCGAAACTTGGCCTTTGGGGCCCATCGGTTTTTGGGAAAGCACCTTCCGCAATGGCGAGGTGTTCCAGCACCGCATTGCAACCCTGATGCTGTTCGTGCTAGGCACTATGGAATTGAAGGCGCGCAATAATCCCGAATCCAGAAAACTGCGCTTCATCTTCCCGGTGCTGTGCGCGTTCGGGGGCATTCTGTTGTTGACCCACGCCCACGCCGAGTTTGAGTTGAAAAGCGAGTTCCTAATCCAGACCACCCATACCACAATGGGATTGCTGGCAATGATCCTCGCCAGTGGTCGCTGGCTGGAACTACGCATGGTCTCACCGGAGGGCTACCAGGAAGGTCAGATCGCCGGTTTCATCGGCACAGCGGCGATGTTCTTGATCGGCGTGATAATGATTTTCTATCGGGAGCCATTGATTTGACATGAGCGCGAATCTTCATGACCAAGACTTCCACGCTTGGACCATCCAGCAAGCTAATCTATTGAAGGCCGGCAAATTGCACGAGATCGACTTGGACAATTTGATTGAGGAAATTGAAAGCATGGGTTCCAGTGAGCGAAACCAGTTGCAGAACCGGCTTAAAGTCTTGATTGGCCATCTGCTGAAATGGCAATTTCAACCGGCGTACCGTTCCAGAAGCTGGAATGCAACGATAGAAGAGCAAAGGCTTTCGGTCATTGGCCTGATAGAAGACAACCCCAGCCTAAAAAGCATTTTAGATGAGCGTATCGCCAAGGCTTACCCCCAAGGCGTGTTGTTGGCGGTCAAGCAGACCAACCTTGACAAGAAGACATTCCCCCCATCCTGCCCTTATTCGACCAAGGAATTGTTCGACGTAGGTTTTTATCCAACAGGGGCATGAAGCGCACTTGACTGATTCTCTAGCTTCTCCTTGGGAACCCCTTGCAAGCTTCAGCCGTGTAGGTCGGGCGCGTCTCTTTGGCGAACGCCCGACGTTTGATTGTCTACTGCCTGCAATGGGTTGCCGGCCTAGGATGATTTAATTTGGAGTGTCAAGGCTTGCCTTGACAGGCAAAGCAAGCTTTGCCACTCCATGCGTAACATCAATTCCTAATCAAGCTCAATAATGACAAACTCATCGTAGTGGCCTGTCGGGGACAGGCAACAGCCCGTAACATTCAAACACCTTACATTCATCAATATTTTCATATCGTTATGTACGGCTTTCAGAAGAAGCCACTGTTGATTTTTATAAGTGTCGTTTGATAGTAACAAATAGATATAAAAAACGCTGTTTATGCCAATACCTTCACCACCTTGTGAGACCTTGGCATAGAACCGCCTATCCAAAAGCCAAGCTGGGGCTTGGCGTTCCTTCTGGGAGCGCCAAGCACCAGCTTGGCAAAGTGATTGGCGAAGGTATTATATGCATAACAGGCATAATATATGCGTAAAGAATGCGTTAGTATGCCAAACGTGGCGTAGACAAAAAAATTTAACTAACGCGACTGTTCATGTCGTTAGCACCACAGCAATCGGGAGGATGCCGTAATGAAGACTAGTCATTTTAATCTGCTCCATTTTTTTAACGCTAATGTCAGGTTTTTCCTGGCATTTGTCCTTGTGGTTTTTGGCAGTTCAGCCGCATGGTCGAATGCCCCGGCATCCGAACCTTATGAAGCGATCTCTGGCCATGTCCCTGTGCAACATATCAAAAATTCGGCATTGCTTGGGCAAAAGTCATCGTCTGATAGCGTGTCGATGACCGTGGTTTTGCGTTACCCTAACGAGGCTCAATTAAACACTCTGTTGAGTAAACTCTACGACCCGCTAGACCCGTCATACGGGCATTTCTTAACCACCCAACAATTCACCGATCAATTTAGCCCGAGTCAGAGCGATTACCAAGCCATCCAAAGCTATTTCAAATCGCAGGGCTTCACGGTAGCCGGAATTCATTCCAATCGCTTGGTATTGAATGTTTCCGCGCCCGTAGTGACGGCTGGGCAGGCATTCAATGTCCAATTTAATGAATATGCACAAGGTTCCAGGCATTATTATTCCGTAGACCGGGAACCCGCGTTGCCGCATTCGGTGGCGGCCAAGATTTTGCACATAGCGGGTCTGCAAAATGCCAATGTCTGGCATAAACACGCCGTGCCGCTGTCACCCTATCAATCCATGAGTGTCACCCCCAATCAAGTGGGGACTGGCCCTAATGGCGGTCTACAGCCGAGTGACATTGCATCCATCTACGAACTGAATTCGGCTGCTCTCCCAGCGTCAAAAGGTTTAGGGCAAACGATAGGGCTTTTTGAACTGGATGGGTTTGCCGGCAGTGATATCACCGCCTATGAAACAAAATTTGGCTTGCCCAAGGTGCAACCTACCACCGTGCTGATTGATGGGTTTAATGGCAAACCAGGCTCTGGCGCAGACGAGGTGACGCTAGACATCGAGCTGCAGATGGCGGTTGCCCCCTCGGCGAAAATAATCGTCTATGAAGGGCCGAATTCGGGCGCGGGTGTCATAGACACCTACCAGAAAATTGCGACTGACAACCTAGCCAAGCAAATCAGCACCTCATGGGGTTTATGCGAGCAATATACATCTTCCGGCTCGTTGACGGCAGAAAATGCCATATTCAAGCAGATGGCGGCCCAAGGGCAATCCATCTTTGCGGCCTCCGGGGATTCCGGCGCTTATGATTGCGGTGGGACGAGCATGCTGAATGTGGATGACCCTGCCTCGCAACCTTATATGGTGGGTGTCGGCGGCACTTCACTCAAACCCGGCTCAGGGGAGGCGTATTCTTCTGAAACTGTCTGGAACACCTCTTCCACAGAAGGCGGTGGCGGGGGTGTCAGCACCTTCTGGGCTTTGCCGTCTTACCAAGCCAATATTCCGGGATTGGCATCAATCAAATACCGCAATGTGCCTGATGTTTCGCTGGATGCCGATCCCTACACGGGTTATGCCATTTACTCTGGGGGTGCGTGGCAGATT
>Ga0209697_10000585_pt1 | contig 59881 bp, 61 predicted proteins | sample AliMusrvi5mmetaG_FD_184115 | JGI IMG/M metagenome (GOLD analysis project Ga0209697, IMG submission 184115) | Freshwater lake bacterial and archeal communities from Alinen Mustajarvi, Finland, to study Microbial Dark Matter (Phase II) - Alinen... | ecosystem: Environmental > Aquatic > Freshwater...
AAAATTGGATCGCAAAGATTCTGTCACTCCTGCTAGCGATAGCGATATGGTTTCTCATTAAAAACACCATACTCGCCAACGGGGGATTTCTTGAAAAACAACCCCGCGCGATACCAGTGTATTTGAAATGAGAGGTAGATGCTGGATAGAATGGTGAATAGGAATTAAAAAGAGGTTTTTTGGTGGAAGAGAAGATAGGACTTATCGGACCTACAGGAAGGATGAGACGATCCCGACACTTCCATGCGCGGCCCTTGGGCAGGCTCAGGAAATCGCTTTTTTCAACCCGTATCCGTCACCCTCCAAACTCACTGGTGGCATCAGCCTTTCTTTTGGCCTTGGACGCGAGCACCAGAGCAATAATAGGACCGACCAACAACCAAATCAGGAACGACACTAACAGAAGAACAAGCGGTCCGTAGGGCGAATTCATGTTCCAACCCCTAAACTAATCCACCGCCGAAGACCACGCCAATCTACCTAGGTAGGGATATTACAGGCGCAATGCCAAACGTCTCTCGCGGGCAAGCGGGAATTCCTGGGGCATATATGCCAATGAACGGCGGTGTATCCCGACCAAAATACCAACTGCCGCCAGACTTAATAGGATACTGGTCCCGCCAAAGCTGACAAATGGCAGGGGCAAGCCGTCATTGGGAAGCATGGCGGTGGTCACAGCAATGTTCTCCATAGCCGGCACCACGATCAAACATGTAAGTCCGAGGGCAAGACAGCGGTTGAACATGGTTTTAGCCTGCAGGGCAATGCCACAACCGGCCACAGCTATCAGCACATAACAAACCACCACAAACAGGGTGGCCACGAGACCCAACTCCTCACCCACCTCCGGGAAGATGAAATCAATGTGAGCGAAGGTGAGAGTTCCGAACTTTTCAACCCCATTGCCAAGGCCCACGCCTGTGGGACCGCCATTCCCAAGAGCCAGCAGTGCCCTCCATTGCTGCATCCCGCGGTCCTGCGTGTGATGCTCCAGATCCAACCATGTTTGGATCCGGTTCCAACGGTTCTCATCATGATAGATAAACCATCCCGCGGCAGTGATCACGGACAGAGCGGTGGGCACGGCATACCTCAGGCGGGTTCCCACACTAAACATCAGAGATCCGACCACCACCGATAAGGAAAGAGCAATGCCGACTGCCGGCTCCGCCGCAATCAACATGATAGGAAAACCCGCTATCAGCCCGGGTATGACAAAACCACGCCAGAACGTGCGGACCTCCGTCTGCCAGCGTGCAAACCACGTGGCTAGACAAATAACAATAATGATGCGCGACATCTCCGAGGGTTGGAATTGGCCAAGTCCCGGCAACTGAAGCCAACGCTTGGAACCATAAATCGAAACCCCAATGCCGGGAATATAACAAAGCACCAGCGTGAGACACATCAAACCATATAACCAAGGAGCGAACTTGCGCAAATGCTCCACGTTAAAACGCACCGCGATAATCGCCGCGATCAGCCCCACCCCCACCATAATCGCCTGGTGGCTCAGGAAATGGTAGGGGCCAAATCCTTTCACCCACGCCCCCGTGCTCGTCAGCATGATCAACCCAAGCGCAACCAGCACCGCCACGGCGGCACAAAGGACGGTTGAACAATGACGGATCATAACTGGAAGATCAGAGCTTAGAAATTTAGGATTTGATATTTAAGACCTGAAAACTGGGATTTTAGATGCGGGAATTCAAATCAGAAATTCCGGATTTTACTTCTGAGGTATAATCAACTTCGTGCCGGGCTTCAACTTGTGAGGCTCGGTGATTCCGTTGGCACGCATCAGAGCCGCCTTAGTCACATTATGACTGCTGGCGATACGGGAGATACTGTCATCTGACTTGACCACATAGGATTTTCCGGACGCGCTCTTGCGAGTGGCCGCCGTCTGGGAAGCATTCGCACGGGGAGTGTTGTTGCTGTGGACCAGTTTAGCCTTAGGTGCATCGCTCACATCCACGGCCTCCACCAACCCACGGTTTCCATCCGGCGGCGTATGGGCACGGATGGCGACAACTTCAGGAGGGTCCTCTGCGACGATGCGCTTGGGTGGGATCTTCAGGATTAACCCTGGGCCTATGTCCACGTATTGATTGAGAGTGCGCAGATCCCCTTCGTTCACACCTTCGCTGGTGGCAATGCGGGTGTAGTTGTCACCCGGTTTAACAATATAGGGTTTTTCTCCCGCAGAGAGACGCGGCAGGCTTCCACTTCGCTGCGTCACCACGGCCGTGGTAGTGCCACCAAACACCACCTTCGCGGAATGGTCCGACTTTCCGGAATCCGGCGAACTGTTTTCAGCAGCTTTCAAGCTGGCAGCACTGCCCCCAAGGCGCCCTTCCAGAAACCGGACATGTACAAAGAGCAGTCCAATAACAACGATGTGAACGAGAAATATCACGGTGAGAACACGCGATATTTTCGAGCCAATATCTGCAGATTCCAGTTCCTCAGCGGTGGCCGCAGCGGCGCGTTGTTTGCGCTTGCCAGTAACAGCATTGAGGCGCCGCAGGAATCCGTGAGTGACGGGACGACGTTTGACAGGCAGAGTGTGGAGTTTCATAACTGGAGTTGTTAGCGAAGTTGATGAACAAGATCACGAAAGGAATTCCCCCGTTGTTCATATCCGGAGTATTGATCAAAAGACGAAGTGCCGGGTGACAAGAGGATCGTCGAGCCACGTGGGGCCAGACTGCGAGCGGCGGTAACGGCATCCGCCAAAGTGGAAACTGACTCACTCGCCACCGCTTCCGAAAACAAGGCGGCCAGCGGACGCGCAATCTGACCAAAGGTGACCGTGGCAAGCGCCTTCTCACGAAGGAGTGGCAGCACAGGCGAGTAATCCAAGCCCTTTTCCTTACCGCCAGCCAAAAGCACAACCGGGCGGGTTTGCGAACGCAAGGCACTTTCTAACGCATGCAGGTTGGTGGCCTTGGAATCATTAAGATATTCCACGCCATCAAGCGTGCGGATGAGTTCACAGCGGTGCGGCGGCGGCGCGTATCCATGGAGCGCCTCACGCATGTCAGAGGCGGAAATACCGAGCGCCTTTCCAACCGCGAGGGCAGCCATCGCATTCTCCGCGTTGTGCAAGCCGCGCAGGCTGGTGTCCACTTCCATATCCAGCCATGTTTCACCCTGATGGACAATGATTTTACCGTTAGAGAACCAATCCGCATCCGCATCCGTGGTGGAGAACGTGACCGTGGATGCCGCGAGGGGGGGCAAGGACTCGCCACTGCGAACAACTGCGGTGTCCTGCGGCCCTTGGCATTCGAAAATCCGGAGTTTTGCGGCGCGATACGAAGCAAGGGACGGATAACGATCCATGTGATCCGGCGCGAAGTTTAGCCACACGGAAACTGCCGGATGCAGCGTACGAATGGTCTCTAGCTGGAAGGAGCTGAGTTCCAGCGAAACAGCGGCTGGATGATTGGCCTGAAGGATGACTTCCGCAAAAGGCACGCCGTAATTCCCGCAGGGTGTGCCGCCAAGGCCAGCTTGTGCCAGGATGCGCGCTACCAGTTCGGTGGTGGTGGTCTTGCCATTGGTGCCGGTGATTCCGACAATGATCCCCTGATAGAAACGCGAGGCGAACTCTACTTCCCCAATCACCTCGCCCGCATGTCTTGAGAACGCGGCCACGTATGAACCGTAGGTGTCAATCCCGGGACTCACAACCAACAGGTCAGACTCCACTTCCGCCCCCTGTGCCTCGGTGGCATTGGCATGGATTTCCACGCCTTCCGGCATATCCTCCAGTACTGCCGCATCCGCGACATCCCATGCAGACACCCGCGCGCCCTCGCGCAGTGCGAGCATGGCAGCAGCGCGACCGCTACGGCCTGCGCCGAGGATAGTCACATGTTTTTCTGTTAGCATCATGATAATTCAGAGGATCTTGAGGATGGCCAGGCCGAAGAGCGAGAACATGATGGAAAGGATCCAGAAACGGATGATCACCTGATTCTCATGCCAGCCAAGAAGTTCGAAGTGGTGGTGGATAGGAGACATTTTGAAGATGCGTTTCTTGCGCAACTTGAAACTGCCAACCTGAAGAATAACAGAGGCTGCCTCCATAACAAAGATGCCACCAATAATGACGAGCAGGAGTTCCTGCTTGGTGCAGATGGCTGCGGTGCCCAACGCCCCACCGATGGCCAGCGATCCGGTATCACCCATGAACACCTTGGCCGGATGACAGTTGAACCATAGGAAACCGAAACACGCACCCGCCAAAGCCATCAGGAAGACTGACAACTCGCCGATGTAAAGGTTGTGCGGGATCACAAGATACTCGACAGCCATGAAATAATGGCCCGCAAGATAGGCCAAAAGCGAGTATGAAAGCGCGGTGCTAATGGTGCAACCTGTGGCCAGACCATCCAAGCCGTCCGTTAGGTTCACAGCGTTCGAGCAACCGACAATGACCAGCGCGAAAAACGGTATGATCATCCAGTGGAGATTGACGATAGGGAACTTAAAAAGAGGAAAACAGATCGATCCGATGCCGATGGGATTGTTTCTTCCAAGGGTGAAACCTGCCTCGCCAGCGGCGATCCGCGTGGGACTGGCACCAAATCCTGAAATCTCAGGTTTGTAATAGATGAAGGCGGCGGCGGCCAAAGCGATAACGATCTGCCAGAAGAGCTTGGTCCGGCTGCTCAGGCCCGCTGATTTTTTTTCCCTTACTTTCCGGTAATCGTCACACAAGCCTAACAAGCCACAGGCCGCCATGGTGCAAGCGCAGACAGCGACGAAAGGATTGAAGGGCCGGGCGCAAACCATAGTGGATACCAACACCGCGCCGAGTATGAGCACTCCGCCCATGGTGGGGGTGCCAATCTTTCCGCCGTGGAGTTCCGCAAGTTTATGAACCTCGTCTGCGGTGCGGATAGGCTGGCCAACCTTTAACGAGATCAGTTTGCGAATCACGCGCGGACCCGCGAGAATGGATAAGATGAATGCCAGCAGTCCAGCACTGGCGGCACGGAAGGTGATGTATTGGAAAAGGTTGAGGAAATGGCAGGCCCCAGCCCAAGCATCACCGTGCTCGTAGGCATTAGACCAGTAATCGTAGAGGGCGGGAAGCATCAGTTTCTGGGGAAGGCTGCGTTCATGACTTTTTCAATGGTGGCGGCGCGGCTGCCTTTGAAGAGGACCACGTCACCTGACTTTGCCTCGCGGGAAAGCCATCCAGCGGCATCATCGAAATTAGGAAAGAAGGGCGCATTCTTCGCGCCAGCTGCAATGAGGTCCGCCCCCTCTCCCACGGCAATCACCGTGAGGTTGTGCCGGGAAGCCAGTTCTCCGGTGCGGAGGTGTGCGGACGGTCCGTGGCTGCCGAGCTCACCCATGCGACCTAACACAATGAAGCGATGGTTACCGTTGGACACGGATATATCCGCCAGAGTCTCGATGGCAGCAGCCATGGATTCAGGATTAGCATTATAAGTGTCATCGATGATGGTGACCCCCTTCCAATCGTAACGGTTAAGGCGGCCGCCGGTGATTTTGGCGGAGGAGAGTCCGGCTGCAATTTCGGAAACCGGCACTCCGAGTTTCCATCCCGCGGCTGCAGCTAGCAGGGAGTTAGTCACCATGTGCCGCCCGGGAACTGACAGTGAAACAGGAGCCTTCCCCCCGCCATCGATGACGAGAGTGAAATCCGTGCCCTCAGTCTTGAAGCAGAGATCTTCCGCACGGACAAGTCCGCGGCCATTGCCGACCGTGATAAGCGCGGCCTTGGTGCGCTGGCGGAAATATTCGTGATAGTCGCACGTTGCGGGGATGAACAGAGCACCGTCAGATGGCAACGCGCGAGCAAGCATGCCTTTTTCCTCCGCTATGCCATCGCGGGAACCGAGGAACTCGATGTGGGCCGTGCCGATATTGGTGATGATGCCGAATTTCGGCCGGGCGATTTCACACAGCGGCGCGATTTCACCAGAGTGGTTCATGCCCATTTCCCATACGGCGGCGGAATGGGCAGGCTCAGTGGCAAGAACCGACAGTGGGAGACCAATATGATTGTTGAGATTCCCGCTCGTGGCGGACACATGATATCTGCGGGAGAGGACAGCCGCGGTAAAATCCTTAACGCTGGTTTTTCCATTAGACCCAGTGACGGCCACAACTGGCAGATCCAGTTGCCTGCGCCACCAGTGCGCAAGACGCTGCAAGGCAAGCAGGGTATCCGGAAGAACGATCACCGCTTTATCCGCAGGAAGCTCCCCTGCCCACCTATGAACGGCCACCACCGACGCGCCTGCAGCAAGGGCGGCGGCGGCAAAGGTGTCCCCATCAAAATTCTCCCCGCGTAGTGCGAAAAACAATGCTCCAGATGTCAACTTACGCGTGTCCGTGGAAACCCCGCCGCTAACGAGCACATCGGACCGTCCCGCGGCCACATGTGTGCCGAGGATCTCTGCGATCTGCTGTGCGGTTAGGGGTTTCATCGGCTTTCGGCAATGGATTGGGCGCGGTCCCGCAGAGCCTTGGATGCGTGCTTGCGGTCATCAAATGCGGTCGTGTGATCTGAAAACTGTTGGGTGGTTTCGTGACCTTTACCGGCGATTAGAATGATGTCTCCCGAGAGCGAGTTTTTTATGGCATGGGTAATCGCCTCGGCACGGTCTGGGATAGAGAGGTGCCCTCTGGTGCCCATACCGGTCTTGATTTCCCGGATGATGGCCAGCGGGTCTTCCGAGCGCGGGTTATCAGAAGTGATGATACAGGCGTCACTATAGCGAACGGCGGCAGCGGCCATGAGCGGGCGCTTGCCACGGTCCCTGTCGCCACCACAACCAAACACGGTAATGAGTCTGCGGGGATCAAGCTCCTTGAGCGTACGGCAGGCGTTTTCCAGCGCGTCCGGGGTATGCGCGTAGTCAACGAACACCGTAGCACCACCGGCATTACCAACATTCTCCATGCGACCCGGAACCTGCGGGGCATTGGCCATGGCGGCCACGGCCTCGCGTGTGCGGATGCCGCAAGCGTTTGCGACAGCAAGGGCTGCCAGAATGTTATAAACATTGAAACGTCCAATAAGAGGCGCGCGCACCAGATAGGTTTTCCCCCCTGCGGCAAGCTCGAACTCCATGCCGCGCGGGTTCTGACGGAAATTGTTGGCCCGAAAATCGCAGTGCACGCTAAAGCCGAAACGAATGACAGGCATCTTACCATCCAGAGATGCGGCGAGTTCCACGCCATGGGCGTCATCCACATTGATCACTGCCACCGGTTTTTTCCCGTGGGGATCCGCAACGAGTGAGTGGAACCATGCTGCCTTGGCCTTGTAGTATGCCTCAAGCGTGCCATGATAATCCAAGTGGTCCTGGGTGAGATTGGTGAAGACGCAGGCATCGAAGCCGATGCCCGCGACCCGCTGCTGATGAATGCCGTGCGAGGAAACTTCCATGGCCACTCCGCGGCAGCCGTGGTTCCTCATGTCATCCAATAAGCTAGACAGCTCGATAGACCCCGGCGTGGTGTGCTTCGCTGGCCGGGTGTTTTCCCCGTCATCAATCAGGATAGTTCCTAACAAACCAGCACGATGCCAAACGGATTTCATCAGGTGGTGGAGCAGAAAGACGGTAGTAGTTTTCCCGTTGGTCCCGGTAACTCCAGCGACCTTAAGATCGCGCCACGGATCAGCGGTCATAGCAGATGCCAGCAGAGAAAGAGCGTAACGACTGTCCGGCACATGCAGCCATGCCACGGAGGAATCAAGATCCGCAGGAGGGGCCGTTTCCGCGAGGATAGCCTTGCAACCTGTGGCAAGCACATCGGAAATGAAGCGGTGCCCGTCAATGGTGGTGCCGCGGATGGCGGCGAAGAGCAAGCCGGGGGCAGCCTCCCGAGAGTCGGCCGTTATTGCGGTAACTTCGGCATCGGGAGGGCCGGAAGCAGTCACCCTAGGAAGGGAAGAAATTAGATTGCGGAGAGTCATCGTGCGGAGGCGGAGGCGTCTGGGGAAGGAGCGGTGATAGCTTCAGTGGGAGGCAGATTCATGTAAGCTGCGGCGCGCGCGGCTATGTGGCCGAACACAGGCGCGGCTATAGTGCCACCAAAACGGGTTACCTTGTCCGTGCGTGGATCATCGATGACCACGATGCACACGAAGGCGGGTTTATCCGCAGGCAGCATTCCTACAAAGGAAACGGTATAACTGTTATTCAGATAACCGCGGCCATTGGGGTTATGGCGTTTTGCGGTGCCTGTCTTTCCGGCCACCTTATAGCCTGGAACCGCTCCCAGAGTGGCGGTGCCACCTACCTCGGTCACCTTCTGCAAGGCAGCGCGCATCTTGCGCGCAGTTTCGGGTTTCATGACTTCAGTGACCACCTGCGGTGGATAGTTTTCGACCACGGTGCCATCGTTGGCCACGAGCGCCTTGACGAGTTTGGGTTTTAGCAGATTGCCATTTCCCGCGATAGCGGAGTATGCACAGGCCATCTGGAGGGGGGTCACGTTCAAGGCATAACCATAAGCCGCACGGGAAAAGTCCACGGCATTGCCGGTGTTTTTAGCAATCCCTGCACTTTCCCCGCTGAGTTGAATGCCCGTCTTGCGGCCAAAACCGAAACGGTGGGCGTAGTCATAGAAGCGCTTGGGCCCCAATTGGCGGGCGAACTTGTAAGCCCCAACATTGCTAGATTTCGCGAGCACTCCTTCGAGAGTTAGATCCCCGTATGGATGGTGGTCAGGCACCTGAATATTGCCTTCTGAATACAACCCATTGCAGCAAAACACGGTGGTGAAGGGAGTAGCAACCCCTTCGTTGAGCACTCCCGATGTGGCCACAATCTTAAAGGTGGATCCGGGCTCATAAATCGCCTGGATGGCAAAATTGAATCCGTTTTCAGCGATGTTCTCCTTGCGGTTCAGGTCAAAGTGCGGGCGGCTTGCCAGAGCCATGATCTCGCCGTTCTGCGGGTCCATCATTACCACCGCGCCGCAATTGGAGACATACTCCTTGAGGCTGGCATCTAATTCCTCCTCGACAATCGCCTGCAGGCCCATGTCAATGGTTAGTTGCACATTGAGCCCGGCACGGGGAGGCATGAGGCTCGTGGAATTTCCAGGAACGACCAATCCGTGGGCGTCACGACGGTGCTCCTGCCAGCCATCGCGACCGGCCAAGTATTCCTCCATGCTGGCTTCCACGCCGAAGCGCCCGACCACCTTGGTTTCGGGTGTGCCATCATCTTCTTTTTGAACTTCGCCGGTGAAGCCAATCAGGTGCGTGGCGAGGTTAGGAGCTGTGTACCAGCGTTTGATAGAATTCTGAAATTCAAAACCCTGAATCCAGTGTTGATCCACAATCTCACGGAGATTCTCGGCCACGTCTTCGGGTAGATCCTTGGCCACTGGAATCCATTTTGACTTACTACCCTCTATGGCTTCACGGAGCTCCTCGCGGCGCATGCCCAATGGACGCGCCAACACGCCGATGGCGTAAGCCAAGTACTTCTGGACGATGACCTCGGTGGTTTCATTGGAGAGGATCTCACCGCGCAAGGCGCTGATGCGGTGGCGCTGTGCGGCGGGAGGGATGTCGTTCCATCCGGGTTCCGCAGAGGCTTCCTGATAGGCCAGAGCGTAACTCGCAAGCTTGGGATCCGTCAGGTGGTTTTTGTCCACATACACGGTGGAAACAGGAACACTCTTTGCCAGAGGTTCCTCGCGACGATCCACAATCATGCCACGAATCGCGGGAAGTTTTTCCACGCGATCGAACGCCTTGCTAGAACTCTCCGCATAATGCTGACGGTCAACCAGTTGAACCTGGACCAACCTCCCCGAAAGCACACTGAGCCCGATCACAAGGACCGAGCACAGGATGATACAGCGGGTGTGGAATGAGGATTTCACAAGCTAGGGAGAAGCGGAGGCGACGTTGCGCCGACTCACCAGCGCGGGGTTGACTTCTTCAACCACTGCCAGCGAGATCGGGTGGAGTTTGGATTTATTTTGTTCGAGTTGCTGGCGGATGGCGAAGCGGTTGAGAAGTTGATCCATGCGCATCTCGCAGGTCCTAATGTCCAGACGGCAATGTTCGACATGCTGGTCAACCGCGTCGATCTCCCGGTTAACCTGCACTTGTCGATTTTTGTAATAGGCGTGAAGTATACCTCCACAGGCCATAATCGTGGCGGCCAGGATCAAGGCGAAAAAGACGGAGGTGTGCGTGCGGGGTTCTTCTCGGCGACGGTTCATGGCATGGGGGCTAAAAGCCGTGCGACCCGCAGTTTTGCGCTGCGGGCTCGCGGGTTCAGGGTTGTCTCTTCAGCGGTAGGCGTGATAGCTTTTCTAGCAAGAAGCTCGAACTGGTAGTCCGGATTCGGCCGGGGTTCGGGCCAAACGGGGTCATCGATGAATGGCGCAGCCCGATGCCTGAGGAAGCGTTTAACCATCCGGTCCTCAAGGCTATGGAATGTGATCACCAGCAACCTTCCTCCGGGTTTGAGAACTGATGGAACGGCCGACAGCGCTCTGGCAAGGGATTCAAGTTCCTCGTTCACCGCCATACGGATCGCCTGAAAAGCGCGTGTGGCCGGGTGGGTCCGACCATGGCGGCCTATAGCAAGCTCAACACATGTGGCTAGTTCAAGAGTGGTTGTGAAAGGTTTGATAGCCCGTTGCTTCACAATAGCGGAAGCAATGCGGCGCGCTTTGGGTTCCTCCCCGAATTCAAAAAGGATGCGTGTGATCTCAGCTTCATCCCAACGGTTCACGACTTCCGCCGCGGTGTGTGGACTGGAAGGACCCATCCGCATGTCCAGCGGCCCCTCACGCATAAATGAAAAACCACGGATCGCACTATCAAGCTGGCGCGAAGAAACTCCAAGGTCCAGCAGCAACCCATCCGCCTGCCGACCCTGCTGAATTTCGGGAATCTCACAGAGGCCGGAAAAGTTCCCTTCCCACGTGGAAAACCGGGCGCCAAATTCGCTCAGTCGCGCACGCGCGTGTGCCAGAGCCTCAGGATCGCGGTCGATACCGAGCACAGTGGCACCTGCCTTAAGGAAAATCTCACTGTGCCCGCCGCCGCCAAGTGTGGCGTCAATGATGAACTTGCCAGGCGCTGCATCCATCCATGCGGCAGTCTCCGATGTGAACACCGGGTGATGATAGACCCCATGCCCTGGAGCATCGGAATAATCCGCAGGTATCTGCGCAGAAGACTGACAGGAAACGGAGCGCACACCCGCAGTGCCAGCAAGACCCGGTGCCACACCGGATACAGTGTCCTGTAGGTTAGAAAGAGATGACGACGGCCGCGCGGACAACCAGCCAGAAGCCGCGCAGGCCATCGTCTTTAAATGCGAAAGAAGCTCTGTCCCGAGAAACTTCTTCCGCCCAGCCAAAAAATCCACCGGACGCCGCGCCGACAACCAGCCAGGAGCGACGCGGACATCCGTTTGGTTCGATGCACGGGACCTTGTCCCGAGGTGATCCGCGCATCCATATGAAAGGAAACCCAAGTCCGGCACACGAACGCGAGCGACCTGAACCAATGCCAGGACGGGCGCTTCAAGTGTCAGAGTTGGAAGAAAAACAAACATTTTAAAAGTGGGTGGATTTGAACGTTACAAGATGCCCAGATAATCGATCTGTTTCTTCGAGCTCTTCTCATATTCCTCCATTTTCAGGAAATTTGCCTCGCTCCAGATCTCGAAATATATGCCGCGACCCACAAGACGGACATTGGATTCCGGGGCAATGCCGACCCTCTCCGCGACTTCTTTTCCAACAAGAAGTTTGTTTTGCTCATTCAGCGAGGCCTTATGACAGCAACTGGCGAGCGCGCCCAACAGGTCATCTTGTTCCATGAGGGATTTGCCACTTGTGAGAACCGACTCCACCCTTTTGTTGTAGGATTCTTGGCTCAGCACCTTAATCACAGGCAAGTCTTGGCGACTGGAAACCATCAAAAACAATATCTCGCCCAGCTTAGGTCTCCACGACGTTAAGATCGAGATCCGAAACTTCGGATCGACCTTATAGGGGTATTTCCCCACATATTTTTGGTAGTGATCAGTCATGGAAAAACCGACCGGCAAGTCGGACACTCATATGGTGCATTTTGGTACACTGGAGGTAAAGCAGAAATTACATTTTTCTGTAATATTTCTTTGTTCACTGATAATCAATGGGTTAAAAATGAAAAATTGAAGCTTTTTTCAATGCGCAAGGCTGTAATTCTTGGTTTTTTGTGGTTATTTTTTGATTTTCCATCCCTCAACAACCCTCAAATCCACTGTTTTTTAAAAAACAGCATGCCATTTTCATCTTTGGTGTACCATTGGCTTCTTCGGTGTACTAGGTCCAATTTTCTATAAAGACGGCACATATTCAGGACTACAAAAACCACCCTTATGGGCCTTATCAGCGATAAAATGGCTCAAGTCGGCTGTAAAGCGGGGGAAAAGCCTTGCCCGACACATGGCCGTGACCTAGGACCGTGGAGGCTGACTGGGGACGGCTTTCCCCATCCGGAAAGCCATCTCTTGCGCCTGACAAATCTGTGGCGGGCTCGACTCATGTCAGCCGCCCTATCATCCGGGACTGGTCTCCCACCCATGACTTCTGATCACTCATCTAACGCAAGCAAACGGAAACCATCCGGCGTTTCCGTATTGATGTATCATCAAGTAGGCGAGTTCCCCTCCCCCCGGATTCACCGTGCATCGTTTTGTCACGTGAACCGCTTCAAGGCCCACATGGCATGGCTGAAGACCGCCGGATACCATGTCATCCCGCTAGAGGATGCCCGAATGGGATTGTTCGGGAACAAGGCCCTGCCTGCTCGCTGCGTAGTCCTAACATTCGATGATGGGTGTGACAATTTCAGACAGCATGCCCTGCCAGTCCTCAGGCACCACGGATATCCGTCCGCCATGTTCCTGATTTCTAATATGATCGGAAAAACCACGGAGTGGATGACCGACATGGACTTCCAATCCCCACTGATGGATAGGCAGGCCGTTCTCGACATCCACGCGCAGGGTGACGTAACCTTCGGGTCGCACACTATGAATCACGTGCGTCTCACCCAGTGTGATAACGAAACGGCAAGGCGTGAGGTTTTCGACAGCAAAAAGCAGTTGGAGGACATATTAGGTTCCAAGATCGTGGATTTCTGTTATCCATACGGAAGTTACAACCAGCGGATACGAGACATGGTGAAAGAGGCGGGATACTTGACGGGACTCACCTGTATCAGAGGCATGGCCGACCGAGCGGAGAACGCCTACGAGATTCCGCGCAAGGCGATTTCCTACGGCGACACGGTTCCTGGCTTTTGGTGGAAACTAATCCGGAGGAGTTGAACCCACCACCAAAACCATGCGCATAGTCCAGATCATAGTGTCCAAAGGTTATGGGGGAGCGGAAATGCACACCCTGCAACTGGCACGAGGGCTAACGGATTTCGGCCACGAAGTGATGACGGTGGGCCCCGGAGATTCATGGATGAAACGGGAGTGTGATGCGGCAGGTCTGCCATTCCAGTGCGTCTCGTTCCACGGCAACTACGACCTGTTCGCGGTGCTACGGCTCCGGCGATTGATCCGGAAATGGAACGCCGATATCACCCACGGGCAACTCACCCGTGGCGCACACTACGCAACCATGGCAAGCATAGGCACGCGAGCCGTACCTATCAGCACATGCCATGCCACATCCTCCCACAAGCACATGCGTGGCAGCAGGAGAATCATCGCCGTTTCCAATGCTGTGGCTGAGAACCTCGTCAAACACGACTATCCCGCGGAAAAGATCCGGGTTATCCACAATGGTGTGCCACAAGCTAAAAAGGCCGGCCACCAGTTAGCTAGAAGCGAACTGGGCATTCCCACGGATGTTTTCGCCGCTGTCTGCGTGGGACGCCTGATCCCCGACAAGGGGCAGAAGGACCTAATAGAAACCATCGATGCACTCCACAAGAATATCCATCTGTATTTCATTGGGGATACCAATACCACGTATGGTAAAGAAATGCTGAACCTCGCTTCCGAGCATCCGCGCATACATTTCCTTGGCTACCGCTCCGATGTCCCGCGCATTCTCGGGGCCTTCGACCTGTGTGTGGCACCCTCAAGACGCGAGGCCCTATCCATCGCCCTGATCGAAGCCTCCCAGGCAGGCCTGCCTATTGTGGCTAACCGGGTGGGTGGCATTCCAGAGGTGGTGGAGGAGAATGAAAGCGGCCTTCTGGTCACCAGCAAACGCAACGACGAACTGGCCGACGCCATCAACCGCTTGGCGGAGGATCCGGCCTTGTGCGGGCGCTTCGGGGCGAGAGCCCAGAAAAACTATCAGGATGAGTTCACGGTGGAAAAAATGGTTGACTCCACGCTAGCTGTCTATCGGGAAGCACTGACCTAAGGTTTGGCCTTCTCTGGAATGCCTCTGGAAGGATATTCAAAGCAAATTATGCGAACCTGGATACCGAACATAAAGATTCGCTCGATTTGATGGCACTGCGACAATGGCGCTTCTATTCCAAAAATCTGATGGTAAAAACCCGCGCTTGCATCGGGAAAAGTTTGTTGCCTCGGCTCTTTCCTGCAAGAATTTCCACCGGAATTCACGAAGAACCAAACTTTTATAAACTCTGATCGCAACTAATTAAATTTGTTTGGGTTCAATCCTGAATTCCTGCCTCAAAATAATGAATCAGCAGAACCAGAAATTCATGCGCATTGTCCAGATCACTTCCGGTGACGGTTATGGAGGGACGGAAGTTCACACCCTCCAGATGGCGAGTGAACTCATCAAGGCAGGGCATGAGGTGATCATCGTGGTGCGGCCCGGCTCGTGGATCGAACAAGAGTGCAAGGCTGCAGGATTGCCTTACAAGAGCATACGGTTACACGGCACTTGCGACTTTTTAGCAGTGCTTAGGTTGCGACTACTGATCTGGAAATGGGGTGTCGATATCGTCCATGGACACCTCTTCCGCGCTGCCCATTACGCCGCTATGGCCTGCAAACACACCCGTGCCATATCCATCAGCACCTGCCATTCAACATGCTTCCACAAACACCTGTATAGCAGCAGAAAAATCATCGCCGTATCAAATGCAGTTAGGGAAACCTTGATTAATCATGGTTGTCCGGAGGAACAGATCAAGGTTATTCTCAACGGCGTGCCACAGGCCCAAAAAATCGACCGCCATCTTCTGAGATCCGAACTGGGCATTCCCTCAGATGTATTCGCCGCCGTCTGTGTGGGTCGCATGGACATAGAAAAAGGGCAAAAAGATCTGATAGAAACAATCCCCACACTCCGCGAAAACGTCCATCTGTATTTCATCGGCGACACCAACACCGAATATGGTCAAGAGATGCTGAATCTCTCACAGAGACACCCGCGCATCCATTTCATGGGCTTCAGGTCCGACGTCTCCCGGGTACTCAGCGCATTCGATCTCTGTGTGGCACCGACATATCGTGACGCTATGCCGCTCACCCTGCTCGAGGCCTCACAAGCGGGCTTACCCATCGTAGCAAACCGCGTGGGTGGCATCCCAGAAATTGTGGAAGAGAATAGGAGCGGCATCCTAACCACCCCTAGCCGTATCGATGAACTGGCAGAAGCCATCAACCGGATTGCCGGAGACCCGGCCATGTGCAAGCATTTTGGGAAACGGGCAAGCGAGATCTACCAAGAAAAGTTCACCCTGAACCGGATGGTTGACTCCACGCTTACGCTCTACGGGGAAATATTGGGCTGCCCCGGATTGCGTAACCGCAATGCCTGCCTTGCTTCATAGGCAGGAAACGACGATTTCAACCAGCGAAGGCTCGCTAGAATGTGCTTCTGCCTGGCAGCATGCCTAGAGCCAATCAGTCGGTAGAGCGCCAGTTTTAGGTAACAACCCATCAAAAGGGATGCTGGCATTTTCGTAGAGTGATTCGCCGCTGCAACATCATCAATGAAACCAAAATCCCGTGCTACCGACGAGAAAACGGTCCTGGCAACAAACGATTTTGCACCGCATTCATCCATCCAAGGTTTCCAAGCGAATACAAAGTGAAAGTTAGCACCAATGTCCAGATCATCCCATGCGATTTTTCCGAATAGGCGATTGAAATCTTCCGGGAGAAGGTGAATGCGGTGGCGGCACAAATAATTGATAGCCGTTTGATCCGCATAACGCATGGTTACGCCGGAGGTGATGAGTTCAAGATAACTTTCCCAAAAACGGCACTCCCTCATAGCTGCCAAGTTCATCCACATGAAACCTGCATTGACGTATGGAAGCTGTTGCTCCTCTTCAGAGAGTTGCACCCCCCCAGGGTATTCGTCTTGGAGCTTGGAAAAGCAGGGGTCCTGGCATGCAGCAACTAGGCAAGAGGAATATCCCGATTCCATTTCCTCGAGCGGAATAAACGGACGATTGCAAACGATGTCCGCATCCACGTAGTACACGGATGACGCCTGAAGAAGTTTAGGCAGGAGAAGACGCGCGTAAGTAATGAGAGAACCATTCATGAGGGGAACCGAGGGCAATTCCATCCTCTCAAAGTCCAGAAAGTGGAAATCCACCTCGATCCCCTGCTGCCTTGCAATACTCGCGGCATTCCTAACTATTTTCTCCCTTGTGTGCGGCAATATGCCACCGTCTACCACGTAAAAAACCACTGATTTCTGTTCTGCCCATAACAGTGCGGAACACACCATAACCCCAAGGCCGGGAGCAAAGCGTTCGTTTGCCAATGTGGTGATGATCAGCGGAGCCGGACTCATGAGAATGGCGTTACTTGCGGTACAATTGCGGGTTGAGCGCGGGATCATTGTACATCTTGAACTGATAATACACTGCAAAGGTCCGCGTCCGGGCCTTTACCGCGGCCACCAGTTCGCCCAGACAACGAACAAGGTCGCCGCGCTGGTGGCTGAGGCGGGTGAGTTTGACTAAGCAATTCTCACGATGATCCGCAGACGCGTCGTCACGCAGGGTTTCCTCCCGCATGTGAAATTCCTTGAGTGCCATGATAGAGAGGCGGTCAATGATCATTCCCGGGGTTTCCGAGTTCATCGGGAGACCCGTTAGGGCAGGGTTCAGCACTGCGGCGAGGAACACATCCATTTCCTCGATGAAATTGTTGCGTTGCTGGTTGTAGGAGTCAATGGCACGTTTGGCGCGAAACACGCGCTCGAAACCGAGATCGTCACGGCGGGCGATGTCCTCCTCATGCCAAAGCAGGAAGTTGCGCAGGTGATTTTCCGTCACCAGTCGGACCAAGCCATCCCCTGAGGCAGTGGGGGCATGCTCGTGCCATAGGCGGGTAAGGTCGGTCTGGATATCGGCGATTTCTTGTGCGTCGGGTTTCATCAGGGGCGTTGCGCGTGTTTACGATTGCAGGAGGCACGCCGGTCGGCAAGCCTTCCCTCCAGATGCAGGAACCACCGCCCATCCCGCTGCTGAAGAGTCTGTTGGTTATCAAACCATCGTCGCTTGGCGACATCGTCCATGGATTGCAGGTGATTCAGTCCGTGGCGAGGCAGTTGCCGGATTGCTGGATTTCCTGGGTAGTTCGGGACCGGTTCGCAGCTCTGGTGGAGGCTGCACCATTCATCAATGAGGTGATTTATTATCGGCGCAAAGAAGGCATCAGGGGACTGTGGAACTTATTAGAGTCCCTGCATGGCAGGCATTTTGACTCAGTGTGGGACATGCAGGGGCTGCTGCGTTCCGGCCTTATGACGGCAGCGGCGAATTCTCCTGTCCGCTGGGGGCGGGGCGACAACCGCGAGGGAGCCGGTTTTTTCTATACCAGCCGGATGGATATGCCCGAGGGCGATGGGCCGCATCACGCGATCCGGGTGCTTCAGGAATTCCCCAAACGCATGGGGCTGGACGCTGAAGTCACAATTCCACTGGAATTGAAACCAGGACCTGAATTCCCATGGTCTGCGTTTTTCTCAGGTCCGGCGGACCGGCAGTTCGTGATGTTCACCGACAGCCGCGGAGTGGAAAAAGAATGGCCGCATTTCGAGACATTGACCCGGCTGATTCTGGAGCACATCCCCGGCAGCAAGGTGGCATGGTGTGCGGGTCAAAAGATCGAGCCGCTCGGGTTTCCTGCAGATGGACGGTTTCTTAACCTCACGGGCTGCCCGTTTGACGAGATGATCGGGCTTTGCCGCCAGCCGTCGGTTTTCATAGGCAATGACAGTGGTCCTATGCACCTGTCCGCAGCGGTAGGTAACCCGGTTCTTGCCATCTTCGGCCCCACCTCACCACTGCGTTTCGGCCCGTGGCCGCAGGGATCCGCGCGAACCATGGCTGTTCAGGCTCCCGGCGGAATCCTGGGAAATCTCACCCCAGAAGTGGTTTTTTCCGGGGTGAAGAAGCTCCTCGCGAGACTATAATTCCGGGTCAAAGCCTTACAAATTTATTAGAAACCACCTCGCGGGCATTTCGTGAAAATATGCTCGTCAGGGGTGGCCTTGCTGGCAGAAATTCGGCTCGTGATCCATCCAACCGCCATCGTTTCGCCACTCGCCAAGCTCGGCAATAACGTCCGCATCGGTCCATATTGTGTGGTCGGTGCGCATGTGGAACTGGGCGACGACTGTATCCTTCATTCGCATGTGGTGCTGGAAGGCCACTCGACATTCGGACGGGGAAACGAATTCTTCCCCTTCGCGGTGGTGGGTGGAAAAACCCAGGACCTCAAATACACCGGGGAGCCAACCTATCTGGAAGTAGGCGACCACAACGTGTTCCGCGAGAACTGCACCGTCCACCGAGGCACTCACGAGGACCTGCCAACCCGGATAGGATCTAACAACCTACTGCTCTGCTATTCCCACGTTGCACATGACTGCCAGCTGGGCAATCACATCATTCTATCCAACTCGGTGGGGTTGGCCGGGCACATCATTGTGGAGGATCACGTGATCGTTTCGGGCTTGGCTGCCTGCCATCAGTTCTGCCGGATTGGCAAACACTCGATCATCGGCGGACTTGCAAAGGTGGTGCAGGACGTGCCACCGTTCATGATTGTGGACGGCCATCCGGCCGCCACGCGGGGACTGAACATAGTGGGCCTACAGCGCCGGGGATTTCTGGAGGAGGACATCCGCTCACTCAAGGCAGCCTACAAGAAACTCTTCCTCAAAAAGGATGGCAACCTGGCCAACCAGATCAGCGCACTCAAGGCAACCCACGAGGGGGACAACCCACATGTGGCATATTTGATCCACTTCATCGAGAATTCGGAGCGCGGCGTGACGCGGTGAGAAAATTTCCCCCCGTTTTTCCCGCAGGGCTTGCGGTAACGCTATGCGCCCACTAACCTGCGTGAGTGATCCGTCCTGTCGATGCCGTCATTGAGTTCCTCGAAGCCGAACAGGCGCGCGGCGTGACACACGTGCTACTCGACGACGACGCACGCGATGGCTTGCGGCATTTATACCGCCGCGCACAAACCGCAGAAAAATCCCCGGCTCCGAAAGCGCCGCCTGCGAAGACTGTTGAGAGTCCCACCACCCTAACAATCGACGGGGGTTCCAAAGAGGAACGTCTCGCTTCGTTACGCGCGCAGGCTGAATCTTGGGCACCTGCCAAAGCACTGGGCACATTGCGCGACATGATGGTTTTCGCCACAGGCGACCCCAATGCGAGTATCATGCTCGTAGGCGAAGCACCTGGCCACGAGGAGGAGAAAAAACGCGAACCATTTGTGGGCCCCGCTGGACAGAAACTCAACGACATCCTGAAGGCAATGGGACTTTCCAGGGAGGAAGTTTATATTTCAAACATTGTCAAATTCCGCCCGGCCACCCCCCGACAATCCACTAACAACCGTAAGCCCAGCCTGGAAGAAATGGCCGCCTGCCTGCCATTCATCCACGCCGAAGTGGCCATTGTTCGCCCGTCTTGCATCATCGCACTGGGTGGCACGGCCGCTGAAGGATTGTTAAATCTCACAGGCCCCGTGGGTTCCATGCGCGGATCATGGCATGATTTCAGGGGCATTCCGACACGCGTCACCTATCACCCGAGTTATCTGCTGCAGAGCGGGGCCGGTCAAACGACGAAACGCCAAGTTTGGGAAGACATGCTGGCCGTGATGAGACACCTCGGCATGACCATCAGCGCGAAACAAGAGGCGTTTTTCCTACCGAAATCCTGAAGACCTAATGGGCTAACGTTTTTTCCCCGAGGAAGCTGATGGCCTTGGGGACACGCTTGCGGCGGAGGGCAAATTGCCGCACTGCATGGTGCTGGAGATGCGCCACAGCCTCTTCTATGTCATCGGTGAAGAAGATCAGGTCCGGATCCCCCGGGCTGATTGTCCCCTCCTCCACCATGCGATGGACAAAGTCCACCAATGGTCTCCAGTAATCCTTGCCCATCAGGATGATGGGGAAGATCTTCAGTTTCCCGGTCTGGATAAGCGTCATGGTTTCGAACATCTCATCCAGGGTGCCAGCACCGCCAGGCATCACGATGAAGGCATAAGAATACTTCACCAGCACCACCTTGCGGGTGAAGAAATAGCGCATCGTGAGTGAGCGCTGGACATAGGGGTTGAGTTCCTGTTCAAAGGGAAGCTGGATATTCACTCCGATGGAGCGGCCACCGATCTCATGGGCCCCTTGATTGCTGGCCTGCATGATTCCGGGGCCACCTCCAGTCAAGACGGTAAACCCGAGCCGCGCGCAAGCCGCTCCCATCTGGCGGGCCATCTCGTAGTAGCGCGTCCCCGGCTGGGTCCTTGCCGAGCCGAAAATCGTCACGCAGGGACCCACGAAGTTCAGGGCACGGAAGGCTGTAAAAAGGTCCCGGGCGACACGAAACAAAGTGCCCAGATCATGCAGTCGCGAACTGGGCCCGGAAAGCAGCGACTGGTCCGGGCTTTCTAATTCGAAGAGTTGCTGCTGCTGGATCTCCTCCTCCGTGATCCGGTGCCCCCCATGGGTCTGCGGCAGTTTTTGAACATTGATTGAACTCACGGGGTAGGACTATCACACCTATTACCAAATGGGAATGCGAAAACCCGGAAGTCATTGACTCACGCCCATTGATGGCGAGAAATGGCGTTTCCCGCTCCCCGCCATACGCATGAAGGATGGCCAAGGACATAAACTTGAAGAAATAGATAGCTCGCCAAAAACAAATAGATCACTTAGTGCTTTGTCATGATCCCTTTCGACACAAACAAATCGATGCGCATTTCCTTCGGGGTGATGGCGGTGGCCTTGGTATTGATCGCATGGCTCCACTTGGGCGTGCTAGTTTTAACGTCCTTATTCGGCTTCTTCGTATTGGACAAGCTACGGATGGGAATGAGTAAAAAGTTTGCTGTCATCGTGTACGCCATCGTGATCATTGTAGCGGGCTATTTGCTGGTTCACTTATCGCGTCAGGCCGTCACCACCTTGCCGGAAATCGCAGAACAGGTCATCCCGAAAATTGTTAGCTATGCCGAGGAAAAGGAGATCGACCTGCCATTTGCCGACTACGCCGGCGCGAAAACCGTAACGGTTGACGCGGTCAAGGAAAGCTTTGCCAGTATAGGCCAACATGTCCGGAATGCGGTTTTTGGGTTTGCGCAGTTGCTAATAGGCCTGGTGTTGGCTGCGAGTTTATATCTCAGCAAACAAGTGGGCTCAGACTACGAACCGGAAACGTCACCAGACACTCTGTATGCGACAGTGATGCGGGATACGGCTGTCAGATTTCAGTTTTTTTATGCCAGCTTTTCACGGGTTATAGGCGCGCAGATCATTATTTCGGCCATCAACACAATGCTTACAGGAGGATACCTACTCTTGAACAACTACCCAAATAAGTATAGGATTGTTCTGTTGGGAATAACGTTTCTGTGTGGTCTGTTGCCTATTGTCGGCAATCTAGCTAGCAACGCACTCATCGTCGGCGTCAGTTTCTTGATCACGCCGCATATGGCCCTGGTAGCCTTGATTTTTCTCATCGTTATTCATAAACTGGAATATTTTCTGAACAGCAAGATCATCGGCGACCGGACCAAAAACCCGATGTGGTTGATGCTTATAGGGTTGGTGGTGGGAGAAAGACTTATGGGCGTTTCTGGAATCATCCTGGCTCCCGTGGTCCTCCATTATGTCAAGGTGGAGGCGTCACGACGTCGATTCTCCGTACCCGGGGAAGCCAACGCTCCGCTGGGAGACTCGTAGCGCCAGGAGCGTATTTAACGCACGACTTCCGGCTTCAACACGCCAACATATGGCAAGTTGCGGTATTTCCCCTGATAGTCCAAGCCGAAGCCAACGACGAATTCATCGCTTATTTCAAAGCCCACGTAGTCCACCTGCACCTCCTCCGCACGCAGCTTGTCCTTGGCCAATAAGACTGCGGCACGCACCCTCGCAGCTCCCTTCTCGCCCAGCCTTCGGGAAACCGCATGCAGAGTCCTGCCAGTGTCCAGGATGTCATCTAACACCAATACACTCCGACCTCCGACTTCGGGGAAACTCCGATCGAGAAAATCCACTGTCCCGGCACTCGCGGTGCCGCCGTGATAACTCGTGACGTTAAGGCACTCAATCTCGAGCACGTGCGGCATGCGCCTGAGCAAGTCAGCGGCAAAGACCAAAGCACCCTTGAGCAGGACGATAACCATTAGAGCGTCACTAGGAAAATCCCGCTCGATTTCACAGGCCATCGCATCCAGACGCTTCCGGATCACCTCCCCGTCAAGCAGTATCCGTTCAATATCGTCGCGCATGACCTAGCTAGGCATTTCCACAAGCGTGTGCCAAGCGATCACTGCATATCACCAATCTGGACCTAGGCCGTATCGCCCGGCCACCTCTAGCAAATCTTCACGCATGGGCCATTCGTCCGGGCGTTCACTGGTGGAGTGGCGTTTGCTGGCACCCTTGAGCATCATGCAGCTGGTGTTGTCGCCTATCCGGCGGATAGTCTCAACCTCCTCCGGCGTCAGGCGCAGGTCTGGCAATGCTGCAAACTCGCAGATTTTATCCTCAATAGGCCGGGCAGACTCCCCTGCCTCCTGGATGAATGTGGGAACCACGCTCTCGACCGCTGGATGACTGAGGTTCCAAATCGAGGCAAACTGCAACAAGGTAAGCCCGTATTTTTCCATGATCGGGCGCATGCGTTCGGCCTTTTCCATACCGTGCTGGACCCAACCCTCCGGGCGGAAAGAACGATGGTCTCCCGCCTTGAACTCGTGGCCAGGCAATCCGAGATCGCCGTGAAACACGCCACCGTGATCGACCACGCGGGTCATCACTTTGACCCCGTGTTGTTCACAGGCGGGCAGTGTAAGGCCAACCGGCCAAGGCTCTAAAGGATTAAGAATGAGCATTGCCCAATCGATAATTTCCCCATAGCGCTCAATGCAGTCAACGAGGTCGAGCGAAAATCCGTTGGCTGGACCGGGAGCAATTCCTAGCAGGTTCGCAATCCCCTCGTCTTTCAGACTTTTCATAGCCTGCCACACGACCTCACTGGTGTAGCCTGTCTCGTCCGGATTATGGAGCATCAGAAGATCGAAACGGTCAGTGCCGCAGCGTTCGAGTTCCTTTATAGCAGCCATGCGCACAAAGTCCGCGTATTTTTCAGGCCCGCGGAGTGCCGGATCGGTGAAACGCGGGTAACCCCGGCTACCCATGCGCTGGCCATCGTAAAAATCGTGGCCTATCATGCCTGTGAGACAATACGTGTCACGGTCAACGCCCTGGAGCGCACCACCTAACAATTCATCCGCCTTGCCATTGCCATAAACATCGGCAGTGACAAATGTCCGGATTCCGGCTTGATAAGCGGTTTGAATGCAGCCGATGAAACGCGCTTCAGTAAGAGTCTCGCCAAAGTGCATGAAACGTCCGCCGCTCCATGTGCCATATGCTGTGGTGGTGGGGTCCATCATAGTGAAAGAAGGCACGATTACGGTCGGAAACCGGGCGGGTCAACCCCGAAGCAACATACGGCATGAAACATCCCTATAATAGCGGTGAATTTCCAAGGCAGCCTGCGGGGACGTTCGGAGTCCCGCGTTTACGCGGTCTTATCGTTCTTCACTCCCACCCAAAAAACTCTTCCTCTGCGCTGCTCTGCGCCTCCTTCGCGCCCTCTGCGTAAGCCTCTCCGCTCGGTTCTACGTTTAATCACCTTGTCAGCCCACCCGCATCTGGTTGAATCCCCGTTATGAAGAAAGAAGACCGCGACTTCCTCTATCGATTACTCGAAACCCCAAGTCCCACAGGATTTGAAATGCCGGGCCAGCGGGTGTGGGCGGAGTGGATCGGCCATCACGCCACCACTGTCGATTGCGATGCCTACGGCTCCACCTGGGCCACGCTCCCCGGCAAGTCAAAGCGAATCGTAATGCTCGAAGCCCATGCCGACGAGATCGGGTACATGATCAAATACATCGACGAGCGGGGGTTTCTTAGGCTCGACCGCGTGGGTGGATCAGATGCCGCTACCGCACGTGGTCGGCGGATCACCATTTTCGGTGACAAGGGGCCGGTGTCAGGAATCATCGGCAATACCGCCATCCACTTGCGGCGGGATGATGTCGGTTCTGAAAAAGCGCCAGCCGTGCATGATTTATGGGTCGATGTGGGAGCCTCTAATCCCGCCGATGTGGCAAAACTCGGCATCCGCCCCGGCCATCCGGTCGTCTATCAGGATGGCCCGCTCGAACTGGCCAACAAGCGTCTTATCGGCCGCGCATTGGATAACCGTATCGGCGGCTACATCATCGCCAATGTGATGAAACGCATCGCCTCCGGCAAAAGAAAGCCCGCCTTCACACTAGTCTGCCTGAATGCGATCCAAGAGGAAATCGGTGGCCACGGTGCGGTCATGGCCACCTATCGACTCAAACCCGATGTCTGCGTTTGCCTGGATGTCACCCACGCCACCGACACCCCGGGCCTGGACCCCGCCAAACACGGTAACGTGAAACTCGGCGGAGGCCCATCCCTCACCCACGGCACCGCCAATCATCCACTGGTGGTCAAGCGCCTCATCGAGGTGGCCACGGAAGCCAAGCTGCCCATCCAGCACGAAGCCAGCAGCCGCTTCACCGGCACGGATACCGACAAGATCTTCCTCAGCCACGAAGGCATCCCCAGCGCGCTGGTTTCCCTGCCGCTGCGCTGCATGCACTCGGTCGTGGAAACCGCTCACCTCGACGACATCGCTCACACCATCGATCTCCTAACGAATTTCGTGCTGTCACTCGGCGAGAAGGACGGATTCCACCAGAGCCTTTCGGTTACCAAAGTGTCATAACCACTCGTATATTGCCCCAACATCATACCGTTATTGTGCCGCTGCGGGACTCCGGAGACACCCTTTGTGAATCTGAACCGATCCGGGATTACCTTGACCACTACGGGCGCATTCTGTTAATGCAAGCATGAACGCCATGCACACCGCCATGCAGATCTTCAGAACCAGCGGAACCCGCACCGTGATGCCGCTGGCGCTCGCCATCGGGTTGCTCGGCACCACAGCTCTCCAGTCAGCCGCGGACGACGATCCGGTCTATCAGCGATATGCAAGGAAAGTCGTGCTGAAGTCGGTCATCCGGGAGGACCCAAACGACCCATTTGCTTCCACTGACTCCACTGACAAGTGGCCAGTTCGCACAAAGCCCGCCACCCAGCGCGATGTGGATGAGCGCAAAGCCGTGTTCACCCTGGCGGGACTGGGCGAGGTCCGGATGGCAAAGTTGCCGGAGTGCCCGATCACCTGCACCTGGACCACCCTCAAGCAGTTTCCGCGCGAGGATGACGACGGCAACATGACCTATGACGACACCTGCCGTGTCGTTCAGGCCGAGGAGTTGCGGGTCAATGGCGAATGGCGGCGCTATTTCGGCTTGGTTCACGACCAGGGCGTCGCAGTGGCACCGGCGACCGAGGTGGATTTATGGCTGCCGTCGGACGAGGCTGACGATATCCGGTGGATGAATCTGCCGGGCGGCCTGGATTGGGGATTCAAAACGCTCGGACGTTTCGCCGCGGAACTTCCCAAATCCGGCGATTTGCATGCCGCCGATCCGCTGCCGGTGGAGATGTATGTTAAAAACTGCACGGCGGTTGCCAAGGCCCAGCCGACTGACTTCTATCACGGTCCCGATCAAGACGGGCCGGCATGGCGCAAGGGTGTGAAGCTGGTCGTCCAGTTCGCATCCTTCGCACCGCGCACGCCGGATGCGAATTACCCGGGCGATGACGATTACAAGTCGTTGGAACCCAAGCTCGCCGCGACCTTCGTGGCGAAGGATTCGGGACGCTTGCTGGAGACGGGCGAGACGGTGAAGGTGGGCTCCTTCGACCTCCGCGATTGGTATGACCTGCGCGAACCGGGTTACTATCAGTTCTACTTCGATTTTGATAAAGACGCGATGAAGATGCTCAAGGGCAATTCCCGGGGCTGCGCCAGGACGATACTTGGCTTCACCGTAGGCACGCCGCCGCTGCGGTTGTCGGTGGCGGAACTGAACAAGGAGATTCCGCCGCTAGGCGGCAAGGATGTCGGGGAACATATCCGGAAACTCATCCATGAAACATGCAAGGTTCCTGCGCCGGACCCCGCCGCTAGAGCGGAAATCGTGTGGTCGGAACCCGCCGGAGGACTGCGGTCCAGAATCATTCATGTGACTCAAGGTGGCTACTCCGGCTATGTGGTGCTGGTCGGTTTGAAAAACGTTTCACCTGATTCGCTGTTAGTTCCAATGGGCCATCCGGCGCTACCACCGCAAAAAGGATTGTTCGAGTTGCAGGTCCGCAGCGGATCGGCGGACTGGCAGACCGTCGAAGGATTCGACGGCTATCGGTGCGGTGGCATGGCATTCCATGGGATGCTCGACAATGCGGCAAGGAAGGCGCAGATAGCCAACAAGGCGTCCGGGAACACTATGATATCCCTGGCTCCCGGTCAGGAGGCGGTCGTGTATCTGAGCGGCAAGGAGGATCCAATTCTTGCGAAGGCCGCGGGGATAAGGATTGTCCTGCGTCAGAACGCAGCAACGGCACCCAAAGGCGGATGGCTGGGCACGGTGGCTACGCCTCCCGTTGCGGCACGGCGGGATGAGAATATGCCTAATAAGTTGACTGACAACCTGCCATTTCCCGCATTCTATCCGGACTTAGACCCTAAAGGATTCACGGGAGGAAACATGTCGGGTAACGAACCGGCCGTGCGACAGTTGTGGATTCCAAACCAGCCATTGCTGGCCGCGCTCAATCGGTTCGACGCGGATGGCGTTCGGCAGGAGTTTGAACGACGAATGGTGACCGAGAACGATGAGCCGATCAAGATATTGCTTGCATCGGTGGCCGCTGGCAACGGCAGCCAGGCGGCCGCGCTCTATCTGCTGGAGCTGATGCAAGGGACGGACTATAATACGGCACAGAATGTGTTCGCCATCTTGGCGCGACTGGTCTATCACTTTGACGAGCGCCAACCCGAGTGGCTGTTAGCCATGGTGGAGGCGGCACTCTCGGACGGGCGCTATGCGACGGGGCGGAGAAATTGGGCAGGGTCTCCGGTCACGCTTTCCTACATGGCGGACGAGGATGCGCGTCTGGCATTGGCTCTGGGGCAGGTGAAGTGCCGGCAGGCGGTGCCGTTTCTGATGGAGATGGTCAGGAGGACCAAGAGCCGCATGCCGATCATGGCCTTGGGCGACATGGGTGACCCGCGGTCCATACCGACTCTGTTAGACATCGTGAAGACGACGGGCAAGACGGCGAAAGACGACGCATCCGGGAATGGACTTTCGCCAGAGAATTTCGCCAGGGCGGTGGCGGCCCTTGCCGACCTGAAGGCCGCCGATGCGGTGCCGGAGTTGCTGGATTACGCGGGGTTTCCCGATGTGATCAAGGCCCTGGAGAAGATTGGCGACCGACGGGCCGTGCCGGTCTTGCGCGCGCTTGTCGAGAACGAAGGCAGGATCATCCGGGATGGCAAGAGCATCTATCCGAAGGTGGCTGCGGAGCGTCTGGTGCATGCCAAAATCGCGTTGGCGTCGCTGGACGATGGCGACGCCGTGCCGCGACTGGCCGCGTTGCTCGGCGACAAGTCGTTCGGTGAGTTTGACCGGCGGGAGGTGGTTTGGCGGCTAGGCGAGCGGGCCGATCCGCGGGCGATCCCATTGCTGATAAAGGCGATCCACACCGATCCATCGGGTGCGGTGGTCAACCAGGCGATCACCGTGCTGGCGTTTTTCAAATACAAGGTGGCGGTGGCCGGGTTGATCGAGTGCTTTGATGCCGACTTCAAGGGCAAGAATGATTGGAAGCGGGCCTACGAGCCCGGGATGTTTCAGGACAATATCGCCGAATCGCTACGGGCGATCACCGGCCGCAGCACTGGCACCGACAAAAAACAGTGGCTTGAGTGGTGGCAAAACGATGGGCAAGCCGACGATCATCTGAAGTGACCTTTCAGGATATCATTGGTCAATCTGTAACCCATGTCCTCGGTTCATACCAATCCGTAAAGATAGCAGGCCAGCCTGCCCTCCTGGGTAAGACAATCCATTCCATTCATAGTCTAAATTCCCAAGAGGACGGGCACATTTGCGGATTTTTCTCGTCGGAGCGCATATCCTCCCTCACCTTCCCGCCGCCATGCTCAAAGCCGGAATCGTAGGACTGCCCAACGTCGGGAAATCGACCCTCTTCAATGCCGTGACCCGCACCCGCAAGGCAGAGGCGGCAAACTATCCTTTCTGCACAATCGATCCGAACGTCGGGATCGTTACCGTGCCGGATGCCAGGCTGGCCGTGCTTTCAAAAATCTCAGGTTCGAAAAAATTAGTACCTACGGCTATTGAGTTTGTGGACATAGCCGGCCTTGTGAAAGGAGCGTCCGAAGGCGCGGGCCTTGGCAACCAGTTCCTGGCCAACATCCGCGAAACCGACGCCATCGTGCAGGTGGTGCGTTGCTTTGAAAACGACGACATCATCCACGAGCTAGGCACTGTGGATCCCATCCGAGACATCGAGATTATCAACTCCGAGTTGATCCTTGCGGATCTTGCCGCACTCGAAAAACGCCGCACCTCGCGTGAGAAAAAATCCAAGGGCGGCGACAAGGAGGCCAAACGAGAAGTAGAACTCATCGACATCATTGTGCCACATCTTGATCAGGGAAAACCCGCCCTCACCTTGGAATTCAGCGATGAGGACCAAGCAATTGTCCGGGAATTTTACCTACTTTCGTCCAAGCGCACCATCTACGCCTGCAATGTTTCGGAAGACGAACTGGCCGGGGCGATTGAAAATCCGAACTCACACGCACAAGTGGCACGTGTCCGCCAGTTTGCTGCTGAACACAGCGGCTCCGAGGCGGTGGTCATTTCCGCACGCATCGAGGAGGAACTCAGCGATCTTTCTCACGAGGAAGCCGCCGAGTTTCTCAAGGACATGGGCGTGGTCGATTCCGGAGTGTCGTCGCTCATCCGCGCGGTCTATCATCTATTAGGATTACGGACCTATCTCACCACTGGCGTTCAAGAAACCCGCGCATGGACCATCCATGAGGGTGACAAGGCCCCTGCTGCGGCTGGCGTGATCCATACGGACTTCGAGCGCGGCTTCATCGCCGCAGAAGTCGTGCACTTTGATGATCTTGTTACCCTTGGTTCCAAGAACGCAGCCAGGGAAGTCGGCAAACTCCGTATCGAAGGCAAGGAATACATCGTCAAGGACGGCGACGTTATCGAGTTTCGCTTCAATGTGAGCAAGTAAGCCCGGCTGCCTGAGTGCTCTGCTACAGTTCTCCTCCAAGCGCCTCTTTCAACACCCTAGCCATGACGGCATAGCCTTTGGCGTTGGGGTGGATACCATCGGGTGAGAATTCGGGAATCAGAGTCTCACCATCGGGACCTTTCATCCTGGCATGGTAGTCCACATAGACGAGGCCGCATGTGCGGCAAAGTTCCTGCAGTTGCGTGTTGATTCTCCCTGTCAGAGCCTTTCGTTCGGAGTTTTTGTGCGGCGGCACAATGTCAGAAGGAAGGATTGAGCAAACCACTAGTTTCTGTCCCGCCGCTTCACACATGGAAACGATCGCTTTTATATTAGAGATACATAAGGTCTCCACCACCCCTTCTGGAGTCCCCTCCACGCGCCACCACGGGTCGCCGTCGATGGCAGCAATATCATTGGTGCCTATCATCAGGATCACCGTTCCAGGTTTGAGTTGGAGAGCGTCGGCATCAAAACGTCTCCTCACATACTCGCTGGTGTCTCCACCGATGCCACGGTTCACGAGGAGTCTGCCGCTGCCGCCAAAATAGGCATTCAGCTCCCAGAAATGGGTGATGGAATCGCCGATAAAGAGGAAGTCCGGTCTCCTGCCAAGGCTCAGGAGTTCCTCGTTCTTGAAGTCAAACTCCACCCGACGAGTGTCCGCCAAGACAGTTTTCCCGAATTCACCGGGACGGATGAGATTGGGGACGCTGTTCACAGAAGAATATCTAACCGTCAGAAAATTAATGACCCCTCAGGCCACCGCCAGAGGGGGAATTCCTAACATTTCCGGCAAAGCCTCGCGCGGGCGCCATGTGAGAATTTCCGGCTCACCACTGGTAATGAGCACGGTATGCTCGAAGTGGGCTGAGGGTTTGCGATCCTCAGTAACGACCGTCCAACCATCGCCAAGAATGCGGACAGATGGAACACCGGCATTGACCATTGGTTCGATGGCCAAGGTCATGCCTGGCGCAAGAAGAGGGGTCTTGCCTTGAGGCCGGTAGTTAGGCACTTGGGGTTCCTCATGCAGGCGACGTCCCACGCCGTGGCCCACAAACTCACGCACCACGGTAAAACCCAGAGGGGCAACAAATTCCTCCACAGAACCACAGAGATCACCCAAACGCTTGCTGGCGCGGGCATGGGTGATGGCCTCGAAGAGTGACTGTTCAGTAGCAGCCAAGAGGCGTTTAATCTCATCCGGAATATCACCGGCAGCCACCGTGGTGGCGCAATCACCGATAAAACCGTTCTTGCTGATGCCGACGTCAATTTTCACGATATCACCAGGCTGGATGCGACGCGGGCCGCCGATGCCATGGACAACCTCCTCGTTGATGGAAATACACGTGTATCCGGGAAATCCTCGGTAGCCTAAGAACGCGCTCTTGCAATCGTGCTTGCGCATCAGTTCGGCCGCGAGTTCGTCAATCTCACCAGTGGTACGGCCAGGCTCCACCTCCTTGGCTAGCGACTGAAGAATCAGGGATGCGATGGACCCCGCAGTCCGCATGAAATTGATTTCACGCGGGGACTTAATAGGAATACGGGGGTGGCGCATGAGCCATCAGTGAATATTGTTAATACTATTGTATATGATGGCAGTGAGGCCGATCACAACCAGAATGGCAATCACAGTCCAGAGATAGATGATAGCAGAGCGGGGCGCTGCATTGCTTCCCTGATTGAGACGATCGTAACGACCTTTGAGTTTACCCTTCCGCAGGAAGCCATCGTAGTGTTTCTGCAGGAGCTGGGTTTCCACCTGACGCATCACGTCAAGCACCACACCCACCATGATGAGCAGCGAGGTGCCGCCGAAGAACTGAAGAATAGGAGAACCGAGTGGCAGGCCCATGGCCCAGCCCGTTAGGACAGGAAGAACAAACAGAACCGTCAGGAAAACTGCGCCGGCAAAGGTGAGGCGAGTCATGGTGAAGTCCATGAAATCAGCTGTGGGCTTTCCAGGGCGCACGCCCGGGATATACCCGCCATTGCGTTTGAGATCCTCCGCTATCTGCGAGGGCTGGAACATCATGGCCACCCAGAAGTAGGAGAAAAGGAAGATGCCTATGCCGCCAAGGAGGTAATACCATGTGCCACCGCGGATGAGTTCACCATATAGCTTGGTGGACCATGCTTGGCCCGGGAAAAACCAAGTGAGCATCATCGGTGGAAGTGTGAGCACAGTAGTGGCAAAGATGATGGGCATCACACCGCCATAGTTCACCTTGAGCGGTAGATATTGGGTCTGTCCGCCGTATTGTTTGCGCCCGACCACACGTTTCGCATATTGCACGGCAATGCGGCGCTGAGCCTGGGTGATGGAGATCGTGCCAGCAATAACCAGAAGCAAGAGCGCTATCATGACCACCAATAAGACAGAATGGAAGGCATTGTCCTGACCAACGACGAAGAATTTCCACGCCTGCATCAAGGCACCCGGCAAGCCAGAAATGATATTGACGGTGATGATGATGGAAGAGCCATTACCAATGCCGCGCTCGGTGATCTGGTCTGCTATCCACAGAATAAGGACGGTGCCTGCAACAATAGTTAGAACAGTGAAGCATAGCCAAAGATTGCTAGGATCTGGAACCAGTTTCCCGAATTGCTCAATGCCGGACATGTAAGGCAGTTTGCCGGGATTCTTGAGTGAATTGGCCACAAAGAACCCTTGAACGAGAGCAATGCCAATCGTGATGTAACGGGTGTATTGGTTGATCTTCTGACGGCCACCGTCCTCACGGGCGAGGCGAGAGAGTTTAGGCACAACGGCCGTCAACAACTGCACCATGATGGATGCGGAAATGTAGGGCAAGATCCCCAGCGCAAAGATACCGCACTGCTGCAGGCCACCTCCGGAGAATACGGAGAGCAACGAAGACACCCCGCCTGGGCTCTTGGGGTCCTGTTGCTGCATGTGATCCAGCCATGCCTTGATGACGGCGGGGTCCACCCCCGGAAGCGTGATGTGCACGCCCAGACGGATGATGATGATCAGGGCGAGGGTGAAAAGGATACGGTACCGGAGTTCCGGAATTTTCCAGGTGTTGGTGAAGGCGGAGATCATAGCGGATGGAAAAGGATAACGACGTGCAGGTTATATACACGACGAGGAAGCGTGCAAGCGCTTCCCCATCAGAGATCGGAGATCGTCCGGAAAATGGGTCAAGCGCCGGGTGCAGTGACTGAGCCACCGGCTTTTTCAATCTTTTCGCGGGCGGAGGCACTGGCATTGCCAATCACCAGCTTGAAGGCCTTGGTGACCTCTCCGACACCGAGTGCCTTGACAGAGTCGCTAGGACCGTTGACCAAGCCTTGCCCGCGCAGGGCGGCCTCGTCGATAGTTGCTCCGGCATCGAACAAATCATCAAGTTCGCCCACGTTGAATACGGCTACCTTGTCGCGGAAATCATAGTTATTGAAACCGCGCTTAGGCAGACGACGGTGAAGCGGCATCTGGCCGCCTTCGAATCCGACACGAGTACCGCTGCCGGACCGCGCTTTCTGGCCTTTGTTGCCTTTGCATGCTGTCTTGCCGTGGCCGGAGCTTTCGCCGCAGCCGAGCCTCTTGATGGAGTGCTTGGCTCCAGGATTGGGGCTATAGGAGTGGAGGTTCATGGGAAGAATTACTGATTGAATGTTAAATGCTATAGGGAAGAGGATCAGTCAGATCCGTGATCTTCTGTCTTTCAGATCGCCTTATCTTTCTTCTGCTTGCCACGACCGGAGAACACCTGATCGCGAGTGCGAAGCTGTGAAAGAGCCTTGAGCGTGGCTTTGACAACGTTTGCGTGGTTGGACGATCCCATCGACTTGGCGAGGATATCGCGAATGCCTACTGCCTCGCATACGGCGCGGACACCGCCACCGGCGATGATGCCTGTTCCCGGTGAGGCTGGTTTGAGGAGCACCTTGCCGCCACCAAATTCAGCGTAGATTTCGTGAGGGATGGTACCGTCAACAATGCTCATCGGTTTGAGCACCTTGCGGGCACCTTCGCTGGCTTTCTTGATGGCATCCGCTACTTCGTTTGCCTTGCCGAACCCAAGTCCAACCTTGCCAATCTTGTCGCCGGAAACGACTAAGGCCGAGAAGCTGAAACGGCGTCCGCCTTTCACAACCTTTGCGCAGCGGTTGATGAATACAACTTTCTCAGAGAGCTCGTTGCCTTCGGAATCCACTGGGGCCTGGCGCTCTTCGCGACGAGGGCCGCGACCACGACCACCTTGTCCGCCACCTTGGCCACCGCCTCCGCGGTATCCACCACCGGTGGACGGCTGATGCTGGGGTGTGGGGGTCGCCACGATTGCGGGCGTTTCGTTATCAGGAGTTGTTACCATGATGAGGATCGGGTCAGAGCGTTAGAATTGGAGTCCGCCTTCACGCACTGCATCGGCGAGGGCTTTGATTTTTCCGTGATAGAGGTGACCACCGCGGTCGAAGACCACGGCGCTGATGTTGACGCCCTTGGCGCGTTCCGCGAGGAGCTGACCGACCTTCTTGGCGCTCTCTACATTCGAGGAGGCCTTTTCGAAGGACTTGTCGAGGGTGGAGGCGGAAACGATCGTCTTGCCAATGGTGTCGTCCACGACCTGTGCGTAGATGTGTTGATTCGAATAGTGGACGCTCAGGCGCGGACGCGTGGCCGTTCCGGAAACCTTGCGGCGGATACGGTCGTGAATGCGGCGGCGGATCGTCTTGCGGTTGATGGTACTCATGTTGCCGGGATAGATTAAAGATTGATGGCAGAGGTAGTTTGTTATTTGCCGACGCTCTTGCCTTCCTTGCGGCGGACGTGCTCACCAACATAGCGGACTCCCTTGCCCTTGTAGGGCTCGGGCGGATAGAACCCGCGGACTTCTGCGGCAAACTGGCCGACCACTTGTTTGTCGATGCCTTCCACCTTGATTTTGGTATTTTCGTTAACCGTGACGGTGAGACCGGCCGGGATAGGGTGGAGCAGCGGATGAGAACGACCGAGCGAAAGGTCGAGTTCCGTGCCCTTGACTGCTGCGCGCAGGCCGACGCCATGAATTTCAAGATCTTTCACGTATCCTTTGGAGACGCCAATGATCATGTTCTGGACAAGACTGCGGGCGGTGCCGTGGAGAGCCTTGTGCTGGCGCTGCTCAGTGGCGCGAGAGACAATAACGTTGCCATCCTCGCTCTTGAGGGAGATTCCATCAGGCAGGTTAAAGTCAAGTTTGCCCTTGGGGCCTTCGACTATGACAGTACGACCGTCAAGTTTGACGGCGACTTTCTCCGGGAGAGATATAGGTTTGAGTCCGACTCGTGACATGTGTTGTGTTCCTTTCTCGAGTTGGGGGTTTACCAGACGTTGGCGAGGAGTTCGCCGCCGAGTTTTAGACGCCGGGCATTGCCACCGGACATCACGCCTTTCGAAGTCGAAAGGATAGAAATGCCGAGGCCTGACATGACGCGTGGGAGCTCGTCAGCGCCGACATAGTGGCGGCGGCCGGGAGTAGAAACGCGCTTAAGATCAGTCAGAACGGAACGGCCGTCCACGAACTTTGGCTTAACCTTGAGTTCGGTGAGCTTGCCGGTGACGACTTCGTAGTTCCAGATATAGCCTTCCTCCTTGAGGATGCGGGCGATATCCGCCTTAATTCTGGAATAGGGAGCTTTGAATTCCTCATTGCCGGCACGGGCTGCGTTCTTGAAACGCGTGAGGAAGTCAGAGATTGGATCGGTGAGAACTGCCATGGTGGTGTTTCCTGATAGGGTGGTTTAATGGTTACTGTCCGTTAGACACCGGCAGTTGCGGGGACTTCTTCCTCGCTGGTTTTCTTGATGTCGCGGAACGGCATACCGAGCTCGGCGAGCAAGGCGCGTCCCTCCGCATCGCTAGTGGCGGAGGTGACAAAGATCAGGTCAAAGCCGATTTGACGCTTGATCTGGTCGATTTCGATTTCCGGGAAGATCGATTGCTCCTGAATGCCGCAAGCGTAGTTGCCACGACCATCGAAGGACTTCGAGGAAATGCCACGGAAGTCGCGGATGTTCGGAGCCGTGATGTGGATGAAACGGTGCATGAACTCCCACATGCGTGCGCCACGCAGAGTGACGCGAGCGCCGAGAATTTCACCCTCGCGGAGTTTAAAGTTAGCGACGGCCTTCTTGGAAAAGGTGGTGGACGGGCGCTGGCCAGTGATCTTCTGGATCTCGTTCACGGCATCCTCCACGGCGACCTTGCGGTCCGGTGATTTTCCCATGCAGGATGTCACCACAATTTTTTCGAGGCGTGGGACCTGATGGACATTGGTGTAACCGAGCTTCTTGGTGAGAGCCGGTACCACCGTGTCTTTGTATTGTTGCTGTAGTGGCGGTAGTTTCATTATTTTTGCGGGTCAGCGCGGTTGTTGGGGCGCTTAAGCGCGGGCGGAAGCGGTATGCTTCAGCCCACTTTCTTAACGTTGGAGATATGGACAGGGCCGTCGATGGTTTTGATGCCGCCAGTGGCGTCGGCTTCAGTAGGTTTGGTGGCTTTTTTGACCTGGCGGCCGCCTTCGACGACGACCTGGCCCTTGGAAGCATTCACCAGCAGCACCGTGCCACGCTTGCCTTTGTGGTTACCGGTGATGATTTCGACTTGATCGCCTTTTTTGACGTGGGTCTTGATGCGGCTCATGGGAGTGAAAATGGTTGGAGGTGGGGATGGATGGTTAGAGCACCTCGGGGGCGAGAGAGACGATTTTCATGAACGCACGCTCGCGGAGTTCGCGGGCGACAGGTCCAAAGATGCGGGTGCCGCGGGGATTGTTGTCCTTGTCGATGATAACAATCGCGTTCGAGTCGAAGCGCAGGATCGAGCCATCAGGACGGCGGATTGGGGCGGCTGTGCGCACGATCACGGCCTTGACAACGCTGCCTTTCTTGACGGCAGCGGTGGGGATGGAATCACGGATGTGGGCAGTGATGACATCGCCGATACAAGCGGTGCGGCTGCGTTTGCCGAGCACGCCAATCATTTTTGCGCTGCGGGCACCGGTGTTATCGGCGACGGCGAGCATTGTTTCCATCTGGATCATGACTTGAAGAATTTGAGATTAGAAATTAGAAATTTGAGATCCGTGAAACCGACTCAGTGGGTGATAACTTCAGCGAGGGACCAACGCTTGAGTTTGGAGAGCGGACGGGTTTCGACGATGCGAACGCGGTCGCCGATCTTGGCCTGTCCATTTTCGTCGTGCACGTAGTATTTCTTCGAGCGTTTGACGATCTTATTGAATTTAGGATGGGGCACGCGGGCGACGTGTTCGACAACAAGGGTTTTGTCCATTTTGTCGGAGATGACGATGCCAACGCGGGTTTTGCGCAGGTGGACTTGAGTGTCCGGGGAAGTATCGCTCATGGTGGGAATCGGTGTGGCGTTGGGGTCGGGGATCAAGCGACGGATTTCGCGGTGATCACGGTCATGACTTGGGCAGCCTCGCGGCGCACCTGACGGATGCGGGCGGAGTTTTCAAGTTGTCCGGTAGCTTTCTGAAGGCGGAGGTTAAGGGCTTCCTGCTTAAGGTCGCGGAGCCGCACCTTGAGTTCGTCATTTGTGAAGTCCTTGATGTCTTTGACTTTGGTTTTGGCCATGGTTCAGACTGGGGTGAGGGATGGGGATCAGGCGTGCGGGTTGCGGGTCACGAGGCGAGTGCGGATGCCGAGTTTATAGGAGGCGAGACGCATGGCTTCCTTGGCAGAAGATTCCGGGACACCGCCGATTTCAAAGAGCATGTTACCAGGACGGATCACTGCGACCCAGCCTTCGACAGCACCTTTACCCTTACCCATCCGGGTTTCCGGAGGACGGGAGGTGATCGACTTGTGCGGGAAAATGCGGATCCAGACTTTACCTTTCCGTTTGAGCGACCGGTTGATCGCAATACGGCAGGCTTCGATCTGGCGATTGGTCATCCATCCGCGATCGAGAGTTTGCAGACCGAAGTCACCGAAGGCGACGGTGGTTCCGCTTTGGGCATTTCCCGAGCGGCTTCCGCGGTGGCTCTTGCGGAACTTTGTTCGTTTGGGCATTAAGGCCATGGTTCAGTCCTTCTGTAAGATTTGAATGTTGGAATGGATGGATTCGGGAAAATCAGTTACGGGGTGTGCTGGGACGACGGTCGCCGCCTCTATCACCACCGCGGTCACCGCCACGACCACCTCGGTCACCGCGATCTCCACGGTCACCGCGGCCTTGTGGCTTGCCGGGGGCTTCTTCGTCCTTTTTGTTAACCCAGCACTTTACGCCGATAATGCCGTAAACAGTGCGGGCTTCAGCAAAGCCGTAGTCGAGTGCCACACGCAGGGTCTGGAGAGGCACCTTGCCTTCGCGATACCCTTCAGCGCGGGCGATATCCGCGCCACCAAGGCGACCGGCGCAACGGAGTCGAATACCTTCGGCGCCGAATTCCATGGCGGTTTGCAATGCGCGTTTCATAGCGCGGCGGAAGCTGATACGGCGTTCAAGTTGCACGGCGATCTGCTCGGCCACCAACTGGGCATCCAGCTCGGGTTTACGGATTTCGATGATATCGATCTTCACTTGGGCACCCTTGCAAATATCGGTGATTTCCTTAGTCATCACTTCGATTTCCTTGCCTTGGCGGCCGATGATAAGGCCAGGACGGGAAGTATGCAGCGTGACGCGGACGCTATTCCAAGCACGCTCGATCACGACACGGGCAAGACCGGCGTTCTGGAGTTTATTCTTTAGATAACCACGAACAGCAAGGTCTTCGTGGAGCTTGTTGGTATAGTCTTTGCCGCTGGCATACCACTTCGAGCGCCAGTCTTTGTTGACTGCGAGGCGGAATGCGATCGGATTTACTTTCTGGCCCATGTTCGGTGGTGGATGAGATTAGGAGAGAGTTGGTCAGGCTTGTTCTTCCGCAGGCGCGGGAGTTGTTTCGGTCTTGGGAGCGGCCGCTTTAGTGGCGACCTTCTTTTTCTTCTTCTCGGGAGCGGAGCCCACAAGAGTGATGGAAATGTGGCTGGAGCGACGGAGAATCGGGCCGGCAGATCCCTTGGCACGCGGCTTAAAGCGGCGCTGGGTGGGAGCAGAACCAATGACCGCTTCCTTGATGATAAGGGTGCCCGTGTCGAGACCGAAGTTATTATCGGCATCCGCAATGGCGGTTTTGAGGGTTTTGCTGATCAACTGCGCGGCCTTTTTGGGCGTGAAGGTGAGAATGTCGAGGGCGCTCGATACCGGCAGACCTTGAATTTCACGGGCGACGTCACGCGCCTTTTTGGGCGAGAGGCGAACGAATTTGCTAGTGCTTTTGACTTCCATATGGCGGCGGACGTAAGGGGTTTACTGCTCTGGGGCTTGTGTTTCGAGGATTGCGAGATCTCCGGGGCGTGGAGTATCGGCGGGACTGTCGAGGGCTTCGACAAACGCGCCGCTGACGCCCTTGCGGACGTCTGCGAGAATGGCTTTCCCGAAGGGCAGTTGCCCACGGGAGAGGCGGAAAGTCATACCAATTCTGGCTCCCTGGCTTTCGCCTATGTTGAGAACCATCATGCCACTTTCCTGATCTAGGCTGACGATGTGGGCCTGCTGGAGAGAGCCAGACCTTACATCGGGACGAGGCTTGTTGCGCAGTCCAAGCACGGCGTCAAGCTCTCTTAGTGAAGTTTCCACACGAAGCCGGGCATCCGGGTCCGAAACCACTGCCATGCGGAGGTATTCAGTAACAGAAGCAGCGAGCCGGGTGACGGACCCTTCCAAAGCGGTAATGCGTTCGTTGGCAAGCTGGAGATCGGCTGCAGCTTGGATGAGCCGGTCATCGCCACCATCCAACAGATTCTTACCAAGAGCCTCGAGTCGCTCGCGGACTTGTGCGAGTTGTTCATTGGCCTGCTTCTCTCCACGGTTCGCTTCGACGAGGCTGCGCTGCAGGGCATCGTTCTTCGCCTGAAGGGCAACGATTTTCTGTTGGAGTTGCGCGGGGTCCGAGGCTTGTGCGGAACACGCTCCAGCAGAAGCCAGCAGCCCGAGGGCGGCGGCAAATGCCTTGAATTGGAACGTGGAACACATAGTCGCGAAGGGATAAGGGACTGGTTATTTCTTGCCGATGCCGCCGTGGGTGCGGAAAATGCGGGTCGGAGCAAATTCGCCGAGCTTGTGACCCACCATGTTTTCGGTCACGTAAACAGGGACGAATGTCTTACCGTTATGGACGGCAAAGTTATGGCTGACGAAGTCCGGGGTGATCATGGACTTGCGGCTCCATGTCTTGATGGGTTTGCGGTCGGCTCCGGCATCGGCTACGCTGTCGATTTTGGCGAGCAGCTTTTGATCAACGTAAGGGCCTTTCTTGAGAGAACGTGGCATGGGATGGGTAAGTTGGTTAGACGATCAGAATGAAACGCGGATTACTTTCTCTTGTGACGGGACTCGACGATAAATACACTCGTGGTCTTCTTACGATTGCGGGTCTTTTGTCCCTTCGCGTGGCCCCACGGGCTGAGAAGGTGCTGGCGACCGCCACCGGATTTCGACTTGCCTTCACCACCACCGTTCGGGTGGTCCACCGGGTTCATCGTCATACCGCGGACGGTAGGACGGACGCCTTGCCAGCGGGTGCGGCCTGCTTTTCCTGATGTCTCGTTCATGTGGTCGCGGTTACCGACCTGACCGATAGTGCAGAAGCAGCGATCGTTGAAACGGCGGATCTCACCAGATGGCATTTTCACCAGCGCCCAGCCGCCATCGCGGTTAGAAAGCACGGCGAGTTGACCTGCGGCGCGAGCGACCTTGCCGCCATTGCCAGGGATGAGTTCGATGTTGTGAATGGATGTTCCGAGCGGCACAGCGCTGAGCGGCATGGCATTGCCTGTTTTAGGTGCGACGTTTGCGCCTGCGATCACAGTAGAACCCACTTCCAGACCCAAAGGAGCGAGGATGTATGATTTCTGCCCGTCCTCATACTGGATGAGCGCGATACGGCAGGTGCGGTTCGGATCATATTCGATACCGAGAACCGTGGCCGGAGCATCGTGTTTTCCGCGCTTGAAGTCTATCAGACGGTAGTGGCGCTTGTGACCACCTCCGATGTGACGGCAGGTGATGCGGCCGGTGTTATTACGGCCGCCGCTGCGCTTCAAAGGCGTGAGAAGACTCTTCTCAGGCTTGCTCTTGGTCACCTCCTCGAATGAGGGAAGGTTCTTGTAGCGTGCGGATGGGGTGATGGGCTTGAAATTTTTCAATGGCATGACTCGCGGAACGGTGAATGGTTACGTTTGGAGCAGCAGTCGCGGGACTCAGATGAGATCGAGCGACTCGCCTTCTTTCAGACGGACAATGGCTTTTTTCCAGTGGTTGGTACGGCCCGCATCGGCACGGCGTTGGCGGCGAAGTTTACCGTCGTAATTGGCGGTGCGGACGCCGAGGACGGTTTTCCCGAAGAGTTGCTCTACGGCTTGTTTGATTTCCAGCTTGTTAGCCTTACGATCGACTTCGAGGGTGACTTCGTTGTTCGTCTCCTGGAGAAGGGTGGCCTTCTCGCTGAGTCGGACGTTTTTGATGACCTGGTAAATGTCTTTCATGATCTCGGTATGGGGTCCGGGGTTCAGGCTGTGCGCTGGGCGAGCGATTGAACAGCGTCACCCACGAGGATGACGGAGTTTGCCAGAAGGAGTTGTTCGACGTTAAGGTCCGAGCCGGTGACGAGTTGCGCCCAAGCCACATTGCGGGCGGCGAGGTAGGTGCTTTCGTCAAACGAGTTGGAGACCAGCAGAATCTTGCCCGGGCTGGTGATAGCATGTAGAGCCGCGATGAACGATTTGGTCTTACCATCGGGGATGGAGAACGAATCCACGACTGTGATTTTTCCGCCGCGGACGATGTCGCCGAGGACACGGCGCAAGGCGAGCTTACGCACGGTCTTGGTGACCTTCTTCGAGTAATCCCGCGGACGCGGGCCGAAAACGACACCACCGCCGACGAAGATCGGGGCGCGTTTGTCGCCGTGGCGGGCGTTGCCGGTACCCTTCTGCTTGAATATTTTCTTGTTGTTACCGGAAACTTCGCCACGGGTTTTACTGTTAGCGGATCCGGTGCGACGGTTGGCACGGTAGGCGGTCACGAGATCGTGAACGGCCTGACGGCCTTTTTCCGGGCCTACCAGCACGAGGTTGGCGGCCTGGGCGTCTTCGACGGTTAGGGACTTGGCGGACATGGTTGGGAATCGTGAAAGGTTTCAGAATGCCACTGGATTAGGCGGTCTTTTTCTTGGCGGAACGGACGGTGACGTAGCTACCCTTTGAGCCTGGGACTGCGCCGGAAATGAGGATGACTCCATCCTCGGGACGCACTGCCACAACCTTGAGATTCTGGACAGTGGTGCGGGTGGTGCCCATATGGCCGGGCATTTTCTGGTTTTTCCAGACGCGGCCCGGAGTGGAACGACAGCCGATGGCTCCCGTCCGACGGTGCATCATGGACCCGTGGGTCATCTTGAGGCCACCGAAACCGTGGCGTCTTACTGCACCTTGGAACCCCTTGCCCTTGCTATCGGCAATCACATCCACCCATTGGCCGACTGTAAAGGTGTCCAGACCGGTGTGGGTCTCGGGAACGGCAGCATCATTTTTAAAACGGAATTCTTGGACGAAACGTTTCGGTGTGGAACCAGCCTTCTTGAAACGGCCGAGATCCGGTTTGGAAACGCGTTGTTCTTTCTGGTCGCCAAATCCGACTTGCACGGCGCTGTAACCTTCCTTCTCAGTGGTTTTCACCTGAAGGATGGTATTGCCGGAAACGTCGATGACGGTGACGGGGATCATGGTGCCTGCCTGTTGATCGAACAGACGGGTCATACCGAGCTTTTTGCCGAGGAGGCCGAGTGACATGGGAAGAAGAGGTTGGAAGTTATGTGTTATCAGTGACGAGGACCTGAATAACCGGTTAGATACGGATGGAGATGTCCACCCCGGCCGGGAGATTAAGTTTCTTGAGCTCGTCCACGGTACGGGCGGTGGGGTCCACAATATCGAGCAGGCGTTTGTGAGTGCGGATCTCGAATTGTTCGGCGGATTTCTTGTTCACGTGGACCGAGCGGTTGACGCTGAACTTCTCGATGCGCGTCGGCAGCGGGATAGGACCTGCGACACGGGCGCCGGTGCGCTTCGCGGTCTCCACGATTTCCTGGGCTGAACGGTCGATCGCGCGGTGATCGAAAGCGCGGAGGCGGATACGGATTTTTTGATTTTCCATGGTGGAGGGTGATTTGACGGTTTACGTGGTGTTTCTACAGGGCGAGTGATCAGCCTAAGCGGTCGCTTACGATCTCTTCGACGATATTGTTGGGGACTTGCTCGAAATGTGACGGGGTCATCGCGTAGGAGGCGCGGCCCGAGGAGAGAGTGCGGACGGCGGTGGAGTAGCCGAACATTTCCTTGAGGGGAACATTGGCATGCACGATGGAAAGCTTGCCTTTGGACTCTGTGTTCTGGATCTGGCCGCGGCGGCGGCTCAGGTCGCCCATGACATCGCCTTGATAGTCATCCGGTGTGGAGACCTCAACAGCCATGATCGGCTCCAACAAAATCGACTTGGCCTTCTTGAAACCATCCTTCATGGCGAAGATCGCCGCCATGGTGAAAGCGTTTTCGTTGGAATCCACGTCATGGTAGGAGCCATCGAGAATGTCGACATGCACATCAATAACCGGATAGCCGGCAATGATACCGTTGGTCATTGACTCGGTAATGCCCTTGATCACAGCGTTGATGTATTCCTTGGGAATCGTGCCACCGATGACCTTGTTCTCGATCGTGAGTCCCTTGCCCTTTTCGTTGGGCTTCATTGAGAGAATGACGTGGCCGTATTGGCCGCGGCCACCTGATTGTTTGATCAGCTTACCTTCTCCACCGGCGGGCTTTGTGATGGTTTCGCGATAGGCAATCTGTGGAGCTCCGGTATTGGCCTCAACCTTGAACTCGCGCCGGATGCGATCAATGATTATTTCAAGGTGGAGTTCTCCCATGCCGGAAATGATGGTCTGGCCGGTTTCCTCGTCGGTCTTGACGGTGAAAGTGGGATCCTCTTCGGAGAGGCGTCCTAGAGCAAGTGCAAGCTTCTCCTGGTCAGCTTTGGTTTTCGGTTCGACGGCCATGGAAATGACCGGTTCCGGGAAAGTGGGTGGCTCTAATACCACATCGTATTTTTCGGCGGCCAGCGTGTCGCCCGTGGTGACGTTCTTCAGGCCGACCATCGCAGCAATATCACCCGCATAACAGGCATCGATATCCTTGTGCTCGTTGGCCTGGATCTGGATCAGGCGGCCGACTCGCTCAGCGCGGCGCGTGCGTGGGTTGTAAACGGTGTCACCCTTCTTGATGACTCCGGAATAGACGCGGAAGAAAATCAGCTTACCAACATATTTGTCCGCCCAAAGCTTGAAGGCCAGCGCGACAAACTTCTCATGGTCGGATGTTTTGACCTCGATTTGGACATCCCCATTGTCCGGGTCCATGCCCATAGCGGGCGGGATGTCCAGCGGACTTGGCAGGTAGTCCACTACCGCATCCAACAAATATTGAACTCCCTTGTTTTTGAAAGCGGAACCGCCAGTCACAGGGATCAGCTTGTTGGCGATCGTGGCGCGGCGAATGCCCTGCTTCAAGTCTTCCAGGGAAATAGACTCTTCATGGACGAACTTATCACCGATCACATCATCCACATCGGCGACTGCATGGAGGAGTTCGTCATAGGCCTCGGCAGCAATGTCCTTGAGGGCACCATCGAGTTCGGCGATGGTGTAAGTCGAGCCGTACCTGTCATCGTCAGAGAAATAGACAGCCTTCTGGTTGACCACATCAATCTGGCCAATGAGTTGGTCTTCCGCGCCGATGGGAATAAGAATGCGCACGGCATTGGCACCGAGCTTGTCTTTCACCTCGTCGAAAACACGGGCGAAATCCGCTCCGGTGCGGTCCATCTTGTTAACGAAAACGATGCGCGGGACGTTGTATTTAGTGGCTTGGCGCCAGACGGTCTCGCTTTGCGGTTGAACACCCGCCACCCCGCAGAAAACCACAATCGCTCCATCCAGCACCCGCAGTGAGCGCTCCACCTCAGCGGTGAAGTCCACGTGGCCGGGGGTGTCGATGATATTGATGCGTTGTTTTTGCTCCGGGAAAAGTTTCACGGTTCCCTCTTCGGCGCGCTGCCACCACTCGGTGGTCACAGCGGCGGAGGTGATGGTGATGCCGCGCTCACGTTCCTGCTCCATCCAGTCGGTGGTGGCTGCACCATCGTGCACCTCACCAATCTTGTGGATCATACCCGTGTAGAAAAGAATCCGCTCAGTAAGCGTCGTCTTGCCCGCGTCAATGTGCGCCGCAATCCCGATATTTCGGGTGCGTTCGAGCACATGTTGGCGTTTGGGACTGTTGGGATTCACTGTGGGCGGCGCCGGATGGCGCGAAGTGTAATATTAGAAGCGGAAATGGGCGAATGCGCGGTTGGCCTGGGCCATCTTGTGGACGTCGTCGCGCTTGCGCACTGCGCTGCCTTGGTTATTGGCGGCGTCCTTGATCTCGTTGGAAAGGGCAACATGCATGGGCGTTCCCTTGCGATTGCGGGCGTAAGTGACGATCCAGCGCATGGCCAGTGACTCGGAACGCTCCGGTGCCACTTCCAGCGGCACTTGATAGGTAGCACCACCGACACGGCGGGATTTCACTTCCACGCGTGGCTTGGAGTTCTCAATGGCACGGGTAATGACTTCGAGCGGATCGACGGTGTCGATACCCTCATTGGCACGCTCGATCGCGGCATAGACGATGCGTTGCGCCAGCGAGCGCTTTCCATCGTTCATCACCTTGCTGATCAGGTGACCGACGAGGGCGCTATCGTAGCGGGGATCGCGGCGGTCCGGTTTGACAAATACTCGCTTGCGGCGTGGCATGGCGTTGAGTGGGTGGGGATTGGGATGGTTGAATTATTTCTTCTTGGCGGGAGCGGCGGCGGCACCGGCTTTCGGGCGTTTTGCACCGTACTTGGAACGGGATTGACGGCGCTTATCCACGCCCAAGGTATCCAGCGAACCACGAACAATGTGGTAACGCACACCCGGAAGGTCTTTCACCCGGCCACCGCGCACGAGCACGATGGAGTGTTCCTGGAGGTTGTGGCCCTCACCGCCGATGTAGGCGATGACTTCAAATCCGTTGGTAAGGCGCACCTTTGCCACTTTCCGGAGAGCCGAGTTGGGCTTCTTGGGCGTGCGGGTCATCACTTGAAGACAAACTCCGCGGCGCTGTGGACAGTTCGCAAGTGCTGGTGACTTCGACTTTTCGGCCGGAGTGAGGCGTCCCTTGCGAACGAGCTGATTGATGGTCGGCATGATTTCCTGCGTGGTTCTGGTTTTGCTTGGGGCAAACCGGAGCGACGACGAGGAAACCTCGCTGAAGCTTTTCTCCGGAGCTGACCCGATAAATTCCCTATGTGATTGATCCGACTGCTCCAAAAGTGGGCGGATCGCATTGCGGGGCGGCGAACATAGGAGTCGCGCCCGACCTGACAAGCCCTATTTTGCGTTTTTTGTGAAATTTTTCAGGAATTCGTCTAATCCCTGATGGAAATCCGTCATTCTCTGGACTCTTGTCCGGCATTTGCCCAACCTCACTCACATGAACCGCCTATTTCTGCTTGATGGCATGGCCCTGATCTACCGCGCCCATTTTGCGCTAATCCAGGCCCCCATACGCAATTCCAAAGGCGTCAACACTTCTGCGCTATACGGATTCATCAATACCCTGCTGTCCATCCTCGAAAAGGAAAACCCTAGCCACATCGGAGTCGCCTTTGACACCTCCGGTCCCACGCCGCGCCACATCCGCTACCCCGCCTACAAGGCCCAGCGCGATGAAATGCCCGAGGAACTCGCAGCTTCCATCCCACACGTGAAACAACTCTGCCGTGCTTTCCATATCCCGGTGCTAGAACTTCAGGGCTTTGAGGCGGATGACATCATCGGCACCCTGGTCAAACGGGCGGAGCCTGCGGGCTTTGAATCCTACATGGTCACCCCGGACAAGGACTTCGCCCAGTTGGTCACCGCTCACACCCGCATGTGGAAACCCGGCCGCAAGGGCAATGACCATGAAATCATAGGCCTTGAGAAACTCCCGGAAATCTGGGGAGTAGCCGAACCTCACCAGATTATTGATCTGCTAGGCTTGATGGGTGATGCCTCTGACAACATCCCCGGCATCCCAGGCATCGGCCCGAAAACCGCACAGAAGCTCATTGCAGATTACGGTTCCATCGAAAACTTGATCGCTCACGCCGCCAGTCTCAAAGGGAAACAGAAGGAACTTGTCGAGACTCACTCCGACCAAGCCCTGCTCTCCAAGGAACTGGCCACCATCATCTTAGACGTGCCAGTGCAGGTGACATGGGAGGACCTCGTGCTCTCCCCGCGTGACGACACAGCCGTCAGAGCACTGTTCAACGAATTTGAATTCCGCTCCCTATCAAAACGCCTGTGGGGGGCAGACACCGCTCCAGCCCCGGCAAGCACCGCGCAGGAGGGCCAAACCCATTCCGCTCCAGATTCCGAGCCTGAAACCGGGCATGCCTCCCCCGCTCCACCCGAGTCCTTGCTAACCATCCACGATGTCGATCACACCTATCACCTCGCGAACACCCCGGAACTCCAGCTGAGACTCTTCCGCGAACTAGCAGCACAAAAATCGTTCTGCTTCGACATAGAGACCACCTCTCTCGACCGCTTCACCGCAAGATTGTTAGGCGTTGCATTCTCATGGAAAGCCCACGAGGCGTGGTATCTCCCCATCACCGATTTGAAATCCCAGATTTCCAGTCTCAGATCAGCCCTCGCATCGCCCGCAGAGAAGATAGGCCACAACCTGAAATTCGATCTATCCATCCTGCTCCACCACGGTATCGAGGTTGGCGGCCCGTTTTTCGACACCATGCTCGCAGACATCCTAGTGGCTCCAGAACGCCGCCACTCGATGGATTATCTGGCGGAAACCCTGCTCAATTATTCGCCTGTCAAACTCACAGACATCTCCTCCACGCTCTCAGATCCCGCCGCTTCTCCCGCGGAGGATCTCTTCGACTTTGCGGAGCAGAACAAATCCTCCAAGGAACTCGACATGTCCGCCATTCCTCTGGCCAAGCTCGCGGAATACGCAGCCGAGGACGCGGATGTCACATGGCAACTATCCCAACAACTGCGCCCGCTGCTGGCCGAAACAGGTCAGGATAAGATCCTCCATCAAATCGAAGGCCCGCTGTTGCCTGTCCTGGTGCGCATGGAGATGGAAGGCATTGCCATCGACAGGCAGGCACTCGGTTCCATTGGTGTGGAACTTCAGCAACAGATCGATGAACTCGTTAAAGCCATCCAGCACTATGCGGACCGCCCATTCAACATCGCCTCACCCAAACAGCTAGGCGAGATCCTCTTCGATCACCTAGGCTTAGCAGACAAGGCCAAAAAGACCAAGACCGGCCAATATAAAACCGACGAACAAACGCTCGCTTCGCTTGAAGGGAAACACCCCATCATCAGCGACATCCTCGCCTGGCGCGAGGCCACCAAACTCAAGTCCACCTATCTCGACGCACTGCCTAACCACATCGTCGCAGAAACCGGCCGCATCCATACCCATTTCCACCAACTCGTAGCCGCCACCGGACGCCTTGCCTCGTCCGATCCCAATCTTCAGAACATCCCTGTCAGATCCGAGGCCGGCCGCAGGATACGCAAGGCCTTCGTACCGCGAAAATCGAGCACCCCTGGTCTGGAGTTTGAAATTCTCAGTTGTGACTACTCCCAGATCGAACTCCGTGTCATGGCCTCGCTCGCCAATGACGCCACCATGATAGAGGCCTTCCGTAACCACGCGGATATCCACACCATCACCGCCGCCAAGGTGTTTGTCGTTGATCCGGAAAACGTCACCTCTGACATGCGTCGCACCGCCAAGATGGTCAACTTCGGCATCATCTATGGCATCTCAGCCTTCGGCCTCTCGCAACGCCTCGGCATCCCCCGCGCAGAAGCCTCCGCGATCATTGATGCCTATTTCCGTGAATATCCGTCTATCCATGAATTCATGGAACTCACCGTCGCAGAAGCACGTGAAGCCGGTTATGTCGAAACCCTATCGGGCCGCCGCCGTTGGTTTCCGGACCTCAACTCCGCAAACCAGAGCATACGCGGCAACGCTGAACGCGCCGCCATCAATACCCCCATCCAAGGGACCGCCGCAGACATGATCAAACTCGCCATGATCCGCATTGACACCTTGCTGCGCGAGAAATCCTGTCAGACGAAAATGCTGCTCCAAGTGCACGACGAACTCGTCTTCGATCTCGCTTTGTCAGAAAAAGCCGAGTTGGTCCCGGAAATCCTCGACATCATGCGCACCTCCCTGCCGCTCCCACACGGCGTGCCCGTGGAAGTGGAACACGGCACCGGCACGAACTGGCTGGCTGCACACTAAAGGCAGACACGACAGTCCCTTGTTCGGTTTTCAATGGACGGGGCGTCCGGCCCTCATATGTTGCCTCTATGAACGACGAGCCTTCCCCTGCTCCCAAAAAACGTTCCTTCCTCACCAAGGCACTCGCTACCATTGCGGTGCTGGTGCTCGTGTTGGGCGGCCTGTGGTGGTGGATCAACCGGCCCATCCAGCCCGTGACGCTCAGCGCCAGTGAGATGGCCGCCGTGGAAGCCAAGATGGAGGCCATCCACAAACCTGCGGAGCCAAAATACGAAAAGGGCTCCAAGGACATCATCATCACCGAGCGAGAACTCAACGGTCTGCTCAATAATAAGACCACCCTTGGGAAAACCCTGAGCTTCGAGCTTGCCACCAATGCCATCCATGCGCGGGTGGAGGCGGATCTGGACCCGGATCTCCCACTGGTCGGCGGCAGGCACCTGAAAGCCCGTGCCCGCTTCTTGGTCAGCAGGGAGCCCGGCAAGCCGTCCTTGGTGCTCGATGATGTCACCATCTGGGGTGTTTCCCTGCCCAATGACTGGCTAGGCGGGCTGAAAGGCCACGATTTGTTAGGCGAGATATTCGGCGGCACAGAGAGCAGGGTTGCCGGCATTGAGGAGTTCAAAATCGAGCCCGGTCGTCTGATCATCCACCTAGCGGACTGATAATCCCTTTTTGCCTCATCCGTCTTTGACGTCTCGCCCCGGACGAGTCATTCTCGCGCTGATGTCGCCGCTCGAAGCTCTGGTCGCCCTGAACATGTTGCCCAAAATAGGCCCCGTGCGGACGCGTCGTTTGCTAGAAATATTCGGCAGCCCGGAGACCATCCTGAGCGCCTCCCTGGACAAGCTGATGCGCGTGGACGGCATCGGTGAGGAAACCGCCGGCATCCTCCGCGCATGGCAGGACCATGCAGATCCCACCGCTGAAATTAGCGAGGCTACAGAGCGCGGCATAGCCATTGTCACGCAGGACGACGATGGCTATCCGGTGCCGCTGCGGGATGCCTATGACCCGCCACTGCTGCTTTATGTCTGGGGGGAAATTGAAGCGCGTGACCGCCATGCCATCGGCGTCGTAGGTTCACGGCGGACCACCCATTACGGCACACAGTCCGCCAAGAAACTCTCCTATCAGCTCTCACAGGCGGGGTTCACCATTATCTCCGGACTTGCCCGCGGCATCGACACCGCTGCGCATGAAGCGGCCATTGCTGCGGGTGGCCGCACCATCGCCGTGATAGGCTCCGGTCTTGGCAAACTCTATCCGCCGGAGAACCTCGGACTGGCGGAAAAGATCGCCGCCGGAAACGGCGCGGTCGTCTCCGAATTTCCGCTATCCACCGCGCCGGACAAACAAACCTTCCCCATGCGCAACCGCATCGTGGCCGCGTGGTCACGCGCCTTGTTAGTTGTGGAGTGCCCGGCATGGTCAGGCGCGCTCATCACTGCAAACCTCGCATCGGAATACGGCAAGACCATCTTTGCCGTGCCGGGCCCCATCGACAAACCCACCTCCGCCGGTTGCAACCAACTCATCCGGGACGGAGCCACGCTCGTTAGCGACGCCAGCCACATCCTCGATGACCTCGGGGAACTGCCCTTCGCCCACAAACCTTCCACCAGTGAACCTCTGGCAGAAAACCCTGAGCTGCCAGATGAAGAGGCTGCGGTCTATGCCATTTTAAGCAGTGAAGAACTGCCAGTAGACCGCATCATCGAACGCAGCGGACTGCCCGCTCACGTGGTCACGGCCACCCTGATGAAACTCGAGATGCGCCGCCTCGTCCGGGCCTTTCCCGGCTTCCGCTTCGCACGGAGGTGAAGGGATAGTTTCTAACTAATCCGCACCCTCGCAAACACCTGGGCACTGCGCGCAGGGCTGTAGACTTTCATCATTCCCTGCGCGTCCACCGGATAGTGAACAGTGGGATCCACGCGTCCCTGACCGCCGTATTCTGGAGCATCGGTATCCAGCACGACCTCACGCGTTTCCGCATCCGGCATGTGGATCGGATATCCAAACTCCGAGCTGCCGACGGAAAAATTGAACACGAAGATGAAATTCCCACGCTCGGCGATGAGGATCTTAGACCCGTGGTCGATGTGAAGAAGCTGCGCCGGCGCCATCGCCAAAATGTTACTGTTACGCGTAAAACCCATCAGACTGCGGTCGAAGTCTGCCAGCAGATGGTATTTCAACTCCGGGTTATCCACCAGTGACCACTGGCGGCGGCAGTAGTGGAACGACCATCCATTGCCCTCGCGCGGGAAATCCAGCCATTCCGGATGACCGAACTCGTTGCCCATGAAATTGAGCCAGCCCTCGCCTCCCAATGCCAGTGAGATCAGCCGTATCATCCTGTGCAGGGTAAGGCCCCGCTCGATGACCGGATGCGTGTCGCCCTTGGCCATGTGCCAGTACATTTCCTGATCCATCAGCCAGAACGCCAGCGTCTTGTCACCCACCAGTGCCTGGTCGTGGCTCTCAGCATAGGCGATGGTGGCCTCGCCAAGGCGGCGGTTTGTTAGGATGCTCCACATTTCGTCAAGGCTCCAATCCTCGTCACGGGTGTGCTTGAGCAACTTGATCCAATAGTCGGGAATGCCCATTGCCAGGCGGTGGGTGAAGCCGATGCCGCCATCTTCCTCGGGGCGGCACAGCCCCGGCATGCCGGACATGTCCTCGGCTATTGCCAGAGCCCCGGGTTTCATCTCCTGCACAAGTTTCGCCGCCAATTGCAAGTAGAGTATGGCGTCCTCGTCCGCATCTCCGCCGAAGTAATCATCATAACTCCCGAACGCCTTGTTGCCGCGCGAGTGATAGAGCATCGATGTCACTCCATCGAAGCGGAAACCATCGAAGCGAAACTCCTCCAGCCAGTAACGCACGTTGGAGAGCAGGAACTGGCGCACCTCAGGGCGGCCATAGTCGAAACACTTCGAGTCCCAGAGCGGATGATCACCGCGCCCGCCCTTGTGGAAATACTGGTTCCCCGAGCCGTCGAAGTCATTGAGCCCCTCTGCAGTGTTATTGACGGCATGGGAATGCACCACATCCAGCAGCACGGCCAGGCCCAGCCCGTGTGCGGTGTCGATGAGGTATTTCAAGTCCTCTGGCGTGCCGAAACGCGAGCACGGTGCAAAGAACGATGAGACATGATAACCGAAGGATCCGTAATACGGATGTTCCTGCACCGCCATGAGTTGCACCACGTTGTAGCCGCCATGTTTCACCCGTGGCAGCACGTTGTCCGCAAATTCCCGATAGGTGTGTACCCGCGCTTCCTCCCCGGACATGCCCACATGTGATTCATAGATCAAAGGCGCGCCAAGCGACGCCGGATCAAACTGGTTCATCCACGTGTATGGCACGGGAGGATTCCATATCTGGCCGCTATAGTCGTGCGTCACCGGGTCCTGCACCGCACGGGTAATGCACGCTGGGATGCGGTCACGCCGGGATCCGTCCGCTCCCACCACATGGAGTTTCACAAACTGGCCGTGAGCCAGCGTATCCGCAGGGAGCTTGATCTGCCAAACTCCCGCCGGAAATTTCTCCATCGGATGTGACTCGCGGTTCCAGCCATTGAAATCGCCTGTCAGAAATACTGCCTGCGCAGCTGGAGCCCATTCGCGCGCGACCCATTCCTGGGTGGATTCCAGAAAGTGAATACCCGCATAGCGGTGCCCGCCTGCATATGCAGAAAGCGTGCGCGACTGCCTGAGGATAGCCCCCAGCTCGTCTGCGAATCTTTCCATCCGCCGTTCAATGGCTTCCTGTTGCGGCTCCAGCCATGGATCGTCCGCCACCAGTTTGGGTTTATCCTTCATTGCTTGCAGATCATTGCCAATACCCGCCCGCTCGGAAAGCCAAATCCGCGTCAAGGACGGGATCCAGCGTTCCGCAGATTGAGTCGGTGGCGGTAGGGTTTGTTTTCGCATTTCACGGCAATGCAGGGCAATAAATCGTGACGCGATGATTTTTTTCAACACCTCCGTGTGGCGGTTTCTGCGGGTGATTGGGCGGCAACTCATAGTGCCGGCATTCTCACCATGGTCTGATCACCCTAGAAAGGATGGCGCGTGGTCCCCGACTTATGAGCGTCCACGTGGGGGGTAATTTCTTCAGTCAATCCTTATAGATACAGGGAATTTTCAATTTTGAATGAAGAATGAGGAGAATGGAGGGCAGGTCGGGTGCCCTTCGACCCCGGTAGATCCTATTGCTTTGATTATCAAATGGTTATGCTTGTTACCAATGGTTATTGCCCCTGCGACGATTGCTCTGTTGTGTGTGTGTTCTTGTACTCAGTATATCCGTATATCAGTGTGGTTAGTCGTTCCTTGTCCGTTCCTTGTTCGTTGTTGGGTCGTTGCGGTGCCCGTTCCTGATCCGGCTGTAATGCTGAAAAATCCATGATCTACAAGGGCTGCGGCACGCCCCGCGCTCGTTCCTATGAACGTTGCAAATTGGTGACCTAACAATGTTTTATGGGAGACCCGTGATCCTCTCCCAAGGTAACCGATTCTCGGCAACCCTTCGCCATGTCACGTGCTCCCGTTGGGATTATGAGAAGGGAGGCCGTTCCTGAGCTTCGACCCTTCGACTACGCATGGGTCTTTGGCAGGCTCTGGGAAGGCTCTTTTGGGATATACGTATAAATAATTCGTTAAGATGAGCGATGTTTCATCAATCTTTTTTGCTAGTGGAAATGATTTCCACTGCGGTGATGTAAGTAGCAGGCAGAATTATACAAGAGCCCCCTCAAGGACTCCTCTCAAGGAAGGGCGGGAAAGTCGGGCATTCTTGCGCGGGAAGAAGCCCCCGGGTTATCAACGCAAGCGGATCAAGAAACGGGTGAAATAGTGGCGTGAGTTGGCATGCCACGCTAAGACCATAAACTGATTGCTAATAGTTTATGCTGAAACGGGGAGCGATCAGTGTTTGAACATGTTACTTGGCCTTGAGAACGACAGTGACAAATGGCGCGTCACAGCCTTGTGGGGAAAATCGATTCTGTTTCGCCCAGTCCTTCAGTGCCACCCGAAATGGTTCAAACTTCTCCTTCTCCACCACAAGTGTTCCTCCAAGGTATTGGCTGTAGGTCGTCTTCTCACCTTGTGTTGTGCGTCCCCATCTTCCATGAAACATGACGACGGCGCACCCTTTAGCGTCCGTTAGCGAGGATTTGCCCAGTGTGTCAGGAAGAAACTTAATACGCTTCTCCGGATCAAGCTCGGTCTCTTGGTACGCGGGAAGACCGTCCAACCTCACAGATGCACCCTGAACCGGGGTGACTCCGTCTGGCTGCATTACCATGACCACCACCGGGAAAAAGCCCGAGCCATCTTCGAATGTAATGGCTCTGATGCAGGTCACTAACGAAAGAAGGACAAGTAAGGTCTTCATAAGATTTTCTAGGAATATCTTAGCGCATCCGACGTCTGATTGGAAGGAATAATTCGGTTCGGCAGCCTATCGACGCTAGGCTGCCGTGTTCATTCCGGATGCAAGGCCACTGGAACTTCATCTGAGCGCACAAAGACTATCAGTCATTCCAAGAAATCATGCTTGCAACCAGGGTTGGGGAAGCTGAATCTTGTCTTGGATTTCAGGGAGTCAATTAGGATGAAAATCAGGCAAAACAATTCATTTTACGCATGGAAAGTGATTGCGTTCTTGTGCTGCATGGTGGACGCCTTGTCAGCAGACACATCCGGTAAGTTCACTTACACTGACGAAGGGGCAACGATCAAGATTACACGGTATCCTGACGATGCCGTTGGCGCGGTTGAGATTCCATCGACCATCAAGGGCAAGCCGGTGACAAACATTGGAAAAGAGGCCTTCAAAGACTGCCAAGGTCTGACCAGCATCACGATCCCTGCGGGTGTCACCGGCATCGGCGAGTCGGCGTTCGATTTCTGCTCCAACCTGACTGGCATCAATATTCCAGCCAGCGTGACCAGCATTGGAAACCGCGCATTCTGGCCTTGCCCTAGATTGACAGCGATCACCGTGGATACTCACAATGAAAGCTATAGCAGCTTGGACGGGTTGCTATACAATAAGAATCAGTCAACGCTTATCCAATGCCCCAAAGGCAAAACCGGCCACATTATAATCCCACCAAGCGTCACCATCATCGGAGCCGGTGCGTTCAAGTCCTGCGTAGACCTGACTGAAATTGCGATTCCAAACAGCGTCTGCAGCATCGAAGACTACGCGTTCATGTCCTGCAACGGACTGACCAGCGTCACGATTCCATCCAGCACTACGAGCATCGGTCTAGCTGCTTTCAGTGACTGCGATGGGCTGACTAGCATAACAATGCCGAATAGCATCACGAGCATTGGAACCGAAGCGTTCAAGTTCTGTAGGAGTCTGAAGAGCGTCAAGATCCCCGCTGGAGTCACTAGCATAAGGAAAGAGACCTTCTGGGACTGCCAGAAGCTGACCAGTGTTACCATCCCCGACAGCATCACCAGCATCGAGAATGGAGCGTTTTCTTTTTGTGAGAGTCTGACAAATATCACAATCCCAAATAGCGTCACAAGTATCGAAAGTGGAGCGTTCAGTGAGTGTGCCAGCCTGACTAGCATCGCGATCCCTACAGGCGTCACCAATATTGGGGAGAATGCTATTTCATGCTGTGCTGGACTTTTGACCATCGCGGTGGAGCCGCTCAATTCCAAATATTGCAGCATGAATGGGATTTTGTTCAATAAAAGTCAGACAACACTAATTCAATGCCCATGTGGAAAGTCAGGTGATGTATCAATTCCAAACAGCATCATCACCATCGGAAGCGGCGCGTTCGCTTCCTGCGAAAGACTGACCAGTGTCAATATCCCATCCAGTGTCACCAATATCGGAAAACATGCGTTCACTGACTGCAAAGGCCTGACCAATATCACCATCCCACGCAGTGTCACTAGTTTAGGTGATGGTGCGTTTTATAATTGTAAAGGACTGACCAGCATCACAATCCCTGCTGGCGTCACTTGCGTAGGCGATTCGGCGTTTCAGTCGTGCACCAATCTATCAAGAGTCACCCTGCCTGACTGCATTACCAGCATCGGATTTCAAGCCTTCTACGAATGTCGCAAGCTGTCCAGCATTACGATCCCCGACAGTGTCATGAGCATTGGAATCCATGCCTTCAGTAACTGCCGCAGCCTGACGGACATCACGATCCCCACTAGTGTCACAAGCATTGGAATAGGCGCGTTTTCCGGGTGCGCCAGTTTAACCAGCATCACTGTCTCTTTAGGTTCCACTAATCTAGGAAGCGAGGCATTTGCATCGTGCAATGAACTAGCTAAAGTCACAAACTCCGCCGCCAGCACTGGCATTGGAAACGCCAGGGTGACGAGCATAGGATACCGTGCGTTTTCTGACTGCACCGGGCTAACTGACATCACAATCCCCTTAGGTGTCACAAGCCTTGAAAACGAGGCGTTCAAGAACTGCACGGCTCTTACCCGCGTCGCCATCTCTGCCAGTATCACCAGCATAGGAAGTAAAGCGTTCGAACAATGCACCAAATTGGCAGCTATTGATGTGGATATGCTCAATGAGAAATTCAGCAGTTTGGAAGGAATGTTGTTCGACAAGAAGCAGACTACACTCATCAAATGTCCGCTTGGAAAGGCAGGCATTGTCACTATTCCTGCCAGCACCACAAGCATCTGCCCATTTTATACTACCACCGGTCTGACGGAGTTTGCAGTGGAAGCGCATAACGCCAGCTATAGCAGTTCGGATGGTATGCTGTTTGACAAAAAGCAAACCACGCTCATCAGATGCCTGGACTGCAAGGCTGGTAATGTCAAAATACCAGAATCTGTCACTACTATCTGGTACGGCGCATTCTATTTATGTACAAAAATAAATAGCGTCACCATACCTGCCAACATTGCCACCATCTATGACGACGCATTCTTTCGCTGCTCGAGCCTGACTGAGTTCATCTTGGATCCCCACAATACCAACTTTAGCAGCATGAACGGCATATTGCTCGATAAGAAACAGACCACACTCATCCAGTGTCCGGGTGGCAAGGAAGGAAATATTATTATCCCCGCCAACGTCACCAGCATTGGGGATAGGGCGTTTTGTGACTGCACCAAGATGACTAGCATAACGATTCCCGCCGGCGTTACCAGCATCGGAGAAAGGGCGTTTTGTTCCTGCTCCGGACTGACCAGTGTAACAATCCCCGCAAGCGTCATTAGCATTGGAAACTTAGCATTCTATTACTGCAGTGGCCTGAAAAACGCCAATTTTTTAGGAAACGCTCCGAAAATGGATGACGACATTTTTTATTTCAGCTCACAGCGGTCCCTTTCACTTTTGTGAAATAGCCGGGCACCTTGGTGAAAAAGTGAGCGACGGAGAACCCGACCCAAGTATGCACGGAATCAAGGTCGTAGGTTTCGATAGCAGCCCGGGCGGGCATGATTGCGCCGAGCGAAAGTCCGGCACAAAGAATGGCAAGTTTAGAATGTTTCATTGGTGCAGTCATCAGTTTTTTTACTTCTGAAAAACTACGAAGGGAACCGATCACAGCCAATGGGGTGTTACCCTACCAGATACCAGAGCCTAAGCATCAATACCAAAAGCTTCCTAGCGTCAGCAAGTTACACAGGTGCTTTCTTCGCCGCGCCCTGTCCCTATTCCTGAAGTTTGCAGGAGGGATTTTTTTGCTGTTAAACTGATTATCAAAAACTCCCGCCAGAGTGCCATGCGCTCCTACTCAACCGCGACCCGAGGGCGGAAAATAGTTAGGAACGCTGCTCCAGAAGGCGGGTTTAGTTTGTCTAAATTGCATACACGGCTATTGGGGTTTTCTTTTCAAAATGCTCTCTGCCACCCTTAATAGTATTACTGGCGTAGTTGGTGTTGTTGCTAAACTCTCCGCCAATTTCCGCGCTTGAGTCCCGCCACCTGCTCCGGCAATGGCCAGAGCAGTCACTCGGGTGGCTAATGGGGTGCTGGGGTCTCGCGCCATTCCCAGCGCACTTGTCCGGACTCTATCCAGATTCTGCCCCTGTTGATCCCGCTCATAACCTCGGCTCAACGCGATGAGCGCACTGCCGGGAGTGGTTTCATCAGTTGTTTCCAGCGCTTTCCACAGGTTTTGCTCTATTTCCTGCCGCGCTCCGGCTTGTTCCCATAAGTGCCCGAGATGCTGCATGATGTAGTCGCGCACCACAGGATCGGTGCCTGGTTGGAAGGCCACTTCTCCTAAAGCCGCTGCTAATCCATCCCACTGCGGCTCTTGCAATCGTAGTGCTGTGAGCAATTCATCCGCCAGCCAGTGCAACGAACCCTTGTCCATGCTCTCCGGGATTTCCTTTCCCCCGAGAAATGCCATCGCTGCCTCACGCTCTTCCTTGGAAAGCGTAATCCCGCGCATCCCCTGGAGTTGCCGCACCCGTTCGGCCGCTGTCTGCTTTCCGCTTGCCAGAACAGCCAGCATCGCCGCAGGTTCCACCGACTTCGAGCTAAACTGTAGCGGCTGTCCATTACTGTCGCTGACTACCGTTTCATTAACCCCGCCTGCACCCCTTCCCAAATCCTTTCCTCCAATCGTTTTCCTCAACTTCGCGCAATCCCTTCCTGCCACTGCGGGAATTGCAGCCTCGCTCGCGGATTCAGGCTTCCCCCTGTCAACACCAAACCATAGCCCGGCCACCACGGATATCGCAACCAAGATCACCCCCACCAACAAAAGCATCCGCTGCGGATGCCGATGTCGACTGAAATGCCATGTATTCTCACCGTTCATCGGTTTGCAATAATTGGTCGGGATCCCCCCCATTTGCCTTATCTGTTACCGGGAAAGTGGTGTAAGCATTTTGTGATTCTGAGAGCAATGCTGGCATTGGTCTGTCTCCACTCGAAGCGGAGGCAAATTGCTCCGTTGTGGGAGCCGTCACCAGAGAGACCGTTTACTTTTTCAAGACTTGCAACTGTTCAACAATAGATGTTGCAATAATCTTATCATCCTCACTCATCAAATCGACCGTTTTTCTCAACGACTTATGCAAAGCATCTCTAATATTTCCTATTTTTTGAGATGTCTTCCGATTGTCTTTGTTCTGGCCAATTCGTTCAATATATTTTGCCCTCAAGCTCAAATCTTTTACAGACTCGGGATTGGCACCTGAATCCACGCCCTTTCCATCTTTTCCCAGATAACCGATATTTATAAAATCAAAGTCCTTACATTCAAAATACGCATTTTGAATAATCAAAAATTCGCTAACTAATGCCAAAAATCGCGAATTAGGATTTTTGATTTCATTAATTTTTTGGATTGGATCATTATCTTTATATTTTGACAAGACATTTTTAACCTGCGGTATTGTAGCGTATACTTTCCACTCGGGCTCCTCAGCGCAAACATTAATAATTAAGATTAATGTTATGTATATTATTAGTTTTTTCATATATTTACACAGCCATCCCACAGGAAGGCATAATTGAGATGTGAAAATGGGATGGCGTTAGATTGGAATCCCTGTCACACGACAGGGAGAAATGAACAAAAAAACACCAACCCGCGCCAATGTGGTCGTTCTCA
>Ga0209697_10000592_pt1:0-2500 | contig 59696 bp, 42 predicted proteins | sample AliMusrvi5mmetaG_FD_184115 | JGI IMG/M metagenome (GOLD analysis project Ga0209697, IMG submission 184115) | Freshwater lake bacterial and archeal communities from Alinen Mustajarvi, Finland, to study Microbial Dark Matter (Phase II) - Alinen... | ecosystem: Environmental > Aquatic >...
AGATAAAGCTCCGGCGGTTAAAGATGGGCATGCGTGACATTAGTTTGTTGGTGAGGTAACGGCTCACCAAGACTACGATGTCTAGGGGTTCTGAGAGGATGATCCCCCACACTGGTACTGAGACACGGACCAGACTCCTACGGGAGGCAGCAGTGAGGAATATTGGTCAATGGGCGCAAGCCTGAACCAGCCATCCCGCGTGCAGGATGAAGGCCCTATGGGTCGTAAACTGCTTTTATACACCAAGAAAAACATCCACGAGTGGGTGCCCGACGGTAGTGTATGAATAAGCATCGGCTAACTCCGTGCCAGCAGCCGCGGTAATACGGAGGATGCAAGCGTTATCCGGATTCATTGGGTTTAAAGGGTGCGTAGGCGGCTTTTTAAGTCAGTGGTGAAATCTTGCCGCTTAACGGTAAAATTGCCATTGATACTGAAGAGCTTGAGTACAGTTGAGGTAAGCGGAATGTGTAGTGTAGCGGTGAAATGCTTAGATATTACACAGAACACCGATTGCGAAGGCAGCTTACTAAGCTGTTACTGACGCTGATGCACGAAAGCGTGGGGAGCGAACAGGATTAGATACCCTGGTAGTCCACGCCGTAAACGATGATCACTCGCTGTATGCGATACACAGTATGCGGCCAAGCGAAAGCATTAAGTGATCCACCTGGGGAGTACGATCGCAAGGTTGAAACTCAAAGGAATTGACGGGGGCCCGCACAAGCGGAGGAACATGTGGTTTAATTCGATGATACGCGAGGAACCTTACCTGGGCTTAAATGGGGAACGACAGCTGCCGAAAGGTGGCCTTCTTCGGACGTTCTTCAAGGTGCTGCATGGTTGTCGTCAGCTCGTGCCGTGAGGTGTCGGGTTAAGTCCCATAACGAGCGCAACCCTTATCGTTAGTTGCCAGCGGGTCAAGCCGGGGACTCTAGCGAGACTGCCACCGTAAGGTGTGAGGAAGGTGGGGATGACGTCAAATCAGCACGGCCCTTATGTCCAGGGCTACACACGTGTTACAATGGCCGATACAAAGGGCAGCTACCAGGTGACTGGATGCTAATCTCTAAAGTCGGTCTCAGTTCGGATCGAAGTCTGCAACCCGACTTCGTGAAGCTGGATTCGCTAGTAATCGCATATCAGCCATGATGCGGTGAATACGTTCCCGGGCCTTGTACACACCGCCCGTCAAACAATGGAAGCTGGGGGTACCTGAAGTCTGTAACCGCAAGGAGCGGCCTAGGGTAAAACTAGTAACTGGTGTTAAGTCGTAACAAGGTAGCCGTACCGGAAGGTGTGGCTGGAACACCTCCTTTCTGGAGCTTGACTGACAACGAAAAACAGAAGTTTGCGTAATAAGATTTGTTTACCTTTTCCCTTTTTAAAAATATTGTAGAGAGATTGAAGTTTAGGAAAAAGAGATCGAAAGACATTAGACCGAAAAAGATTGAAGACTGACAACAAAATGAAAATCTAAAGTCTTACATCTAATATCTTAAATCTTAAATCTAAAATAACAGTCTCGTAGCTCAGTTGGTTAGAGCACTACACTGATAATGTAGGGGTCCCCAGTTCAACTCTGGGCGGGACTACATCAAACACCCTGGGGGATTAGCTCAGTTGGCTAGAGCATCTGCCTTGCACGCAGAGGGTCAAGGGTTCGACTCCCTTATTCTCCACCAAAAGACGAGAGTACGAAACGTACGAAAGCACGATAGTACGACAAGTTAGAGAGAGAATAAGAAGATCAAAGGAAAGAAAAGCACACGAATAAAGATTACAACACAGACGTTCATACAATTTATTGGAAAGTGAATAGTGAAAAAGCGGAAAAGCGCGAAGAAAACAACTATAAACGTTGAACTTTAAACTTTAAACTTTTAAAACTTGAAACTTTTAAACTAAGGATATGCGACAGGCGCATAATAAGATGGTTCGAATCCATAAATATCCACGTTTAACTCACCATTTTTTGGAAAGTGAAGGGCAACCGGTTCGGAAACCTGGAATCGGACCAGAAAGAGTTATAAAGTTCTTTGACATATTGGGAAAAAATAAATAGAAGTAATACAAAGATTAACCTGTAAGTATAATAAATAGAAGAAAGTTAGTAAGGGCGTACGGAGAATGCCTTGGCTCTCAGAGACGAAGAAGGACGTGATAAGCTGCGAAAAGTTGCGGGGAGGTGCAAATAACCTTTGATCCGTAAATATCCGAATGGGACAACCCACCTTAGCAATAAGGTATCCGATTATGTCGGAGGTCAACCCGCTGAACTGAAACATCTAAGTAAGCGGAGGAAAAGAAAACAAAAGTGATTCCCCAAGTAGTGGCGAGCGAAAAGGGAACAGCCTAAACCAATATTGTTTCGGCAATGTTGGGGTTGTAGGGCTGCGATATACGAATTAACTTTAAGTGGAATGTTTTGGAAATTTCAGTCATAGAAGGTGATAACCCTGTACACGTAAAGAGTTAACAAGTTAGCAGTACCCTGAGT
>Ga0209697_10000592_pt1:5000-59696 | contig 59696 bp, 42 predicted proteins | sample AliMusrvi5mmetaG_FD_184115 | JGI IMG/M metagenome (GOLD analysis project Ga0209697, IMG submission 184115) | Freshwater lake bacterial and archeal communities from Alinen Mustajarvi, Finland, to study Microbial Dark Matter (Phase II) - Alinen... | ecosystem: Environmental > Aquatic >...
TCAATTGATAAAAACTTCTGTTTATTCCCGATATGTTAAAATATTTTTGGTGTTTTGCGTAAGCCACCATGAAAGCTTTAGGTGACTATTGCGGCGGGGTTCCACCTCTTCCCATTCCGAACAGAGAAGTTAAGACCGCCAGCGCCGATGGTACTGCACATTGTTGTGGGAGAGTAGGTCGTCGCCATTCTTTGATTAACTCCATTCCTTTATTGGGATGGAGTTTTTTTTGCTATATATCCTATGACCATCCGTTTAAATAAAACGGCATTGGATGGGATAGGAGACTGAATTCTATAGATTTAGCTGCAAACAATAAGAGAATAAGTCTCCTTTCTTTAAACGGGTGTAGATATCTCCTAACTTAATGGATATATGTATTCGCAGAATTAAACAAATAATCCCATTTTTGTACCTCACGAAAATAAATCAAAGTATGGCATGGATCTATTTACTTATTGCCGGAATACTGGAAGTGGTTTGGGCCGTTGGGATGAAATACTCTGAAGGCTGGACGAGACTGTATCCCAGCATTTTTACAATAGTTTCGATGGCTATCGGGTTTTATTTTCTTTCTCTTGCAGTAAAGACATTACCCCTAGGCACTTCCTATGCAGTTTGGACTGGGATAGGTACAATCGGGACAGTCATTTTCAGCCTGATCTTTTTTAAAGAACCCATGGATTGGATTAAGCTGGTTTGTATTTTGCTAATCCTTACCGGGATTGTAGGACTAAAGCTGTTTCATAGAGGGTAATTATCGGCAGTTTAAAGAATTAATTTCCTAACAAGTAATCTTCTGCCTCAACTGACCACAATCCCTGGTGACGGTTGCATATTTCAGCAAGTTTTGCGAACAGCGGATCAGATAATCCCAATTCGGTAAAGTCAGAAATGGCAGTTAAGGGCATCTCAAGATGTGTATAGATGAGTTTTTTACCACCTGGAATCTGTGGAAGGTGAAGCGTTGTTTCAACAACAGCATTCAATCCGCCGATGTGGGTGATAAGTCCTGCAGGATCCAGACCTTTTGTCATGACATCCAGAGCTTCTTTCATATCGCTTGTATTACCTCCTGAAGTTCCAACGATATGTGTATAGGCATAATGAACGTTGTAGAAATTAAGTCTGGCACTCAGAGTCGCATCAGAAGGACCAGCAAAGAAGTTGAGACAGCCATCGAAAGCAAGGATTGCATCTCCCTGCTCAATAACCGGAGGAACGGGTGCAAAGACAAATACATCATCATATCCTGTATCTCCTGAAATACGGCGAAGTTCTTCAACAGGATTACTTATACCTGTATTTACATAAATCAATTCTATACCACGTTTGGCGGCATCTTCAATGGTATAAATTGAGGCAGCACGATCGAGCCTTGTTTGGTCGATGTCTGTTACTACACACAATGATGGTTTACGGTCGGAACGATGAATTACGTAATTTATAGCTGCAAGACCCATTGGTCCAACTCCGGCGAGGATAGCCATTTTCCCATTGTCTACAATCTCCATGTTGTGAATGTATGAACCCGGAGTAGTGTGGTAATTGGCGTGCATGGCACCGATCACGCAGGAAAGCGGTTCGGACAGGGATGCCGGGTAAAAGCCCTGACCTTCGTAGGCCAAGAGGCAATCCTGAACCAGAACATCTTTTGGGATGATTACATACGTTGCGTCACCGCCAATATATGGATACGAATAACCCGGTGCACTCAACACTCCCATAGGACCATCTTTGTAATAAATAGCCGGCTGTATGGAGAATTTCTGTCCTGCTTTGAACTTATGTTTCCAGTTGGCGCCAACTTCAATCAATTCGCCACTAAACTCATGGCCAATGATGATAGGGTTTTCAGATATATTCTTAGGTACTCTCTTGTGATCAGTTGCCTGTTTGGCTGCCTTGTAGGATGACATACAAATGCTGTCGGAAATAACCTTTGCCAATATTTCATCCTCGTTGATAGCCGGAAGTTCAAACTCTTCCAGTCTTAAATCTTCTTTTCCGTATAAACGAACTGCTCTTGTTTTCATTTTCTGCTTGAATAACATTGTTGTTTCAATATATAGCTTCTGACAGCTGGCAACAAGTTTAGTTCAACATATTCTGACCGCCTGTTACCGGCACAGCCTGCCCTGTTTCGTATTCCTGTTCGATGATATAATATACGGCTCGCATTACATCCAGTGGAGTGCAACCACGTCCGGCAGGTACTTGTGATTCATAGAAACGTTTGACATCGTTGATAGTTTTTGCTCCCGGAACTTTACCTGCACGTAGATACTGGACAAACAGTCCATTTTCCTCGTCGGCCCAAAGAGGACCATCGAAGAAATTCCCTGGACAAATGGAATTGACCTTTATTTTTGAAGGCATTAGCTCCATGGCAAAGGACTGTGTCAGCCCAATTCCCCCAAACTTTCCTCCGGCATAGGCAAAGTTACGGTTACTGCCTTTTAGTCCTGACTTGGAATTTATCTGGATGATATCTGTAAAATGATCATGATTGTATTTGTTCTGAAGTTTCATCACTGCCGAGGCATATTTCGCACACAGAAAATAGGCGGAGTAGTTAACTTTGGTCATCAGTTCGAAAGTTTCAGGAGTCATTTCATCCAGTCCTCCGGCACGTAATATACCGGCATTGCTGATAAAAATATCTAGTCCTCCGAATTCACACACAGTTTGGAATACCAGGCCTTCAACGGAGGCTGCATTCGACACATCCGCTTTAACAAATAAGGCTTTGTTTTTAGACTTGCCTACATTCAGTGAATCGGCAAATTCCTTTCCTTTTTCTTCGTTCAAATCGGCGATCACCACATTGGCACCATTAGCCATCAGGTTCTCAACTATACCGGCACCAAATCCCTGTGCACCGCCTGTCACAATAGCGGTCCTTCGATCGACCCGTCCTGTTGTTATTCCCATTGACTGGGCACTTCGGTATTGTTCAACTTCCCAGGTATCAATAAATTGAACTTGTTCGGGTGTCATAGGGCTTTGTCCGCCAAATTTTTCGGAGTACAAACTGATCAAACAGGAATCCATTATCACATCTTCCAGTGTTGCAACTCCCTGTGCATTGTCACTGGCCAGAATGCAGCCGATTCCCCTGATACAAATCACTTTTGGTGTTTTGGGCTGAGTCTCGATGTATATTTTTATTTTTTCAGAAAGATCATTCAGTAAGACCTCAACATCACCTGTATATTCTGCAAATATGAATGATGAGTTGCAATACACAACCCCATCAGGGATATAAGGAAGGGCAATCTTCTGATATTCAGTTTCTGAAGAAAGGAAACGTTCGTACCAGGAGTTGTTTACGACTTTAAGCGTTTTTAGACCATTATCCGATAACATCATACGGATGGCAGGAACAACTTTTATAACTACAGGATCAATTGGAAGATTTTCCAGTGGCTGGATATCACCAAGTGCTGAATCAAGTGTTGCAATTACCTGATCGTATAGGGTGTAAATTTCTTCGATGGTATCAGCACCTACAAATATACCGTGGTTTTGAAGAAGAATAACTTTAGGCTCATTGCCTATCCGAATTCGGTATGCATTGATTCGGCTTTCCACTTCCTTGAAGAGAATATAACCCGGATCGACATAAGGGACATAAACCACATGGTCTCCAAATAGAGCTGTCGTTAAACGTTCTGCATTCACACTACACATCATTCCGTTCACCTTTGTGCTGTGTGTATGAACCACAAACCGGAAGGCCAGCAAATTGTGCAGTGAAGTTTCTACAGATGGGCGTTGTCCTTTCTCCGGATGAACACGGGCATTCAGTAAATCATTTTTAATCTGATTTTCACGCTCCATAACATTCGTGGAATATGTTTTCCCGGAGATAACCTGAAGGTCTTTACGATCAAGCTGGGCAAAACCATCTTCGCTAATGGCAGCCAGGCTGAATCCGCTGGCTTTGATGTAAATATGGGACTCATCTTTGAATGAGGTATTGCCTCCTCCGGCAATTACAAAATCCTTTTTCTTACCGTAGTAATGTGATATTTCAATTAATTCCTTCAGTTCGGCTTTCATGATATTTTTATTTCAACACAAGACACAAGTCATGAAGAAAAACAATTCAATCCTAATGCCTTAGCGTCTTCATGATTAATTTTTAATCTATAAAATGTGAGATCACTGCCTGTCCCAATTCAACAAATGCATCATATTCCGCGGATTTGGCGATTCCACTCAAATCGAGATAACCTTCCTTGCCTTTAGCAACCAAATACTGATGTGCAGCAATAATGCAGGCTCCTTCATAGCCAATCAGGTTAAGTTCTTCATCGAGATCAATTCCACCACGACAGCTTACCTTTATAGGATCAAGTTGCGGAGTGTTGTGTTCAGTACCAAATGAAATCAGGAAGTTTTTGGAACGGAAGAATTGGACAAATTCCTTCAGAATAGAAAAGTCATTTCTTCCAGGGATCAATTCAAGGCTATATATATTTCGTTCAACCAGCGAATGGTATAATGCCTCCGTATCGGCTTCAAAATCAGTAATAACGCCTTTGGGATCATCCAGTAATACCGGATAACAGGGAATGCCGCCTGCACTGATAATTATCACATTTACCTGTTCAAGTTTGAGAAATGCCATTGGATCTTCAGGAACAAAAGCTTTACCTCCTGTTTTCAGCAGATTACCTCGAATTTCATTCTCAAGGCCAGTTGCATCGCATATATCCGATTTAAGTGCCTTCTCTGAGAATAAACGGATGTAAAATGCAATCTTTTCTTCCCTTGTACTGAATTTTTCGTCTATAGTTTCTCTCAATGCTTTGGCAATGTGCCTTTCGCGAAGCATGTTTTTTGCATACCTTACTTTTAATTCCTCAAAGTTAAAACGGAATCCTGCATTCAGTTCATCCAGAAATATATTCAGTTTTTCAACCATTTCGGCTGTCTGAAAATTGCTTTCATGCTGAACTTGCTCAAGTAGTTTCTGCTCAGACCGGCCAATTCGAAACGGATAGGTTAACCCTTTTCCGCTCATATAGGTTCGGCCAGGATTCGCCGGATCGTTTACCCGGACGCCCATATCCTGCAGATTGCGCTGTAACGCCATAAACTCAATGTTGAACAGCGGAAAGATCTTATACTTTAAAGCAAGATGTGCAAATTCGGAATATCCATCGGTGGTATAAAAATCGTTGATTCCGAGAACCTGCACACCTTCTGCTTTAGCCATACGAAAGGCTTGTTCGATTTCAGTAAATGCGCTAAAGGAGAATGGAGTATGGAAATGTCCATTGACCAGCAAAACTTTTTGTTTTCCTTTACTTTTAAGCTCTTCAAGTAAACTGTCACTATCTGGAAAACTCTTAAATAATGAATGATCATTCATTCTATCTGATTTTGTTAAATTCTAAATATCGATGTAAAATAAATCAATAAAGATGGTTTTTGTATCCTTTGCTATCCTGTAAGGAATGTAAAGAAAAAGCCGATAGGTTTAATTCATCTCATTTTTCAGTAAGCATCGCCAAAGGAATGAAATATTTGATTAAGGGCTTGCTGATCGTTAAAAAATATGATTTTCTAACTCCATTGAAGCAACTAGTATTAGGTTCCTGTTAAATCAGGATACAGGATGGGATAGCTTTATGGATTGTTGGGTAAATTCGCAGCTCATATTTAAATGTTCAGGATATGTACGATAAAATATGGAACAGGGATTTTGTACTCCTGACATTGTCCAATTTCTTCATGTGTATAACTTATTATGCATTGATTTCGGCACTTCCGATCTATCTGGTAAGTGAACTTCATGCAGGAAAAACGCAAGTTGGAATAGTATTGGCTGCTTATACCATTGCGTCAGTTATCATCCGTCCTTTTTCAGGCTTTGCCCTGGATAAGTTTGGACGCAAAACAATTTTACTACTTGCATTGATCTTCTACTCTTTATTGTTTGCAGGATACCTTATCGCATTAACCATTACAGCGCTGATTATTCTAAGGTTTGCACAGGGCCTTACCTGGGGAGTTGCCACCATTTCAGGCTCAACAATTGCTGTTGACATTATTCCTCTGCCGCAAAGGGGTGAAGGGATTGGCTATTTTTCGTTGTCAACCACGATGGGGATGTCGGTTGGTCCGGTAGTTGGATTATTTATATCCCATCATGGAGGGTATTTCGCTATGTTTATATCCGGATTTTTCATCAGCCTGATGAGCCTCATCTTTGCCTGGTCGATCCGTCTGCCCAAAAAACTTAAAGACAAAAAATCAATCGACTTTAACCTGAGTAATCTTTTTCACCATAAATCTGTTTTGCCATCTCTAAACCTGTTGATAATCATGACGACCTATGGTGGATTACTCTCTTTCATCGCCCTGTTTGGCCGTGAGATTGGAGTTGAGAACTCTTCACTTTTCTTTTTGGTTTTAGCGGCAGGAATTGCAATCTCCCGTCTGACTGCGGGTAAGGCATTCGATAAAAATGGACCTCTTGGAATCCTTACGCTTTGTCTGACTTTGCTTATCGTTGGGTTTCCCTTACTGGCACTCATGAAAAACGTGACTGGCTTTTACATCTCAGCGCTCATCATTGGATTTGGGATTGGGGTAGTGTTCCCAACCTTTCAAACCATTGTAAACAATCTTGCAGATAACAATAACCGGGGAGCTGCCAATTCGACCTTGTATACAGCCTTAGATACTGGCATGGGACTGGGAATGATTGTCTCCGGGTTCATAGCCCAATATATTTCAATAGCAGCAGTATTCCTGATCAGTTCCCTGGTTTGTGTTGCCGGACTGGCATTCTTCCGGCTAAAAGTATTTGGATTCTACAACCGAAACTATCGTCCAATTTAATTACCCGAAGTAATTTATCCCTTAAATGACAGGCTAACTGAGTTATACGTTTAATTTTTCCTGTTCACTTGAAAACCCGTCTATGAATCCATTCCTGAGTTTTCATTCCTGTTCCACAGATGAATTGTTTAGGATTTGCTGTTACCACTGTCGTACCTCTTTCATACCTCTTTCATATCAAATACGAATCAAATTCGATACAAATACGAATTACTACGAATTAGTATTGAATTTGTTACGTATTTGATTCGTATTTGATATGAAAGAGGTATGAAAGAGGTATGAAAGAGAATAGAATCATTCCTATCTGGAATCCATAGAAAGACCGACGCTAAAGCAGTGTTGATAATTTATAACTCCATCAAGAAATGCAACTTATCCGGCTGATCGAAAAAGTATTTTAGTGTTTTTAGGGGAATACTCCTTGTTTTAACATTGGAAGAAAAAGACAGGCAAGAACTGCATTTGAGCGTTTTTGCATTATTTTTGCCCGACTTTTGAACAACGTATGAAATATTTAATTCTTCTCTTCCCCTTATTATTTTTGAAATCCGGAACAAATTCAAGTTCATTCAGGGATAACCAATTGAATTTTACACGGGTCAGAGAGGCCTATTCCCATAAAGAGACAGCTGTTATTAAAACTTTGGACGAACACTTTATATCACACGATAGCCTCCAAATTTACCTTCGGGCATTCAAAACTGAAAGAAAGATTGAGTTATGGGCCAAAAACACCTGTGACCATGCGTTTACCTTTATCAAGGAATTCCCTATCTGTGAGATCTCTGGCACGGTGGGTCCCAAAAGGCATTCTCATGATCTACAGGTTCCTGAAGGATTTTATCATATCAACGAACTTAATCCATACAGCAAATACTATCTGTCAATGCGGATCAACTATCCAAATGCGTCTGACAGCATTCGTGGTAACCGGGCTCATTTGGGTAATCTAATCTATATTCATGGAAATTGTGAATCATCAGGCTGCATAGCCATTACCGATGAAAGGATTAAAGAATTGTTTGTTTATTGTATTGAAGCATACAACAGCGGGCAAAAGGAAATTGACATTACCATATTCCCGGCTCAACTTGACGATTCAAATTATTCCCGTCTAACTGCAGGATATAGTAAAAATAAGGATAAAATCAGTTTGTGGGCTGATCTCAAAAGAAGCTATGATTTGTTTAACCAGACCAAAGTACAACCTGCTGTTAAGTTCCTTCCTGATGGAACACATGAAGTAAAGTAAATCTAATCTTACTTTTTCATTTCATGCCAATCGTTTACGTATATGCACTGACGAGATACAATCACATTATTCGATAGTAATCAAAGATATGTCTGCATAAGATAACATCTCAATTATTTTATAACTTTCTCCACTAAATCAGAATTGAATGTATCCGAATTTCATCGATCATATCCGCAAATACATAGAACTCAATGACGATTCAGTTGCACTTCTGAATCAATACATTACTCCACTGAAATTAAAGAGGAAGGAATTTCTGCTAAAGGAAGGTCAGATAAATCATTCCATGTATTTTGTTGAAAAAGGTTGCCTGAGAATGTATTTTATCGATAACAAACTAAACGAACAGATTACCCAATTTGCATTGGAACATTGGTGGATGGCAGATCATTTTAGCTTCATCGACAGAAAACCTTCGCACTACTTTATACAAACTGTCGAAAAATCGGAAGTTCTTGCAATTACAGCATCTTCGTTCGAAGTGTTGCTTAAGGAACTTCCGCAGATGGAGCGCTATTTCCGGATTGTTATGCAACGGGCCCTGGCGGCCTCACAACTTCGTCTTAAATACATGTACGAAATGTCAAAAGAAGAATTATACCAACTCTTTAGTACTTCCTTTCCCGAATTCGTTCAGCGTGTCCCTCAATACATGATTGCCTCCTATCTAGGCCTCACCCCGCAATACGTGAGTGAACTAAGAAAAAAGAAATTATAGGCGGCATTTCTTAAACCAGTTTAATTTTTTATAACTCAATAGAAGATAGTTTTGTAGTCACAAACAATCTACAAATCGATAAAAAGCAAAAAGATGAGCGAAGATAGAAAGTTGACCGACAAGTTTCATGAAGTGTTGCAATACGAAGGAGTGGTATCCATTGTATCGTGGGGAGTTGAGACTCATGTGGCAAATACATGGAATTCTTATCTTGTTGTAACTGATGATGAGCGGATTCTGATTCCGGCTTATGGATTCAGAAAAACAGAGATAAATGTCAACGAAAACAATAAGGTAAAGCTTACTTTGGGAACAAAAGAGGTATTGGGGTACAACAATTATCAGGGAACTGGTTTCCTGATCGATGGAACCGCCCGGTATATTACTTCGGGTGAAGAATACGATTTTATGAAAGAAAAATTCTCATTCCTGACAAGGGTTTTGGAAATAACCGTTGATAAAGCCAAACAAATGCTTTAGAAGGTCTTTGCTTTCAATTGATCACTTATTGGATTAGTAAAAGGAAAGGCTCTCTTCAATCGCAAAGAGCCTTTCTTTATATGGTTTAAAATCTTAGTTTTTATTAATCCAGTCGGCAATCCAGTCTCCCACTTCCGAGGTGGAATAGGATTTGTCAACGGCAATGTCAACCGTCACAATTTTGGCATCCAAAGAAGCATCAACCGCTTTACGGATCAGTGCACCTTCTGACTGAAGATCGAAGGCATATTCGAACATCATGGCCGCAGACAATATGGTGGCAACAGGGTTGGCTATATTTTTCCCTGCAGCCTGCGGATAAGAACCGTGAATGGGTTCAAACACCGATGTGTGAATGCCGATGGAAGCAGAAGGAGATAATCCAAGCGAGCCGGTAATCACACTGGCTTCATCGGTCAGGATATCGCCGAACATATTTTCGGTAACCATCACATCAAAATCTTTAGGCCATTGAATAATTCGCATGGCCGCATTATCAACAAACATATATTCTGTGGTTACTTCAGGAAAAGTTGGAGCTATTTCCTGTGCCACTTCTCGCCATAATCGTGAACTTTCCAATACATTGGCTTTATCGACCACAGTGAGCTTTTTACGGCGTTTCATGGCATATTCGTATGCCAGTTTAAGAATACGTTCTATTTCAACCCGAGTGTATGTACAGGTGTCAAAAGCAGTATTTCCGTTATCCAGGCGACCCTTTTCTCCAAAATAAATACCACCGGTCAATTCACGGATGGCAACAAAGTCTGCGCCTTCAATCAACTCCCGGCGAAGGGGTGATTTATGGAGTAAGGATGGGAAAGTGACTACAGGACGAATGTTGGCATATAATCCAAGTTTCTTGCGCATTAACAGCAATCCCTGTTCTGGTCGTATTGTCGCTTTGGGATTGTTGTCATATTTCGGGTCGCCGATGGCACCAAAAAGTACAGCATCCGACTGCATACACAACTCGTGAGTTGCATCCGGATAGGGCATGCCAAAAGCATCAATAGCACAGGCACCTGTCAATGCAAACTGGCATTCAAGTTCGTGGTTAAATTTAACAGCAATGGCATTTACTACTTTCATAGCCTGATCGATAATTTCAGGTCCTATCCCGTCACCGGGGAGTATGGCTAATTTTAGTTTCATTGATATGATTTTTGTTTTTTGAACAAGATTAAAACTCCTGGTTTATTTGATTGCGCCAAATGCAGCAAAGTTAAAATGTTTATGCAATACCATCGTCTTCGAAAACCCTACCTGTTTCATTAGGTCAAGCTGATAACTCAATGTCCGTGGAGTGTCTTCTGATTCATAACGTCCCATATACATTTCAATTTCTTCAGGACTTATTTGTTTCCTAAGTACACTGAGCCAACCATCGAGCATCATCCTGTCAATTTCAGGGGTTTCACCTAATACAATGTCGTTGATCCAAAATGTACCTCCAGGTTTCAGTGCATGGTAAACTTTACTGAAAACTGATTCCCATTCCTGATCTTCCCGTAAATGGTGAAGCGTGGTTCCGGCAGTAATGATATCGTATGAGTTTTCTTTCATCGGAATATCACGATAATCGCCCTGAATACAGGTAACTGTTCCAGTAGTATTCTCCCGGACACGTTTTCCCGCCACAGCCAGCATATTGATACTTAAATCAATTAATGTGCAATCAATGGTTGGAAGAAAAGAGGTGACTTTAACAGCATAGTTTCCTCCACCGCAGCCTAAATCCATAATTCGTTTAGCGTTTGGATTCAATAATGCTGCCGACCGTGCAATCAATTCCATGCACAAAGGTGAATCGATAGCTGTAGTTTGTCCGGTTTCAATATCAGAGAATCGTTCAACCTGTTGGTCGAAGTTCTTTCGAATGGCTTCAGGAGTTGATTTTTCTTTAATCGAAGTCATTATGCTTTAGGCTCAATCAGATTCAACATTCGCATGGTTGCCTTGATGGCTGCGGCAGTCTGGTCAGAGTCGAGTCCGCGTGTTTTGAATTCATGACCGAGTTCCCAGGTAATCAGGGTTTCGACCAATGCATCCGTTTGTCCTCCAGGAGGTATGGTCACGGTGTAATCAAGCAGTTTAGGGAATGATTTGTTCAAATCCTTATAGACTGATTGGATCGCTTTCATGAAAGCATCATACATACCATCACCTGCAGCGGTCGCTTCGTAATTCTCGCCTTTCATCTGAAAACATACAGTTGCCGATGGTCGCAATCCCATTGCTGATGCAAGTGAATAATTAACCAGCTTTATGGCCGATTCGCTATCTTCATAGTTGAGTACATCGGCCACGATATATGGCAGATCTTCTATTGTAACAGTTTCCTTACGGTCGCCGAGTTCAATTATGCGGTCTGTAACCAGTTTTAAGGATGCCGGATCAAGTTCAATGCCTAAATCTTCAAGATTGTTTTTAATGTTGGCTTTGCCTGAAGTCTTTCCAAGTGCATAAACGCGGGTACGTCCAAATCGTTCAGGCAGCAAATCATTGAAATACAGATTATTCTTGCTGTCACCATCGGCATGAATCCCGCTACACTGTGTAAATACAAATTCACCGATCAATGGTTTATTGGTTGGAATTCGGATTCCGGAGAATGATTCAACCAGCTTGGAAACTTTATTGAGCATGGATTCGTTCACCTTCGTTTCCATTTTCAGGTGATCCTTAACTGTGGCAATAACACTTGAAAGCGGAGCATTTCCTGCCCGTTCGCCTAATCCGTTCACAGTTGTATGTACGGTTCTGATTCCGGCTTTAATGGCATGAAAGACATTGGCACAGGCCAGATCATAGTCGTTGTGGGCATGAAAATCAAACCGTGCATCAGGGAATGATTCTATCATTTCACGGCAAAACTCATATGTTTCGTCTGGATCAAGAATTCCAAGTGTATCGGGTAACATGATACGGTCGATGTTGAGTTTCAGCAATTCGGAAACCATAAAATGTACGTAATCCTTTGAATTTCGCATGCCATTAGACCAGTCTTCCAAATATACATTCACCCTAATCCCAAGTTCTTCAGCATAATGAATCGTCCTTGTGATGTCTTCGATATGCTGTTCAGGCGTTTTCCGAAGTTGTTGTGTAACGTGTTTATAAGAACCTTTGCAAAGCAGATTAAGGACTTTCCCTCCGGATGAATTAATCCAGTCGAGTGAAATCTTACCGTCAACAAATCCAAGGATTTCAATTTTATCCAGGTGACCTTTTTCTTTTGCCCATTCCATCACCCGTTTAGCAGCAAGGAATTCTCCATCAGAAACACGGGCAGAAGCAATTTCGATCCGGTCTACCTTTACATCTTCCAACAATATCCGGGCAACGCTAAGTTTTTCCATGTCGGTAAACGACACTCCAGAAGTTTGTTCTCCATCCCTTAGTGTTGTATCCATGATGCTAAGCACCTGGTTCTTAACCTCAATTACTTTTCCTGTCATAATCCGATTTATTTTTCTTCGAATGCAGCGATTTCTTCCTTCATGCTGATCAAATAATCGATGTCATCAAGTCCGTTTGTCATACAATGTTTTTTGTATGGATTGATTGTAAAATCAGCAGATTCGCCTGTGACACAAAGGATGAATTTTTGATTCTCCAGATCAACCTCAAATTGAGTATTTGGATCTTTTGCAATTGCTGCAAAAATTTTCTTAAGAAACTCAGGAGATACAACCACTGGAAGGATACCATTGTTCAAGGCGTTTCCCTGAAAGATATCAGCAAAGAAGCTTGATACAACCACACGGAAGCCATAATCGTAAATGGCCCAGGCAGCATGTTCGCGACTCGAACCACTTCCAAAGTTCTTACCTCCGACCAGTATCTTGCCTGAATATTTAGCCTGATTCAAAGGAAAATCTACAATTGGGTGATTGCTTTTATCGTAACGCCAATCACGAAACAGGTTGTCTCCAAACCCTTTGCGCTCAATAGCTTTCAGAAAACGGGCCGGAATAATTTGGTCAGTATCAATATTTTCAATAGGCAGTGGAACTGCCGTTGATGTTAGTGTTGTAAATTTATTGTATGCCATTTTATAAATATTTGAACCTCCTTCATCCTTCCCAAGGGGGAGGCTTATGGAAGCTGGTAATTGTTGTTTATCGTTTCAAATTTCCCTGATGGGGTTAAGGAATCTCTAAAGAAACTCCCGTGGATCAGTAATCCTTCCTGTAACTGCAGCAGCAGCAGCAGTAATCGGGCTGGCAAGCAAAGTCCGTGCTCCGGGTCCCTGTCGACCTTCAAAGTTGCGGTTTGAGGTGGAGACTGAATATTTCCCTTCGGGTATTTTATCATCATTCATCGCCAGGCAAGCTGAACATCCGGGCTGACGCAGTTCAAAACCTGCAGCTTCAAGTATTTCAACCAATCCTTCGGCGATGATTTGTTTCTCCACAGCACGTGATCCGGGAACAATCCAGGCAGTTACATTTGCTGCTTTCTGTTTCCCTTTCACAAATGCAGCAAAGCTGCGAAAGTCTTCAATACGCCCATTGGTACAACTTCCAACAAAAACATAGTCGATTTGCTTTCCAATCATCTTATCCCCTTCTGAATAGCCCATGTATTTAAGTGATTTTTCGTACGTGAGTTTATCTGAACCTGTCAGTTTATTGCTGTTTGGAACGTTTTGAGAGATACCGATTCCCATCCCGGGATTAGTTCCAAAAGTGATCATTGGTTCGATATCGGCTGCATCATATTCATATACTGTATCAAAGATTGCACCGGCATCCGATTTTAAGGTTTTCCAGTAAGTCAGTGCTTTATCCCAGGCTTCACCCTTAGGAGCAAACTGACGGCCTTTTACATAGTCGAAAGTCGTTTGATCAGGTGCTATCATACCACCACGGGCACCACATTCGATACTCATGTTACAAAGAGTCATACGGCCTTCCATGCTTAAACTTTCGATTGCAGTTCCTGCGAACTCCACAAAATGGCCTGTTCCTCCTGAAGTAGAAATCCTGGAAATAACATAAAGGGCAATATCTTTTGCTGTTACCCCTTTATTCAGTTTCCCGTTCACCGAAATCAGCATTTTCTTTGGTTTGGGCTGCATGATGCATTGACTGGCCAACACCATCTCCACCTCACTGGTGCCGATTCCGAAAGCAATGGCTCCGAAGGCACCGTGCGTTGAAGTATGACTGTCGCCGCATACAATGGTCATACCGGGTTGGGTGATACCCATTTCAGGACCAATGATATGTACTACACCGTGACCTTCGCTTCCCAAACCGTGATATACAATACCATATTTCTGGCAGTTTCTCTTTAGCATCTCAACCTGATTGCGTGACATTTCGTCCACAATACTCATGTGTTGATTGATGGTTGGTACATTGTGATCAGGGGTTGCCAGCGTCTTTTCAGGACGGAGAACTTTGGCACCACGTTTTTCCAATCCCAGAAATGCTACAGGACTGGTCACTTCATGAATTAAATGCTGGTCAATGTATAAAACACTGGGACCGCCTTTAACCTCTTTTACTACATGTGAATCCCAAATTTTGTCGAATAATGTTTTTGCTTCCATTAGTTATTTTTATTCTTTAAATATCCCTGAAATCCATTTTAACAAATTGTTTTTCAGAAAGGTTGTAATTTATATTTATTAATTCTAATTAGTATTCATAAATCCGTCAGGTGAAGCAGTCAGCAAATGATATCATGATTCGTTTTTCTGACTCTGGACGCTAACTCTCAGCCCCATGCCAATAGCTTTTCCCTATTCACTTTTGACTCTTGCTGTTCCCGGAATCTTATTGATTGCATCCAGGAATGCCTCAACTGAAGCGGTAATAATATCGGTATCGGCTCCAAATCCATGAAAAATATCTTCTTCGTATTTCACCTGCATATGAACTTTCCCCAGATCATCACTACCATGAGCAATGGCCTGAATCAGGAATTCTTCCAGTATGACTTTACGGTGAATAATTTTCTTTACTGCTTTCAGGGCAGCATCAACAGGGCCATTTCCTGAGGCAGTGGCATCAAGTATCTCACCTGCAATATTCAGTCGGACATTTGCAATAGGCACCAATCCTTTCCCGGTGACAACCTGAAGAAAGTCTAGTTTTATACGACGTTCTTTTTGTTTCAGGTCACCAACCAAGGCAGCCACATCGTCATCACGAATGTCTTTCTTCTTATCAGCCAGTTTTACGAACTTTTCGTACACCTCATCCAGCTTTTCTTTATCCATTTCGAAACCCATAATTTCCATACGGTGTTTCAATGCCGCACGACCGCTACGAGCTGTCAGCACAATGCTCGACTCATTAATACCCACATCGGTTGGGTTCATAATTTCGTAATTCTCGCGATTCTTCAACACACCATCCTGGTGAATACCTGACGAATGTGCAAAAGCATTGCGTCCCACGATTGCCTTATTTGGTTGAACCGGCATATTCATCAGGTTCGAAACCAACCGGCTGGTTTTGTATATGTTCTTAGTGTTCACATTGGTGTCAATATTCAGAACAGCATAGCGACTTTTCAGAATCATCACCACTTCTTCAAGCGAAGTATTTCCTGCACGTTCGCCGATCCCATTGATAGTAACCTCAGCCTGCCGGGCTCCGTTCATTATTCCTGCAATGGTGTTGGCAGTAGCCATCCCCAGATCATTGTGACAATGTGTTGATATAATTGCCTTATGGATATTTGGTACATTGTCGAACAGATATTTGATTTTAGCACCAAATTCAATCGGAAGAGTATAACCGGTTGTATCGGGTATATTGACCACTGTTGCACCGGCTTTGATTACCGCTTCAACCACACGGGCCAGATATTCGTTTTCGGTACGGCCTGCATCTTCAGCATAGAATTCCACATCTTCGACATACTTCTTGGCATACTTCACTGCAGCAATGGCACGTTCTATAATTTCTTCAGGATTGGAATTCAGTTTATTGTATATGTGATAAAATGAAGTCCCGATTCCTGTATGTATACGTCCTTTCTTGGCGAACTTTAGAGCCTCGGCAGCAACATCAATATCCTTTTCTACTGCGCGGGTTAGCGCACAAATGGTTGGCCAGGTTACCGCTTTTGATATTTCTACTACCGAATTGAAATCGCCGGGACTTGATATCGGGAATCCGGCTTCGATTACATCGACACCCAATTCCTCCAAAGCACGTGCAACTTCGATTTTCTCCACTGTGTTCAACTGACACCCGGGGACTTGCTCTCCATCGCGTAAAGTGGTGTCAAAAATGTACAATCTGTCGCTCATAACTATTTGTTTTTAAAGCCTCCCCCAACCCCTCCGCAGGAGGGGGGTAGAAAACTATTTTGTAATATGTTTTATTCTTAATCTCATTTATAGCTATATTTCAATATGTCAATCCCCTTTTGAGTCTCCCCCTTGGGGGAGATTTAGAGGGGGCTAAAAAAAAAGCCATCCTCTGATTCGAGAATGGCTTTTTAAAGCTTTATAGTTTTACCCATACCATTCTCAATCACGCATCCAAATTAGAATACCGAGAAGGAGACCGAGAAGGGAAATGTTAGCAATACGTGTCATTATTTGAATAATTTGATGCAAATATGGTACTATTTATTTAAAATGAAAACAAAACAGACTTTTTTATTCGGATTGTTAATAAAAAGATTAAATTGTCTTTAAATAAGTATGTCTTTCCAATTGACTTTCATATATAGAAACAAGATTTTAAGGCAAATGTTTTAATCAAATGCTAAATTATTGGCAGATCATGCAATCCAATCAATTTCTTTTGAAAGTATAATAACTTAATTTCATATATTTAGGAATAATTTCAATTTCTATAAAATGGGTACTTTTAAAATAGCCATACTGGGCTGCGGAACTGTTGGCGGAGGTGTTGCACGGATTATTACAGAAATGAACAATGATCTTTCAATCAGGGCCAACACAAGAATTGTGCTTTCATCGATTGTTGAGCTTTGTCCCAAAACTGCTTCTAAGAAATATAACATTCCGCTTGACTTGTTTTGTGGCGGTGGGAATGATCTTTCTTCAGCCGAAGCGAATAAATATATAAGGGAAATCATCTCTTCAAAAGAAATTGATTTAGTGGTTGAAACCATTGGTGGTAAAAGCGACTTCGTTTACAACCTATGTTTGGATATCCTTAATTCAGGGAAACATTTGGTTACGGCTAATAAAGCTCTTTTGGCCGAAAGAGGAAAAGTACTCTTCGAAACTGCCCTGGCAAAAAATGTAAAAATTGGTTTTGAAGCAGCGGTTTGTGGTGCAATCCCCATTATCAAAACCATACAGGAAAGCTTTACCGGTGATAAGGTACTCTCGGTTTCTGGGATTATGAACGGAACCAGCAATTACATCCTGACCCAAATGCAGAATGAAAAACTGGAGTTTAGTGAAGCTCTCCGAATGGCGCAGGAAAGTGGGTACGCTGAAGCCGATCCTGCCCTTGACATCAATGGCGGAGATGCCGGGCATAAATTGATCCTCCTTATCAAACTGGCTTATGGAATCGATGTATCGAAAGAAGACCTTTCTATCTCAGGGATTGAAGACATTACCAAGGAAGATATTGATTTTGCCAGCGAAATAGATGCAAAGATCAAACTGATCTGTTATGCGAAAAAAGTGAATGGCGATATATACGCTACGGTGCGACCCATGCTGGTAAAAAACAGCAACTTCCTTTCGGATGTGAGTGGAGCAACAAATGCAGTGCGCATCAATAATAAATATTCAGGTGTTCATTTCCTGGTGGGTAAAGGTGCCGGCTCAACCGAAACGGCCATGTCGATTGTTTCTGACATGATCTTTATCGCCCGTTATGGCGATAAAATACTTAACATCCCAACGAAGCAGGAACACAACCTGGCCGATGCAAGACAATTTGTTTTTCCCTATCTGATTACTTTCCATACCGGTAATATTCCCGGGACTACCGGATTCATCGCGACAGCAATTGGGAACCAGGAAATCAACATTGAAACCGTGAGCCATAACCGTCACTCAGGCGAAAAGGCGATGTTCTCAGTAGCCACCATGCCCTGCACCCTTGGGCAGATTGAAAAGGCCATAGAAGAAATAAGAAACGAAAAACCTGGCATGTTACTTAGTGAACCAAAGATTATGCCGATTTTGTATTAAAAGATAGCTATGGAAGGATTCCATCCCTTTTTTGAAGGATGGAATCCCCCCATAACCAATTGAAAACTGAAATTATTATCTTTGAGTAAAATTTACATCATGAAAACACAGGCAATTCAATTTAATAGCATCGTTGATACAATATACAATCTTCCTCTCGAAGAAAAAGTTGAATTGATGAGTTTGCTGGAGCATAACATTGCCGATTCAAGGAGAGATGAAATAGTTGCAAATTACAAGAAAGCACAGGAAGAAGAGAAAGCCCAGAAACTAAAATTCTCATCAAACATCCAGGAACTAAAACAAATGCTGTGATGGAAGTTTCATTTAGTGATTCCTTCAAAAAGGCTTTCCGAAAAAGGATCAACACAACAGATACCGAACAGCTCTTCTGGGATAAACTGGAAGTTTTTGTCAGTGACCCATTTGAATCGAAACTAAAAACACATCGTTTGTCTGGTAAATTAAAAGAGCTTTGGAGCTTTTCTCTCGATTACAATTTACGTGTAGTCTTTTATTTCACCAAAGATAAACCGAAAAAGGCCGTTTTTATCGACATCGGGACCCACGATGAAGTTTACTAAATCCTTGCCATTTCCAACCCGTGACAATTTGTAACGGTTTCATCTCCTTCAGCTTTTAACCTTTGCTTCAGCTTTCGCCAATATGCATTTGCATCGATGCTTTCGGAAAGTTCTCCGATAACATCTATGATTGAAAAAACCACTTCCCCTGTTCTTCATCCCATAGTGAACGTATTTGCTTTTAGTCAAATAACTTTATGGCTGTATGTTTTGTCTTTGATCTTGTGTTTATAACACAAATAGATAGTTCATTTCGCTCACCTGATTTGTTTCGGATTCCAATTAAAATAAAGGTAGTCAATTATGGATTGTGAGGGAAGTATATTTGAGAATTAAAAATCCAATAAGTAACTTCAGACAATTTCTGTTAATGTACTTTTCTGCCGTATAGGTTGAATTATGAACACTTTAGAACCATTAAGCATGTTTTGTACAGATGGAAAGCCTTTCCCATTGTTATCATTCATTCTCTACGGATTAAAATCCGCAGCTACATTATAGATCATCCAAATGGGATTATTCTGTGATGCTTTCATTATGCACCCGTTCGAGTGTTGTAATTATTCGGCCTGAAGTTTCTGGCTATTTGTTTTTAAATACTCCTTGATTTGCTCAAAATTCATATTGGCCATTTCTAAGGATATTTTCTCTTTGATAGCCCGAAAAGTTTTGACTGTGTCAAACTCTTTTTCTTTGGATTTATTTTTAGTCTTCATATTCTATAATCTCTTTTGGCGAACGTATTTCCAATGATTGATAATTTGAACGAATATTTACAGAATTGTATCCCCGTATACGGTATAAATTAACGATGTGTTTGAAATTCCAACTCACTAAAATATCTGCTTTGTTTATTGTCGCAGCTGCAATATGAACGCAGTCGTCAAAACTAGTCTGACCAACAACTTTTTCGTCAATATATTTAGATGCAAGTCTCAATATTTCATCAGTAACAATAATCCGTTCCAGATTCTTCTTTGGTAATTTTTTAAAATAATCTCTTATTCTTTCAGGTGCATTTAGTAATTCGCTCTCTGTCAGATCAGAATAAACACAAATGATTTGTCCTAAGTTTACTCTTTCGAAAAGCTGCAACGTTAATTCATCAAACTCCTTGTCAAATACACCTCCAAAAATGGAAGTGTCAAAGTAGAATCTTTGTTTCATCATCTGTGAATTTTCTATTTCAAAGATACTAAAAATATACGCAGGTCAAATAAACCGATTGGTATCACAAGCAAGCACATAACTCATTCATTCGTTAGAAAATATCCTGTTGTCACTTCGCAAATGACATTTCTAAATTCGGATATTATTATTTACTCTAATTTCCCAGGAAATCCAATCATTATAAGCCAGTGTAAACCCTCATTCAACATTTATTTCATAAATGTAATTACAAATGTGCTGTTCAGCAAGATAGTGGTGAATTTTGCGTCCAAAGGATATTTTTTGCTTACCAGGCCTTATTCCATTTCCTATTTTTCCTTTTTCCTTTTTCCCGTTATTAAATCTCCCCCAACCCCTTCACCTGTTCGCAATACCCCCTACCGCTGATCAGTTTGCTTTGGCTGGAGTCGTCCATTTTGATGACAAAACGGCTGCCGTAATGCTTGTTGATTTCTTTGATTCTTTTCACATTAACCAGCAGTGACCGGTGAATGCGCAGAAAACCTTCGCCCAGCTTCTCTTCCAGGCTCTTTAGCGGGAAATCGCTGAGGTAGGTTTTGCCGTCTTTGGTAACGATGTTCACATACTTTTCCTCAGCCGTGAAATACGAAACATCCTCAATCCGCACAAAGAGCATACGGTCGCCCAGCTTGACGGGAATACTGGTGATTTCCTTTTTGGGGGCCTGGCTGATGTAACTTTCGATGATACGAAGCAACTCCTGCTTGTCCGAATGGCGCTTTAAAGAAACGAGCTTATCGATAGACTTCTGTATGCGCTCCGCTTTCACTGGTTTCACGATATAGTCGATGCTGTTGGTCTCGAAAGCCTGGAGGGCAAATTCATCGTAGGCCGTACAAAAGATTACTACCGGCGAATGGCTGGTCTGCTGCAGAACCTCGAATCCGTTGAGGCCCGGCATCTGTATATCCAGAAACACCAGGTCAGGTTTCAGCCGGTCTATCATTTCCAAGCACTCCAAACCATTCTGCGCTTCGCCAATCAGCTCAATCTGATCGGCATGTTCAGCCAATAGTTTCTTCAAACGGTCACGGGCAGGCTGTTCATCATCAGCTATCAAAGTGCGGTATTTGGAAGTTTGTGTCATTGGTTTTTTTTACGGTTCTGTAAAGTAGTCAATTTGAATGGACGAACAAATTAAATAAACGCAAAGTCGCCAAGACGCCAAGATTAAAAAATTGTGTCTTCGTGTCTTTGTGTTTAAAATTAAACAGGTATTGAAATTTCAATATACTTCTCAGTCCCGTTCTGCCAGTTAATCGTTGCTTTTACTCCATAGAGCAATGCAATCCGTTCCTGGGTATTCTGTATGCCAAAGCCGGAGAGTGGTCCATTGGGAAATGCAGGACCATTGTCGTACACCCGAATTTTCAGTTGACTGTCTTCTTTACAGACCAAAATCCCGATCAATCCGTTTTCGGTGATCTGCGACAAGCCGTGTTTGATGGCATTCTCCACCAAAGGCTGAATGAGCAGTTGCGGAATCTGTATATCCAGCAGTTCCCGTGGACAGTCGATCTCAAAACTCAAGCGCTCTCCAAAACGTACCTTTTCGATCTCGAGGTAAGTGCGTATCGCGTTCAGTTCTTCGGAAAGCGTGTTTAGCTGCTTCTGCTCCCGGTTGATGGCATACTTGAAGAAGTCTGACAAGGCCAAGGCCATTTGCTCTGTCTTCCGTGCATCCGTGGCAGCCAGGCTGGCAATCGAATTCAATGCGTTATATAGAAAGTGTGGATTAATCTTTGCCCGAAGTGAATCAAGTTCTGCCTGCTTGCTCCTTTCCCTTAAAAATACCAACTCACTATCTTTTTGCTTTAGTTCTGCATTACTAATTCCAGATAACGAAATCATAAAAAACCGTGCCGTGGTAGTAATTAACATGGCAAACAGTGGAATAAATATCATGTTATACCCAGATTCTTTCGCGACAAATCGAACAATTAGAAATGAAATCAGATAAGTGAGTGCGATAGTATCCACCAATAACATCAAGGATTTTGCTTTTGAAGAGAGAGATGAAAAGTGAATTTTCTTTTCGATAAGAAAGAATGCAATCGCCACCACTAATAAGATAAGAACTTCAATAAACCAATTTAGCAAGGTAAGTTGAATCTGTGAAAAACCAATATTTTGAACCAAAGAGTTAAACAGGAAGAAAAAGTTAAAGACAATTATTCCCCAAATGGCCTGAATCAGGAAGGATCTGAATTTCCAGTGATGTTTATGGAATACATTTAAAAAAATAAGAATGGAAACAAATAAGATAGATAGAATTAAACCTCCCGAAATTCCTATAACCATTAACCGATCCTTATACCGAAACTTGTAATATTCGCTTAAACTGTTTCCTTTGACATAATAGGATTTAAATTGCTCCTGAAAATCAGGAGAATACAGTTTAGACAAGATAAAATTATCCAATGGATGAAATGTAATGGCTTCAGGATCTTCTTCGTCAAACACGCACCCCTGAACCTTTTGACTGCCACCATACGCTGGTGAAAAATGGACCAACGAACGGTATAAATTGAAATAAATGATCTTCAACCTTTGTTCATCTTTGGCATCCTTTGGAATATTGATTTCTAATTCACGGATTGTAATATTTTCGCCATTGTCCTTTAGTATCTTCCTCGATTTAACGCCGGAAGCATTGATTGTAAAGGTCAGATTCGCATCCTTATCAGTTATCTGGAACCGATTTCTTTCAGGCAATATCATTTCCAGTTCAGTGATTAATTTCTTAAAACATACTGAGTCATCGTGACTGACTTTGCCAAGAAACTTTATAAAGATATAGTCTCTGTAAACCAAGGGATCATTGGGTTTGCCCATAAACTGCCATCGTATTGCATTCCAGGCTGTATGCTGCACTTCAGGAGATAAATTCTTCGCTAATTGAATTGAAAAGTCAGGAGAATAAAGCTGTTGAATGATGTATAAATCAACCGGGGAAAAAGTTACAGATTTGAAATCATCTACAGTAAAAACACAACCTTCCAGTCCTGGAATAGATTTTGATGTTTTATTATAATTAAGAAAGACAATTCCTTCATATAGCCAGTAATATATGAATTGTTTGCGTTGATAGCTTGTCAGATTATCTGGTAATGAGAATTCTGTTTCCCGACTCTGGATTTCAAAACTATTAAGATGGGAAGTAATAGAGGTCTTATTCATATAGTCCAATCCTAATATCAAATTACCCGGATTGTCAGATAAAGTAATCTTAAGATTGGGAATAGCCGTCTGAAAATTTTTGACAATATCCTTTACTACCATAGAATCTTCAGATGTCACTTTACCTTTCAGATTAATGATAATATCTTCTTTGAAAACTGTGGACAGATTATTCTTTGATAACGCGTTGTCATAGATAAACTTCCATGCCAATTGTTGCTGTTCAGCGTTTAGTTGTTCCGCATAAGAAATCCGAAAACAGCAAAGTAAGAGCAGCAGTATAATAATTCGTTTCATGGTGTTGAATTTAAAGGTTTCAACGAAGTAAGCCTTTCGGGAATGAATTTAAGATAATATTCGGACAAGCTGCACAATTGGTGGGATAAACTGCATCAAATAACTACAAATGGGTTTTGATCATCCCGTTCACGAGTTTGAATCGGAAAAATTGCTAAATAAAATGAGCTATTTGCTCCATGAATGGTCAGGTTCTTTTGCCCCTTTAAAATGCATGTTAATGAAGATGCCATTCGTAAAAGAGACTGATCAGAGGAATTTCAAAGTTATCAGGACTGGGATTGAGAGGGTATCGGGAGGGGAAGGAGAGGGTATCCCGTTTCTATATCTGTACTATGATTGATCTATAGCTATACTAAAATCGCGGTCTTTGTACAGTTGCAAATCAATCATAGATTAAGCCGTGAAAGGAGGGTCCCTCCCGATCCCTACCCGGAACCCTTCTGTGTAGGTCGAAAGCAGGTCTGTTGCTTTCTTGAAGATATACCCTCCAGTCTGGGTTTGAATTTACTATTGACACTTACTAACGGGAAAAAGTCATTAGTTATTAGGAAAATTGCGTTTATAACATTTTCCGAATGTCTAATGACTAATGACTATTTCCCTTTTTATTTTCGTTTTGTCTACATCTTCACCATTCGTTTCATTTCGCTAAAGCCATCACTCTCGAGCCGATAGAAGTACACCCCATTGGCGACTGGTCTGCCTGAATCATCCTTGCCATCCCAATAGAGGGTATGCACACTTGATATCTGATCGTCGCCTGAAAGATTGCGGATGATGCGGCTATTCATGTCGAGCACCGATATACGATATTTCCCGGGCGTAGTCAATTTAAATTCTATGTAGGTTCCTTCACTGAAGGGATTAGGATAATTCTGAAGCAATTGGGTTGTGGACTTATCCAAAGGCAAATCACTTATGGCGTCAGGAATATAAAGCCTATTGTGAAGTCCAGGAGTGCCGTTTTTCTCCGATAACACCCAGTTTAGACCGTTGTTGTTGTCTTTATTCGGGTTAATGAGTTCGATTGACCAGAGCTCATTTAATGAGTAGGTTGGCCAGGGGACATCGTTGCCATAATTTACTTCATCAATAAGCTGCCCGTCTGTAGCATATAATTTGACAGCATCAACAGTACTTCCCAGTCCGAATGAGAAGGTGCCAACCAGGTTTTTAATCGGACCAAATACAGCGGTTATCTTGTCCAGATCGTTTGAAACAACAAGGTATTCGCCGGCTTTAATCCATGTGTCTGACGGGAAGATAAACTGATGGGTGGGGTCCAGATCCGTCATTGTCCAGCCTGAAATATTGAGGTCAGTTGTACCCTTGTTGTATATTTCTACCCAATCACCAGGATCGGTAGGGGCAGCATTGTTAAAACTGATTTCATTGATTACAACGTCGTTGTAGTGACTCCCATCGCTTTCGAAAACGGCAGTGATTTGCACTCCTGATGTTGGAGCAATCGTGATGGTTTTTGCAGTATTTGGAGCGGTGAGGCCATCCCATCGTACAAATCGATAACCGGCTTTTGGAATGGCTGTCAAAGTAATAGGAACCTCTCTGTAATAGGTGCCGCGCCATGGGAATTGAGTTAACTTTAATGAATTAACCTGAATGGAACCTTCTATTGTATCGGTACGCAAACTCAGAATTTGTGGAGTTTGAAAATTATACTTTTCCCGGATGTGTGTGAATACATTGTAAGGTCGGGCTGTGACAAACGTTTTCATTTGCTCTACCCTGACCAGCCAATCGCTTTGCGAACCTCCGCTCCATTTCTGAAGGTGTCTGACCATCTCTTCTCTGATCACATCCCTTTTTTGGTCAATAGCCTTGTTTATATGATCAGGTAAGAAAGTAGAGTTCATAAGATCGGCAAACCGGTTGATAAACTGATTACGGAATCCTGTGTTTTCGAGTAACTTACGAAGAATAAGCGTTGACCAGGGTGGGTTTGGCCAGCCCGGTCCATCGGTGGCGGTTGCAAAGGCCAGAGAATTCTCCTCCGGGGTTTTGGATCCCCAGATCCCCAAACCAAAATCGACATCATGCATTATCCATCGCCAGCGACTGCCGGGACCGGTAGTCTTCCAGTACCTTATATTGTTGCCAGGCCAGTCCCAGTTGGCATAAAAGATATTGGAAGAAAAATAATCGATGAAGCTATTAATATCCATTTGAGCCGCTACCTGATCATAGTTGGCTTGTACGGTCATCGAATTCAAATCGATGAAGTTATACATCTTCCACCAGTCATCGGCACTCCCAATAAGCGGAAGACCATCATTTTCGCACATGATAACATCACTGGCATTGACCCCATCGTTGGAAGCAATAAAATTCTCATCAATCTTTTCACGGATATTCAGGATTCCCCAATATGCGCCATTCAGGAAAACAGTCGAAGGACGGTAAGCCATCTGGTCAAAATTCAACCCAATGGTTAACATGGATAATAATCCATCCCGAAACATGGTATTATTCCAGTCATTCCCCGAGTTGCGCAATACGATACTTTTAAACTCATCGAACGGGCGCTCTTTGAAAAGCTTGTATTTGATTTCCTTACTGCCATAGCTTTTACTGGCATGAATAGTCATCGATTTTTGGGCATTTGCCCTTGAATAGTTCCCGAATATTTTCACCCCGGCATCAATATCAATCACTTTATCCCCGGTGGTTTCCATCATTTCAAAGTGACAGGCCTTTTCCCAGTCCTGCCAGAAATTTGCTCCAAAGTTTGGGCTTGCTGCTTCGGCATTTGGGCCAAGCACATAAATCCCGGTATTGTAGTCCCATAAATCAGTAGGGTTCATTGAAAGTGAAACAACAGGTAGTTTTTTGTTTGAATATTGAATATATGAATTCGTAACCGTATTCCCCGGAAGAAAGCCTGATTTTAGTATCCGCGCCCTTAGAACTTTGGATGTATTAAAATTAATAGCGGTTGAATAGAGAGTTGATGAACGTGAAGGTTCTGAACCGTCTAGCGTGTAATAAATGGAGTCATTCGGAGCGGGTGCAGTCAATGAAACATTCAAGCCTGAAGAATAAACTCCACCTGGTGAACTAAAGGCCGGTATACCAACGCTTACACCGGATAACCCGACAGTGGTATTTTCCTTATCGGGTGTAGAAGTCGTGAAAACGGCCCAGGTCAATGGATCTTTAAGGGTTCTTCCATAAGAGGTGTTCAGCGAGAGCGCCCCTAAATGGACACTGTCGGCCAGCACTCCTGAAGGATTTGACAGGTAAACCGATTCTCCTCCTGCGCTAATCTTGAAATTGGTATGAAAATCAGTTGACACCAGGTTTAGAACATCAACCTTGCGGATACTATCAGGCTTTTCAGTGGTACCAACCGAAAGAAACGGGATTGCGGTCAAATCTGTGGATGTTGCATCGGAGTTATGTATCTGTATAGCCAACACATTTTCGCCGGTCTTTAAAAGTGCAGACGGATTGCTGATTACAAACTTATCCGGTGGCAGATTCTGATACATCTGTGCCTCATGCATGCCTGATGAAAAAACATCGAACCGGGGCAAAGTTCCTTTCCCATCCATTTGAGCACGGGCAATCTCGACCCCGTTGAGGTAAGCCACAAACCCATCGTCGTAATCCATATGGAATACCATTTGCTTTATATCTGCCGCATTGACAATGGTGAATTTTTTGCGGATAAATATAGATACAGGCACCTGGACCACAGTCGCATCATCATTATCGCCATAACCGAAACCACTCTTCCCGGAGAGCCAGTTTGTATCGTCAAAAGCATTTAACCTCCAGTTGGTCGTAGGCTCAGAGCTTGGCACCAGGTATTTCCACACATCTCCCTGCGAAATAATGGTGTTCCAGTTGACTGGTGTTGCTGTGCGGTCTTTTCCTGAGGCAAAGACAAGCAGAAAGTTCCCGGGGTTAAACTGAAAATCGGGGAATACCCACTTAAGCAATTCAGCTTTTTTATCCGACAAACCATAGCCCTTGAGGTTTACTGAAGACGTTCCGGCATTGTAGAGTTCAATCCAGTCAGAGGTATCGCCATCGCTATCAGTTATAACTCCGCCGTTGGAGCTCATTACTTCATTGATTCGGATGGATTGTGCGTGAGAATACACCGAAGAAAAGGCAAGACAAATGACCAGAAGAAAGAATTTCATCATTAGGTTGATGGATGTTTAAGTGTCGTCAAAAATAATCCGGTGGAAATAAATCAGTAATCACTGTGTTTCAGTGAGCTGCCATACACCATTCCTTTTTACTTTTGAACTGACTTTAGTTTAGTTGCTACAAAATTAGCAATCCTTACGACAGTCAGAGCAATCTGTGTAAAAATCATCGATAAGCATATCTACTGAACTATTTGCAGCATAAAATAACACTTCCTAAAGATTGATAAAATAACAGCATTTTGTATTTTTAACGAGTATAACAATTAGGAATACAGAAAACACTGATATGGAAAACTTACTGGTTTTTGGCATTCTTAGTTTGCCGGTCATTACGATCTCGAGGCGTACGTTATTTAATCCAAGGAGTCATGGGTTTTACCGGTTCTTCAGTTGGGAATGCATCATCTTGCTACTTGTGTCGGATTACAAATTCTGGTTCGATGAGCCATTTAGTTTAAAGCAGATTCTTTCCTGGGTTCTTCTATTCGGCTCTGCATATCTGGTACTGGCAGGTGTGATGAGATTAAAAAAAGAAGGAAAACCAATCAAAGAAAGGAATGAAAAGGCACTTTACGACTTTGAGAAAACGACATCATTGGTTGACTCAGGAATTTTTAAATACATCCGCCATCCGCTCTATTCTTCCCTGATCTTTTTTACCTGGGGTGTGTTTTTAAAGAATACAAACTGTCAATTATTCCTTGTTGCCATGCTATCCACTGTATTTCTTTATGCTACTGCAATTTTTGACGAGAAGGAATGCATTCAATTCTTTGGAAATCCCTACCGTCAATACATGAAGCGAAGTAAAAGGTTTATTCCGTTTCTGATTTGATTTCATTTTCAGGAACATAGTATTAACAAACCAGTTTTTTCTAAACAGGCATTGAATCTTATTTCAGAAACTCTTTAAACCAAAATCCTGAATCTTTAACGGTTCTTTGCAGTGTATTGAAGTCAATGTGGACCAGACCAAATCGTGTTCTGAAACCCTTATCCCATTCAAAGTTATCAGTTGGTGACCAGACAAAGTAACCGTTCACATTAACACCATCGTTCCTGGCCTTTAAAACTGCCGAAAGATGATCCTGAAAGTACTCTATTCGTTGATGATCGTGAACCCGGTTATTCTCAAGCTGATCAGGAACACAGGTTCCGTTTTCAGTAATAATCATATTCTTAATCCCTTTGTATTGACTGAATTTTTTAAGAACATGATATAAACCATCAGGATAGATTTCGCCTTCCATTTCATTTACAGGCACTCCACGATCAATTGCCTTTACTTCTTTGGCATGAACCACCGGGAAGATTGATTTTTCGACAACTGTTCTGAAATAATATTGGATACCTATAAAATCAAAGTCGAAAACCATGCGTTCTTCATCACCTTCCTCAAAATATTTATGCATTTTTTCTAAATAGGGCAGTGTATCTTCAGGATAACCAAGTCCAAGACTTGGCTCAATAAAAAGTCTGTTCATTGCAGCATCAATGCGTTTGGCTGCAGCAATATTCTTCTTATCCTGATCAACCGGTTCAATATAGGCAGTCAAAAATGTGGTGCCAATATTCGCATCGGGTACATTTCTGCGAATAATGCGTCCGCCTTCGGCGTTGCATAAAACTGAATGGTGAATTGCTTTCATTGATCCTTTGACACTCATTCGGCCTGGTGCCAGGAACCCAGCCAGATAACCACCTGCGATAAACGATATCTGTTCATTGATAACCATCCAGTTTTTCACTTTATGGCCATATTCATTGGTCACCACTTCGGTGTATTCCGAAAACCAATTAAGTATCTCCCTGTTGGTCCAGCCACCCCGATCTTCAAGTACATGAGGCAAGTCCCAATGATAAATGGTAATCCATGGTTCGATACCTGAGGCTAAACATTTATCAATGACCTGGTGGTAGAAATCGAGTCCCGCCCGATTAACTTCTCCGGTGCCATTTGGCAATATCCGTGACCACGATAATGAAAAGCGGAATACTTTAAAGTTCATCGCTTTAATCAGTTCAATATCTTCATCATATCGATGATAGAAATCTGTAGCTACATCAGCAACTTCTTCCCGTTCAATTTTCCCGGATTTGTGTGAAAAATGATCCCAGATCGACTTCCCTTTTCCGTCTTTATTCCATGCACCTTCAGTTTGATAGGCTGCTGCTGCAACTCCCCATTTAAAATCAGCACCAAAATCAACCTTGGTAAAATCAACAGTCTTTCCAGCTGATGTATGTGTATTTTTCATCATCCTATTTTTGCTCCTATTCAGTTAACCTGACAACATATAGCCTAGTATGGCAACCCGTTGTTTTCATCCAATCTCTCCGATCCATTTGTCAGACAACTGATTGTGTTTGATTATTTTTGCAGTTGCAAAAGTATTACAATTTATATTTATTGGATATTAAATTTTAAAGCAACTCTAATAGATAGAATATGCAATAACTTAACTGATTGAACGGAGTCAACAAGTATTGCAACTACTGTGTTCAGTATTGATCCGACTAACGGGTTCAACTTAAATTATTTGGTTCACTGAATCACCAGAGGTAATCCATGACATTTCAATTGCAACTTTCAGTTGGCATAAGAACAATCAAATTGGTTAAAAACTCAGGGATGAATTAAGTATTCTACCAACTGATAGTGTCACTGTCACAAATTCCCGACATCCATTCAGGATAAGGAGGGCTTATTCTATTTTAGCTTGTATTATATTGTTTAATTATCCATCCGTCAGTTAAAACCTGCTGCAATGGATAATCGCATTAATTCTGCCGTATTCTATTTCAGGACTTTATCCTTTGCCATTCACTTTAGTGAACGGACAAATTGAACATTTCAAATACAAAAGCCCCCACTATCTTATATAGACAATAGGGGCTTGCACTATTTTAGCTTGATTGTTATTTTTTAATCATTAGTCTGTCAGTTGAAACTGACGGCAAAGGATAGCCACTTTTTCTTTTCCTCTTTCATTTTTACTCTGATTTATACCCCGAGCTTGTTCCTTCTGATCTGCTCAGGAATGGTGAAGTTGTTTTTCACTACATGTCCTTTCAGCGGAACAATCTTTTCGTGGATGGCATCGATCAACCATTCGGCACAAGGGAAGAATGAGTCTTCGAGTTCGTAGGCCGGGGTAATCCAGTTACGTGAACCAACTACTACCGGGGGTGCATCCAAATCGTCGAAGGCCAGTTCCGAGATGGTTTGTGCCATTTCTTTCATGAACGATCCACGGGTGGAAGCATCACCTGAAATGACAATACGGCCGGTCTTTTTCACCGATGCAAGTACCGGTTCATAGTTAAAAGGACTCAGACTGCGGGCATCGATCACTTCAGCCGACATATTGTATTTCTCTTGAAGGATATCGGCAGCTTCAAGTGCACGGTACAAAGTTGCACCGATGGTCAGGATAGTTACATCTTTACCTTCACGTTTGATGTCGGGTTCTCCAATAGGAATTTCGTAATATCCTTCAGGTACGCCGCCTTTATGAAACATTTCACCCATGTCGTACAAACGCTGACTCTCGAAGAAGATCACTGGGTCAGTTCCCTGAAGGGCAGCATTCATAAGACCTTTGGCATCATATGGGGTAGCCGGGAACACCACTTTCAAGCCTGGAATCTGTGCTGTCAGTGCAGTCCAGTCCTGTGAATGCTGAGCACCGTATTTTGAACCTACCGAAACACGCAACACTACGGGCATCTTGATGACGTTTCCGCTCATGGCCTGCCATTTGGGTAGCTGGTTGAATACCTGATCGCCGCAACGGCCAAGGAAGTCGCAATACATGATTTCAGGAATGACACGTCCGCCACACATGGCATAGCCAATGGCTGTTCCAACAATCGAACCTTCCGAAATCGGTGAGTTAAACAAACGGTGGTATGGCAGTGCTTCTGTCAGGCCACGGTAAACAGCAAATGCGCCGCCCCAGTCACGGTTTTCTTCTCCGTAGGCAATCAGTGTAGGATCCTTGTAGAAACGATCGATTATAGCTTCGAAAATACCATCGCGGTAGGCATAAGTTTTTATCTTGGAGTGTGCCTTGCCGTTTTCATCGAAAGCGAAACGTTCTTTTTTTGCGAGCTGCAATACACGCGGATTCTCAGCCATCGGGTGATTCACTTCTGGAGTTCGTTCTTCCATACGATCAACCGACTCATTGCTAAACATCATTTCACCAATCAGGTTAGGGTATTTGGCTGTGTCCATTCGTGGAGAAACCTTATCATCGATGGCAAGCTTCAGACTTGATTCCATCAGGCTGATGGTTGATGCTTTTACTTCGGTTAGTTGTTCTTCAGAAGCTACCCCAGCTTTTACCAGTTCGCGGCCGAACCAGGCAATCGAATCCTGTGCTTCCCAGGCTTCCACTTCCTCTTTAGAGCGGTACGACGATGCATCAGAGGGTGAGTGACCGCTGTAACGGTAGGTCAGTACATCCAGCAAGACAGGTCCGCGCTTTTCTTCCAGAATCTTGCGTTTACGCTTGTAAGCGTCGATCACGGCCAGGGGATTGTATCCATCGACCCGCTCGGCATGAAGCTGATCGGCATTCACCCCTGCACCTATACGGGCGGCAATGTTATAACCCATCGTTTCGCCGCAGGTTTGTCCTCCCATGCCATATTGGTTGTTCATGATGTTGATGATCAGCGGTAGCCCGCCTTTCATATCGCCTTCCCAGAGTTCGTTGAACTGGTCCATTGTTGCAAAAGCAAGGCCTTCCCACACGGGTCCGCAAGCCATCGATGCATCACCAATGTTGGCAACCACTATACCCGGTTTACGGTTTACCTTTTTATAGAGGGCAGCACCCACAGCAATATCTCCTGAACCACCTACGATAGCGTTGTTCGGATACACTCCGAAAGGCGTAAAGAATGCGTGCATAGAGCCACCCAATCCTTTGTTAAAGCCTGTCTCACGTGCGAAGATTTCGGCCAGTGTTCCATAGATCAGGAATTTAATGGCAAGATCTTTTACTGAACCTTTATGATTGTTCTTTACCGGGGCAAAGGTGATGCCGTCGAAATGACTCTCCATCACCTGCATCAGTTGTTCGTCGCTCAATTTAGCGATTGCCGATAGACCTTTGGCTAGAATTTCACCGTGGCTGCGGTGCGATCCGAAGATGTAATCCTCCACTCCGAGTGTGTAAGCCATACCAACCGCAGCAGCCTCCTGACCGATAGACAAGTGAGCAGGTCCCGGATGATCGTATGCAATACCGTTGTAATCGCCACGGATCTTAATCTGGTTCAGCATGGTTTCAAACTCACGGATCACCACCATATCGTGGTAGATTCGTTGCAAATCATCATTACTGAAGTTTACTTTTTCTTCTTCAACAGTTTTATTATACTGGTTTACAGGAATCGGGCTGAACGTAATCTCACCAGCTTTCCTGACTTCTGACGGATCAATGAATTGACTCTTTGGCATTATAGTAGATTTAAATTATTTCTTTTTTTTTCAACACAAAGACACTAAGTCACGAAGGAAGAATTTAAACTTTGTGTCTTTGCGTCTTCGTGTTTAATTAAAATTAGAATTGAAAGATGGTTTCTTTGATAATCTCACTTACAGTTGGATGTGGGAAAACAATTTCTTCCACGTCCTGAACTCTCAGTTGCGCTTCGATGATAGCACAGGCTCCCCAGATCATTTCGGAACAGGCACCGCCTACCATATGGATTCCAAGGATTTCGCGGTATTTCTTGCCAACAATCACTTTGCAGAAGCCATCCTTGCCTTCGTTTTCGGCTAAAAATCGTCCTGCATAAGCCATTGGTAATTGTTTTACATCCACCTCAATGCCTTTTTCTTTTGCAGCTGATTCAGTTAAACCTACGCCTGCAATCTCAGGATGGGTATAAACCACACCCGGAATAGCATCGTAGCGCATCACATCTTTGAGACCCAGCATGTGATTCACTGCCACTTCGCCTTCACGACTGGCGGTATGCGCCAATAGTGAGAATCCTGTGATATCGCCGGCAGCATATACATTGGGTACATTAGTACGGCAGTTATAATCTATTTTTACTCCGTGCGGAGTGAATTCAACACCGATATTTTCAAGACCAATCCCAGCTACACTAGCTTTGCGGCCGACCGATAAAAGAACATGTTCTCCTGTTATTTTATATTCCTGACCATCCTTTTCAAAAACAACTTCTTTGCCGTTAAGCATTGTCACACGGGCTTTCAGATGGAATTCAACGCCTTTCTTCACAAACTCTTTGCGTACGAAAGCTGCAATTTCCTCATCTACTCCTGTCAATATCTCGGGGAGCATTTCAATAACCGTTACTTTGGTTCCCATAGCATTAAAGAAATCAGCAAACTCAGTTCCGATTACTCCGCCACCAATGATCACAAGGCTTTCGGGCTTCTCTTTCAGTTGCAGGGTCTCGCGGTTGGTGAGAATCTGTGTTATATCCAATCCGGGAATAGGGGGAACAGCAGCTTCTGAACCGGAGCATACCAACAGTCGGTTGGCCTGATATTCCAGTCCACCTGCTTCTATAGTAATCACTTCACCGCGTTTTTCTTTGATTGTTGCTTTTGCCATCACCACGTCGGCCTGTATGTGTTTCATTTTGGCACTAATCCCGGCAACAAGCTTACGAACCACCTTGTCCTTGCGGAGCATGATCTTTTTAAAATCAACGGAGATATTCTCCACATTGATTCCGTATTTGCCAGCTTCCTGTGCATATTCGAGCACCTTTGCTGAATTCAGTAGCGTTTTTGTGGGAATGCAGCCTTCATTAAGGCAAACTCCACCCAACGCACGCATGTCGAAAATCAACACACTCAGCCCTTTTGCTCCGGCACGTTCGGCTGCCACATATCCAGCCGGACCACCACCTATAATTGCTAAATCGTATATTTTGGTCATTTTAAATATTTTAGATTTTAGATTTTATTCCAGATAATAGATTTTAGATATTTAGATATTAGATTTCAGATTTCAGACAGTCCCCCGGAAGACTGAAAACGATCATTCTGGAAGACTTGTCTTACGTCTATGATCTAATATCTTATGTCTCTTTTTTAGATTTCCAGATTTTCAATCTGCTCCTTAATCTCTCTTAGAAACAGTGTAGCTTCACCACCGTCAAGTGCCTGATGATCGTAGGTTAACGACAAACCCATCATCGGAACAAACCCATATACCCCATCGCCTAAATCCTTGGGACGTGGAACGATCGTACAAACACCCAGAATGGCTGTCTGCGGAAGGTTGATAACTGGGGTAAACATCTCGACTCCATAATTTCCAAGATTGGATATAGTAAACGAAGCTGCTTCAGGAGCAAGCAGTTCGGGACTGACATTCCCCTTGCGGCATTGCCCAACGATGGCCTGCAATTGTGCCGATAAGCCTTCAAGCGACAGATCTTCGGCATTCTTGATAGCAGGGACCATCAGACCTCTATCGGTATCCACTGCCAGACCCAGATGCACTTTATTGAACCAACGCATACTGTCGCCAATAAAATGGCTGTTTACCTGTGGATATTTCTTTAGAGCTTTTATCACCGCGAAACACACCAGATCATTGATGGTGATATTCTGACTAATCGTGCCGGCATCGAGCGCTTTCTTGAATTTCTTACGCAATGCCATTATCTTTCGGGCATCAGCACTCATATGATGAGTCAATTGAGCAGAATTCTGCAATGAAGTGAGCATCGCTTTGGCAATTAGCTTACGCATATTGGTAAGTTTTTTCACTTCAAAATCGTCGCTATAAATTTGATTGTATGAAATCAGGTCTTTGGCAATAGCTTTGCCACCCAATCCTGTGGTAGTTTCGCCAGTTTTCAGTCCTTCAACTTTTGCTTTTTCCTGAGCCAGTGGTGTAAGTTTTGGCATTATTTTAGTTGCATCTTCGATATCCCGTTCAATGATGCGTCCTTCGGGACCTGATCCCTGCAAATACTGATAGGCTATACCCACTCTTTCAGCGGCATTCTTTGCACGTGGTGAGATTTTTACTTTTCCTAAAGACTCAGAATTTGTATTTAGTATCGGAGCAGAAACCATTTCGGCAACTTTAACGGCACCCTGAGTTTCATTTTCTGGGAAGTTAACCTGATTGCCTGGCCGGAATTCATCAACCGACTCACCCATAGCACCGATTACGGCAACATTCACCAGTACCGGAACTTCATCGCCTTCGGCAAAGAATACATCAAGCAATATACCATCCACTTTGGCATCTTCTTCAAACGATGCTTTGTCTGTTTCATACGAAAAAAGGATATCGCCTGCCTTTACGACATCGCCTTTTTTCTTTACCCATTCACCTAAAATACAGGTCTCAACTGATTGCCCCTGACGAGGCATTAATACCGGAATTGCCATATCTGATTTGTTTTAACAACCTTAGTCAACTTGTATACACAACTATAATCAAAATCATCACTAAAACAATATTATACCATCTTGTACAGTGAGATATCTTATGTGGGGTCAAAACTATATTAATTAACTTGTATTTACAAGTTAATTGTTTAGAAATGATTTTTATTTATTACTTTTGGCTCAAATTCATTGCATTATGGCTGAAGAAATTAAAGTACCACAGCACAAAAAAATTTACGAAATTCTAAGAAAGCATATCTTTACAGGTGTTTACGAAGAAGGGAGCCTCCTGCCGTCCGAGAATGAATTGTGTGCGGTCCATAACATTACCCGCCCCACTGTTCGTCAGGCTTTGGAAGCCCTGGTGAATGATGGTTTCATCTCAAAAAAACAGGGGAAGGGCAGCATTGTAAGAAAGCCACCTCAGGAAATTGGTATTCTCAGTATTTCAGGAACCGCATCTGCTATCGGGAATCAATATTTACAAACACAGATACTACAAAAGCCACAGATTAAACCCTGGCCAGAACACTTTCCATTTGATCTGACTGAAATCGAGCAGGAATCCGGCTGTATTTATATGGAACGACTCCGCCTGGTCGATGAACAGCCTGTATTCTATGACATCAACCATATTCCAAATATTAATGTGAACCGTTTGTCAAGCCGATCATTTGAAAATAAATCTTTATTTGAAACCTTACGAACTCAGTATCAGATTGAAATTAAAGGCGGGGAACAAAAACTCAAGGCGATAAAAGCTGATCTCCTGATTGGTCAACTCTTAAATCTATCCGTTGGAGAGCCTGTTTTGAATATTGAGCGGAAACTGAATACCAACCGGGAAGGTTTCCATATCTATTCAACTATTTGGTTTAATTCAGCCAAACACTCCATCTTTGGAACCTTCTGAGAAAATTAATTTTTTAATCATGGCCTGGGAGATTTTCATTTGTTATTGGTCGATTATCGAATGTTAAACGGTTTAGGATCGTATTTTATCTTGTGTGCTTCTTGTGTGCTTATGCTGTGCATCTTGTGTGCTAATTAATAAAATTTGCACACAAGATGCACAGCATAAGCACACAAGAAGCACACAAATAGAATCCCGTTTAGAGTTTCTTTAAGCGGTTGGGAATAAACGTACTGAACTTTTGATAATTGACTTTAAACTTTCTTCATTAATTTCATACAGATTGTAATTCAAGTTTTCGGGTTCAGAAATAATTCTCATCTTTGCGTAATTAAGCAATAATTACTTAACTCCTTTTAAATAAGAAGTTTCACTATGAAAGTATTAAAATTTGGAGGAACCTCCGTAGGATCTATCGAAAACATGCGTGCAGTGATGCAACTGATAACCGATGGAAATCAAAAAATAGTTGTTTTGTCGGCCATGTCAGGTACGACAAACTCACTGGTTGAAATTGCCAACTACCTTAAGAAAAAGAACAAGGACTCTGCACGGCATATCATCAGCCAGATGGAACATAAATACAACAAAGTTGTCAATGATTTATATATAACGACTGAGAAGAAGGAAAAAGGGAAAATCATTGTCTCGGGGATCTTTCATACCATCAAATCATTCACATCAGGAGAATTTAACGAAGTAGGTGAGAACACAATCGTAGCCCAGGGTGAGTTGCTTTCAACGGCTCTTTTCACAGAACTGATGCTCGAAAACGGATACAAAGCAGTTTGCTTACCTGCATTGGATTTTATGAAGATTGACGTCGACAAGTCTGCAGACTCACATTTTATCCGTGAAAATATTACTCAGATGCTTCAAAATATGGAAGCTGCTGATTACTATATTACACAGGGATTTATATGCCGAAATGTCGATGGAAATATTGACAACCTGCAACGGGGTGGGAGTGATTACACTTCAACGCTCATTGGAGCTGCGATAGATGCTGAAGAAGTAGAAATCTGGACTGATATTGATGGGTTTCACAACAATGATCCACGGTATGTTGATAACACGACAAAGATTGATCAGCTTTCGTTTGATGAAGCAGCAGAATTGGCCTATTTCGGGGCAAAGATTCTTCATCCGCAAACCATCCTGCCTGCCAAGTTTCAAAACATTCCGGTTCGACTAAAGAATACAATGCACCCAAGTGATTCGGGAACTTTAATTTCATCCGAATCGGATAGTCGTGGGATTAAGGCTGTTGCGGCAAAAGATGGCATCATTGCTATTAAAATCCGTTCTTACCGAATGTTGAATGCCTATGGTTTTCTTAAAAATGTATTCGAAATATTTGAGTTTTTCAAGACTCCGATCGATATGATTTCAACTTCTGAGGTTTCAGTTTCTGTGACGATTGACAGCACCAAACATCTCAATGAAATAGTTTCAGAGCTAAAAGAATATGGTGAAGTTGAGGTTGATACTGAACTATCTATTGTATGTATTGTTGGACATTTGATTGCGGAAGAGGCTGGATTTGCGGCAAAAGTATTTACAGCACTTAAAGAAATTCCGATTCGTATGATTTCATACGGGGGCAGCCATCATAATATTTCAGTGCTTGTAAATACAGAGTTGAAAAAGCAAACCCTTCAGGCGTTGAGCAATAACCTTCTAAACACTTGATTAGTATTAAACTGTTTGATATATTTATTTTGCTTTAAATCAGTATTTTTTTAACAATCTATAAGGCAGCTATATAAATTTTCATATATTTGCAACAATATTTCAATTTTTTTATTTATTATTATGAAAACAGGTAAAGTTAAATTTTTCAACGAATCTAAAGGATTCGGTTTTATTAAAGACAGTGAATCTGATAAAGAATACTTCGTTCACGTTTCAGGTTTGGTTGACCAAATCAGAGAAGATGATGAAGTAACTTACGAACTTCAAGAAGGAAGAAAAGGATTAAACGCGGTAAATGTTAAACTAGCATAATAGTCTAATATTTTAAAGATTTTAAGTTCGAAAGCTCTGCATGTATGCAGGGCTTTTTTTTTCACTTTTAACAACCTTCTTCGTAAAATTGAGTTTTCAAATTCAGAAGTATGAATATAACGATCATGAGAAAAACACTTCTAACTTTCTTATATATATTTTTGTGTGCCTTATTTGCGATAGGTCAAAATCCAGGTGGCTCTAAATTTTTCCCAATTGCAGTTTGGCTTCAAAGTGCTGAAAACGCTGTGAGTTATAAACAGGACGGTGGAATTAACATGTATGTCGGGCTTTGGCGACAGCTTGATCAAAAACAATTTGATCAACTTCGCCTCGCAGACCTTAAACTCATTTGTGAACAAAATGATTTTGGGTTGGCACATAAGACTGATCAAACTATTTTTGGCTGGATGCATGGAGATGAACCGGATAATGCCCAATGGAACAACAAAACACAAACGTATGATCCATGCATCACGCCTGATGAAATCATTACCTACTATGAAAAAATCAAGGAAAAAGATCCGGAGCATCCATTTTATCTGAACCTGGGACAGGGAGTTACTTACATCAACTGGGTTGGCCGTGGCGAATGCAAAGGTAGAACTGATATGTATTCCATCGCCAATAATGGTTATCTGAAAGGTTGCGATATTGCCTCGTTTGATGTTTATCCGGTCAATAGCGATGATCCAAATATACAAAACAACTTGTGGATGGGCGCAAAAGGGATTGATAGCATGAAGGTTTGGAGCAACAGCAGTAAACCTATCTGGACTTGGATCGAAACAACCCGAATAGGAAAAGATTCACACAGAAAGCCAACAGTCAATGAAGTTAAAACTCAGGTTTGGATGGCACTGATTCATGGCGCCAAAGGCATTGGTTATTTTTGTCATTCTTTTTACCCCGATTCTGATGAAGCAGCGCTTCTTCATGATAGGACCATGCTGGCAGGCGTTAAAGAAATAAATAATCAAATCTCGTCATTGGCTTCAATACTAAAAAGCAGCAACTCTACAGTTCAAGCAGTGGTGAAAAGCAGCAATTCAAATGTACCCATTGATATCATGACTAAATTTTATGAAAATAGCACCTATGTGTTTGCTGTTGCCATGAGAAATGAACCTACAAATGGAACGTTTAAGGTACATTCAGGCGAAGATGTTGAAGTAATTGGAGAGAACAGAAAGCTAAAAATCAGCAACGAACAGTTTGAAGATCAGTTTGGTGGGTATGACGTTCATCTCTATAAAATCAACGTAATCGGCACAATTCACTAAATGTATGTCTTGAAGTAAGCCTGACATTAAAACGGTCAGATAAGGATTCAAAGATGGCTTCAGCAAGTTCTGGTCGATTATTTTCACCAGAAAGGTGACTTAAGAAAACATGTACCAATTCAGGACCTGCATGTTCCCTGATCAATTCAAATGCCTGGTTGTTTGATAAATGGCCATGTGAAGAGGCAACCCTTTGTTTCAGTGAATATGGATAAGAACCTTCCCATAACATTTTTTCGTCATAGTTGGTTTCGAGAAATAAGGCGTGGCATTTCCTCAAATTACTTTTTACACGATCACAGGCTTCACCGATATCCGTGAATACCCCGACATGCCAATCATCGTACTCAAGCCTGAAAGAACAGGGCTCAGCGGCATCATGATTTTTCAGAAAGGGATGAATAATAAACGAACTGGAATTCACAGCCTTCCCGGGAATAAAAATATTTGTCAGTTCAGGTCGTTCTGCTTCGGGCAAGCTGTCCAATGTCCCCTTGCTAAACCACGCAGGAATACCCAATCGTTTGCTTAATACACGAACGCCCCGAATATGATCTGAATGCTCATGGCTTATGAAAATCCCCCTGATTCTGGAAGCATCCAAACCGGCTTCATAGATGCGGATGAGCACTTGTTTAGCCGATATGCCTGCATCAACCAAGACCGCATCTTTTCCATTTCCTATATAATAGCAATTTCCATTACTTCCTGAGGCCAAAGCACAAAGCTCAATCATTGTTCTGTTTGTCTTTAAAATTTAAATGGAACGGATAGGTTTATAACAAGTTGAGAATCCAAAAGATATTTATTGATTCGATTTTAAAAGTCTGAGAACCTGATCAATTCGAATCTCCTCACCCTTTAGAATATATTTAGCCTTTTCATAAAATGGTCGTCGTTTGTCCATCATTCCATCAATAAAATGCTCCAGTTCTTCCTGCGTTTTTCCCTTGATTAATGGTCTTTCAACTTTAGCATGAATTAGACGATTAACAAGTGATGTTTTATTCACATCAAGAAAAATACAAAAGCCTGAATTATTCATCAGATCCATATTGTCGAAAAAACAAGGAGCGCCTCCACCTGTAGCAACAATAATATTGTCGAATGCTGAAACTTCTTCAAGAATCTTACGTTCTTTTCGACGGAAGCCATCTTCACCTTCTTCAGCAAATATCTGTGGAATTGTCCTGAAATACTTTTCTTCAAGAAAAGTATCCAGATCAATGAAATTCAGCTTTAGTTCTGACGCCAGTGCACGTCCCATCGTTGATTTTCCACTGCCCATAAATCCAATCAGGAATATTCTCATAGAATCAGAAAAAAGTGATTTGTCATTAGATTGGGGGAAAAGTAAAAAGTATAAGTAAAGAGGAAAGTGAAAACATTTTCTTATTTCTCTTTCCTTCTTATTGTTAGTTAAAATTCAAGCGACATCTGATTTGGCGGTTCTTCGCCATCCTTTGGTTTGTCAATTCCAAACAGCAAGTCTTCAATATCGGGGATTACAATTTCATTGGTCTTCTCCGCAACTTCGGGCTCTTCAATTTCCTCGTCAATGACAACCGGTTCAAGTTCTTCCACTTTAACAATTTCGTAGATAGACAAGCGCTTTCCTTTAGCTTTATAAGATTTTATTCCAATAAATTCATCCACATTAATCACTTCAGGTTCTCTCCCTTCATTTTTGCCCCCGAATTCGAGTTCAAGTCTTGGATGACCAACCCAGGTATAATTGACAAGCCTGTTTTCTGGAAACTCACCAACAAATCCGACTTTTCGGTTTTGAATATCATCAATCAGAAAACGCTTTACGTAATAGAAACCTTGTTCTGCATCAAAATATACTGTTGTCAGTACTTTTTTGGAATTAAACTTCTCAATGAGTAATATTCCGGCATCAAAGTGGTTTGAAAGATCGAAGTTGCAAAGCAGATATTCTCCGGTTTTATAAATGACCAGGATCATATCATCGCCGCTGAATTCTCCAAGATACTTTCCTCTGGAATCAGAATTCAACCTTGAAACGTCTTCATCGAACCATATTTTACGACCCCCTAATGTCGATACTCCTTTTTCTTTCAATGCAATTTTATGGATTTCAAACTTGGTCAGAATGTTTCCCATCGAAGCACGACCTTTAATAGCCAATTCGCTGAAGTCAACTTCAAATATAAGTTTCTTGATTCGTGGCTTTGGCTTTAGTGTAACCTTTAGGACTTCAGCTTCCCCGTTAGGGTTTTCACTGAAATAAAGGATACGTGAGCCTGGAGTTCCCTGTGTCAGATCATATTCTTTATCACGTGTGACTCCAGTCACTGCTATTCGTTTCATGTAAATGAATCCGTTCTTTCCGTCCCTGTACACTATGTTATAAATGGTCCGGTTATCATTTTTCTTAAAAATGGCCAGGTGCAGGATGTTTTTTCCAATAAATGCCTTTTCGGGAACTTTGGAAACAATGTAAGTACCATCCTTACGGAAGACAATCACATCATCCATATCCGAACAGTCGCAAATATATTCTGACTTTTTCAGACTGGTACCCATAAATCCTTCAACACGGTCCACATAGAGTTTTTCGTTAGCAATTACAACTTTTGAAGCCACTATGTTTTCAAAGTTCCTGATTTCGGTACGACGCTCGCGACCTTTCCCATATTTCGTTTTTAATCGTTCGAACCAGGCAATGGTAAAAGGAATGATGTTCTCGATATTTCGGTTGATTTCTTCGATTTCGTCTTCGATAGCCAACAAATGGTCGTTGGCTTTATCAGTATTGAATTTCAGGATTCGCGCCATCTTAATTTCCATCAGGCGCAAAATATCTTCACGGGTAACTTCACGTTTTAGCTTTGGTTTCCATGGCAGCAGGCGCAAATCGATATGATCGACTGCCTCATCCATACTGGACGAATCCTCAAAAGCTTTATCCTTATATATGCGTTCTTCAATAAATATCTTCTCAAGAGACGAATAGTGCCAGGCTTCCTCCAGCTCACCCCTTCTGATTTCCAATTCAAGTTTGAGCAGGGCAACTGTCTGATTGGCATTGATTTTCAGGATTTCGCTAACGCCAATAAATTTCGGTTTATCGTCCTCAATGATGCAACTATTGGGTGAAATAGAGACTTCACAATCAGTAAAGGCAAACAAAGCATCGATAGTTTTATCGGATGACATTCCGGGGACCAGGTGTATCTGGATCTCAACCTTATCTGAGGTATTGTCATCGATTTTCCGAATCTTGATCTTACCTTTATCGTTAGCTTTAATGATCGATTCGATAAGTGTAGCTGTGGTTCTTCCGAATGGGACTTCAGTAACAACCAGTGTTTTGCTGTCCTTTTTTTCAATTTTGGCTCTCACCTTTATAGAAGCCCCACGGATTCCGTCATTATAACGTGAAAAATCACCGGATCCGCCCGTTGGGAAATCAGGATACAACATAAAATCTTCACCTTTCAGATAGGCTATTGAAGCATCAATCAATTCGATAAAGTTATGTGGCAGAATTTTACACGCCAATCCTACTGCAATACCTTCAACTCCTTGCGCCAATAAAAGAGGAAACTTTACAGGCAGTGCAATCGGCTCGCGGTTACGGCCATCATAGGATAATTTCCAGTTGGTTGTTTTCGGGTTAAATACTACGTCAAGTGCAAATTTTGACAGACGGGCCTCAATGTAACGCGGAGCTGCGGCACCATCACCTGTGAGCAGATTTCCCCAGTTTCCCTGGCAATCAATCAATAACTCCTTTTGTCCGAGTTGAACCAAGGCATCGCCAATGGAAGCATCGCCATGCGGGTGATATTGCATGGTTTGCCCTATGACGTTCGCCACCTTGTTGAAACGGCCATCATCCATCATATTCATGGCATGCAGTATCCTCCGCTGAACAGGTTTTAAACCATCTTCTACATAAGGTACAGCACGTTCAAGAATAACATAAGAGGCATAATCCAGAAACCATTGCTGGTACATTCCAGACAGATAGATTATTCCATCTTTTTTTTCTTCCTTCTGAGACTCTTCTTTATTGGTGTTTTCTTCAGTCATTTTTGGTTTTTGCAATCAGATATTGTTGCCTGTATTATCAATTTGCAGTTTTATTCAGAGAGTGTCTCAAAGTCACCCTCTGAGTAAAACTCATTCTAAAAATCGTCCTTTTCAACGTATAAATTATCAATGATAAAATCCTGACGTTCGGGTGTATTCTTGCCCATGTAAAATTCGAGCATATTAGCAACCGATTCATGTTTTTTCATCAGTATCGGATCAAGGCGAATATCAGCTCCAATGAAGTTTTTAAACTCATCCGGTGATATTTCACCCAATCCCTTAAACCGTGTAATCTCGGCTGTTTTCCCCAGCTTCTGAATGGCTGAAACCCTTTCTTCTTCGTTATAACAGTAGAAGGTTACTTTTTTATTGCGAACACGAAAAAGCGGTGTCTGAAAGATAAAGAGATGACCCTGACGAACCACTTCGGGGAAAAACTGCAAAAAGAAAGTGATCAGCAGCAATCGGATATGCATTCCATCTACATCGGCATCGGTAGCGATAACCACTTTGTTATAGCGTAAATCATCGATACTTTCTTCAATATTCAAAGCAGCCTGCAGAAGATTAAACTCTTCATTTTCATACACTATCTTCTTCGTTAATCCGAACGTGTTCAGCGGTTTACCCCGCAGGCTAAATACAGCCTGAGTATTCACATCACGTGATTTGGTAATTGATCCACTGGCAGAATCCCCTTCGGTGATAAAAATCGATGAATTTTCACGTAACTCATGATTGCTGTCCAGGTGTACCCGACAGTCGCGCAATTTGCGGTTATGCAGGTTTGCTTTTTTAGAGCGTTGCTTAGCTAGTTTTTTTATTCCAGAGATTGCCTTTCGCTCCCGTTCAGCTTCCTGGATCCGACGTAACAAAACCTCTGAAACGTCAGGGTTTTTATGCAGATAATTATCCAGTTCCTTCAATACAAAATTGGTCACAAATGTCCGTACTGAGGGTCCATCCGGTCCCATATCCTTTGAGCCCAGCTTGGTTTTAGTCTGTGACTCAAACACGGGTTCCTCCACTTTAATACTGATGGCAGCAACAATTGAAGCCCTGATATCTGAAGGCTCAAAGTCTTTTTTATAAAAATCGCGTATAGCTTTTACAATAGCTTCCCGAAAAGCGACAAGGTGAGTTCCTCCCTGGGTGGTATGTTGTCCGTTTACAAATGAATAATAATCTTCGCCGTATTGATTTCCGTGAGTAATAGCCACTTCAATATCACCGTTTTTTATATGTATGACAGGATAAAGTGACTCCCCTTCCATATTTTCTTCGAGCAAATCGCGCAAGCCGTTCTTTGAATGAAACTTTTCTCCATTAAACTCAAGAGTAAGACCTGAATTCAGAAAAGAATAGTTTTTCAGCATATTGACCACATAATCATCAATATAGTGAAATCCTTTAAAGAGCATACCATCTGGAGTGAAAGCTACAAAAGTTCCATTTGGCTGATCGCTTGGAACAACCTCTTTTTCTTCTACAAGGTTTCCTTCACTGAAACTAATCTCTTTAACTTCACCTTCCCGAAATGATTTGATCAGAAAATGGCTCGACAGGGCGTTTACCGCCTTTATACCGACTCCATTTAAACCAACCGACTTTTTAAACACTTCAGAATCGTACTTGGCACCGGTATTCATTTTCGAGGCCACATCAAGCAATTTCCCCAGGGGAATACCCCGACCAAAATCACGCACAGAAACCAATTCGTTGCTGACACGAATTTCAATCTTTTTCCCATTACCCATCATGTACTCATCGATGGAGTTATCCAGGACTTCTTTCAGCAAAACATATATACCATCATCGCTGGCCGAGCCATCACCCAGCTTGCCGATATACATTCCGGGTCTCTTGCGGATATGTTCTTGCCAATCAAGCGTTTTTATCGAACCTTCATCATAATTCGGCATCATATTCCTTTCCAATTTGCAACAAATATAAAGAAAACAAAAGTTGTATCATGCTTCAACTACCCGACATTAACTAACAACCAATAGTTGAAAACTTATTTGATATTTTGAAATTTGAGTGAGAAATAAAACCACAATTCCATCAATTATCCATTTGGTTTACAGGTTCAATTTCTGAACTTTATATTCTTCAATCCCGTATCTTTTGATCAGTATCTTTTTTTAATTATATTCGTTCCAACGAAACAGGAATCTAATGCCTTTCATATTCTTGTCATTAATCCCTGAGAAAAATATCAGTAAAAATCACAAATGAACTTCTCTTCCGAATGTTGATGTGGGTTATCTATTTAATTATCTTTGCGCCGACATGTTAAGAAAGTATATTTATATAGTTATTACGGTGCTTTTTCTTGTTGGTCAGGTTAATGCCCAAATCAGGCCGGGAGGTTCAAACTCTAACCGACAGATGGGGTCGGATTTAGGTTCAAATTCGGATTCAAAAAAAACATCAAAAGATGAACCCAAGAAGAAAAAACCTAAAATTCCCTCCCGCATAAAAACATGGGAAGTGCATGAACAGGGCTCTCTGATTCAGAAATCTGATCTTGACACTGTATTGACATTTTACCATGTTTACGAACCGTATTATAAAAACAGTATTAGTAGTACATTTACCGGTAATAACGGTGGGGCCTATATAACAAATGATTTTTTCAAGCGGACTTATAGTTCTGACTTCTATTTTGCACATTCGTTTGATGCCTATATGATTACTCCGTCGCAAATACAGTACTTCAATACAACCACACCTTATTCAATACTCGATTACACGCAGAGCGAAAACAGCATGACAAAAAATGAAACCCGATTTAATGCCTTTCTTTCGCAAAATGCAGGCAAGAAATTGAACTTTGAATTTATTTACAATCAAACCGGGTCGCAAGGCCAATACATCAACCAAATAAACAAATTTCATACAATAGGGCTTGTTTCTTCTTATAATTCTGACAACTTTATATCTCATTCGAATATTATTTTCAACCGGTTGAAGGGACAGGAAAACGGAGGAATTGATCCCAATCAGCCTTTCAGTGTCACTAAAACAGAAGACCTGACCACTCAGATTGACGATGCTGCCTTCAAAGTCGAAAATAACAACCTTTACACTGTTAACGAATATCGACTGGGGAAAACGATTGAAGCTGACAGTGCAAATCATATAGCTAAAGGCTTTATTCCACGAGTAGGATTTATTCATGAATTTGAAGTGTCAGGAAATAAACGAAAATTCACCAAAACCGATCCCAAGAATTTCTTTAAAAATATTTATCAGGATTCCTTACAAACGAACGACAGTACAAAATTTACCCGATTAACCAACATTTTCCAAATTAAGTTTTATGAAGCTCCCGATCGCAAATATACTTTTGGGAAACGGGCCTACATTGGAAACGACCAGCTTTGGTATAGCTTTTCAAAAGCCAATGGTTATTACCCAACAAAGCAAACGAATACCTTTGTTGGCGGTGGAATCTTCAGAAATGAAGGGCGTTTCTGGCAATGGGAGGCCAATGGAAGAATTTATATAAACGGGTACAGGACAGGACAGACCGAATTGGAAGGATACATGAATAAACCTTTAAAAATAGGCAGGGATACCACCAGCCTTAGAATTGAGGGAAGTCTTAAATCCCTGGTCCCAGATTATTACGAAGACTATTTTTATTCAAACCATTTCGAATGGACCAATCATTTTATTAACATCAATGAGATGAAGATCCAGGCAAGTATACATTCGCAGTTATACAAAACGACTGTTGGAGCCAATTATGCACTTATTGGGAATTATATCTACAACAACGAATTAGCTCTCCCGGCCCAGGCAAGTGGCGAATTACTCGTTCTCTCGGCATACATCAACAAAGATTTTGTTAGTGATCATTGGTTGCTTCGCACTCAGTTGCTTACACAAAAAGCAAGCAATACGAATTACCTTCATCTGCCTTCCCTGGCAGGATTTATCAGCATAAACTACCTTACCCTCTGGTCAAAGGTAATGCATACACAAATCGGAATCGATACCCGATATAACACAGCATTCTATGCTGATGCCTACGAACCCGCAACTGCAAGGTTTTATCTTCAGAACAAGCAACTGATCGGCAATTATCCATTTATCGATTTTCATGTTAACCTTAAACTCAAACGCACCCGTTTCTTCTTTAACATGATGAATGTGGGCTCCGGTATAGTGGGTAACAATTATTTTGTTGCACCTGACTATCCCTATTACCGCCGCACTTATCGCATTGGAATTGCCTGGACTTTCTACAACTAAGCTAAAACTTAATCATTTCGAATTGGGCTGGAACAATGAATCAGTTGATTGGATGATTTGTATTGCCGTTTGAGTATCTCTATTAATTCTGATAAAATCATGGCTGTAGCCCCCCATATAATTTCACCCTTATAAGGATAGTAGTTTACCCGAAGTGAACCGGTAAGGGTCTGAAGTTCTATTTCCGAGATAGTTTCTTCAATTATGAAATCGCTGACAGGCAATAAAATCAACTTTTCAACCTCACTTGAATTAATCTGAAAATCCGGCTTTTTATCTGCCCAGGCTAAGAATGGCTGAATGGAAAACCTGCTTACTTCAATATACAGATCAGACAACTTCCCAAGTATTTCAATCGACGAAGGATCAATTCCTACTTCTTCCTGTGCCTCGCGCAAGGCGGTCATCTCAGCTGTAACATCTTCCTTCTCAAACTTGCCACCCGGGAAACTGATCTGACCCGGATGATGTCTCATGGTTGAAGTACGTTTCATTAAACAAATGTATAGCTGTTCACCTTCAGGATATAGCAATAGTAAAACGCTGCTCAGTTTCACCGATAAAAGCTCCTGATCAAACAATTTTAAACGCCGTCCCGGAGGAAGCAATTTTAGATGAGCTTTCTGTCCAGGCAAATCACCTTGAAGCGTATTTCTTAAATATGTTTTTAGTTCAGAATACATACTATAAAAATAGAGAAATAATAAGGTAACACCTATCAGTCAAACGTTAAATTTATTGTTTTGAATGTTATTTTATTGGGATACTTACTCGAAGCGGATTGTTTTTTCCGGGGAAATTTTTGTAATGAAATACGAGGGCAGCAGTAACATCAGTATAGTTATTACAATTGTGCCCACATTCAGTAATATTAAGTGTAGAATGGTGAGATTTACAGGAACATATTCCAAATAATACGAAGTCGGATCAAGTTTAAGGACGTGAGTGTATTTCTGAATCAGGCAAATGCCAATTCCAAGGATATTGCCCCAAAGCAGGGCTTTTAGTATCAGCATCACCGAAAAATACAGGAACACCTTGCGGATGCTCCAGTTTCGGGCTCCCATCGCCTTTAAGATGCCAATCATCTGGGTGCGTTCAAGTATGATTACAAGCAAGCTCGAAACCATGTTAAATCCGGCAACCAGGACCATCAGAATCAGGATCACCCATACATTCATATCCAGTAGACTTAGCCAGTCAAAAATATTCCGATATTTATCCCTGATGCTAACCACATGCAAGACCGGTGATTCAGGATTTGCATAACGCAGCAACAAACTTCTGACAGCACTTTCCTGTTCCGGCAGCTTTTTAAAGTCATTGACCAGGATCTCGAATCCGCTTACCTCATCGCTCTTCCAGTTATTCAGTTTACGGATGTGGTTGATGTCAACAAGCACAAACATTCGGTCGAACTCCTCGAGACTGGTTTTATAGATGCCTGCCACATGAAACTTCCGCTGTCGTGGTATCGCCTCTGATTCGAGAATAAAGAACATGGTCAGATCATCGCCAAGCTTAAGATTAAGCAGATCGGCCATCTTTTTCGACACCCATATTTTATTGCTGCGAACCGTATCCTGAACAAGGAATGGTTCTCCTGCAACCTTATTCTCCTGAAAAAACGACCAGTCAAAGTCGGGCCCGACTCCCTTTAGTACAACTCCCTCCATTTCGTCCTTCGTACGGATAATACCCGGTTTGGTCGCAAATACCTGTATATGTCGGATGCCTTCTATGTTTTTAAGCTCCTGAAGAAAGGGCTGGTTCTGACTGATCGGACTGGTTTCATACGATTGATTGGAGTCGAGGTTGACAATCTGCAAATGCGATCCAAAACCGATAACCTTTCGTCCGACTTCCGATTTATAGCCAGTCACGATAGCTACCGACAAAATCAATACCACCAGACCCAGAACAATACCAACGAGTGCAATATTCACAATCCTGTGTGAAAGATTAGTATGGTTTTCCTTCGAGGAAAATATCCTTCGGGCGATATATAGATTGGTATTCAAGAATATGTTTTAAAATAAGTGTAGTATTAATGATTAATGAAGGGAGACGGAAGACAGGGAAAAGGAATAAGAGAAAGTGCTTCATCCTAACTTTTCCTTTCTCCGGTCTTCTGTCTTCTATCTTCTATCTTCGGTCTCCCGTCTTCTGTCTCCATTCAATTCTACTTCTTCAGCTCGTTCATTTACGAAGGGAAGAATAATTAATGATATCAATCCAAAAACCAGAATCAATATCAATGATGTCATGTGGGCAAGCAATGCAAACGCACCTCCATATGCCCGTTGGACTCCGTATAGAGCCAATCCCTCCATAACCATAAACTCATAAGGGCCAATCCCTCCCTGAACAGGAGCAACCATACCAAAACTACCAAATACAAAAACTGTTAATCCGGCCAAAGGTGTCAGGTTAGAGGTAAATTCAAAGGAAAAGAAGACGCAATACAACATCATATAGTATAGAAACCAAATGAATATTGAATGGAAAATAAATGCACCTTTCTTCTTCATATTTCGGATACTTTGAAAACCTTCAACAAATTGATGTACGAAACCCATTACCTTTTTAACAAGCGAACTTTGATAGATTTTATGGCGGTATAACCATAGAATAATAAAAGAAATAATCAGACCAATGATTAACAAAGGAGAATAAATAACTCGTTCAAGATTGTCCTTCACAGCTGGTTGGTTCTTTAAAAACTCCAATATTTGTCCGAATTGTGTTAAAATGACGATAACAAGCAAGAGAAGTAACATCAATACATCGATAATTCGCTCCAGTACTACAGTTCCCACCAACTTAGTAAATGGTATCTTTTCGTAACGTGCCAACACACCGCATCTCGAAATTTCTCCCATACGAGGAAGGACAAGGTTCATCAAATACCCAATCATCACCGCCAAAAATGTATTCAGCATTCTTGGCTTATAACCCAAAGGTTCAATCATCAGGTTCCATCGTATGGTTCTGCTTATATGACTCAGTAATCCTAAAAAGATAGAAACTATTATCCAAAAATAATTGACATCCTTGGTTAAAATGTTTTTTATCTGTGAGATATTCTGTTCTTTATATACATACCAAAATATGAATATTCCGATAAAGAAGAAAGAAAGATATTTAAGCGTCTTTAGTAAATTGTGTTTCAAGTTCTTTTATTTTATTGATTTGATTGTCGATGCTTTTCAAGATGAATTTAACGTACTTTTGCTGCGGTAACCCGGAGAGAAAAAGTGAGTCTCTCCCGAAATTAACCATAAGGACAAAAATACAGTTTTGTTTTAATTCAGCGGACTTTTATCAACAATTTAAAATCCCGCTGGAAATTACCTTAAAATATGGCTACAGTAAGAGCAAAGAAGAATTTAGGACAGCATTTTTTGAAAGACCTTGGTGTCGCTCAAACAATCGTTGATAGCCTCCACGCAGAGCATCTGAATAAAGTACTCGAAATAGGCCCCGGAATGGGTGTTCTGACCCAGTTCCTGTTGAAAAACGAGAACTATGAAACAACGGTGGTTGAAATAGACCGTGAATCGGTAGAATACCTGAACCAGCATTTTCCTGAACTGAAGGAACGGATTATTTCTGATGATTTTCTGAAGCTCAATCTCCATACGTATTTTGACGAGCCTTTCGCCATTATCGGGAACTTCCCCTACAACATTTCATCCCAGATATTTTTCAAGGTGCTTGAATTTCGTAATCAGATACCTGAGGTAGTCGGGATGCTTCAGAAAGAGGTGGCTGAACGTTTGGCTGCCCCTCCCGGATCGAAAGCCTATGGTATTTTGAGTGTGTTTCTGCAGGCTTATTACAACATCGAATACCTGCTTACGGTAAACCAGGATTTATTTACTCCTCCACCCAAAGTTAAAGGTGGCGTCATTCGTCTTACCCGTAACCAGACCGAACACCTCGACTGTGACGAAAAGCAATTTAGAGGAATCGTGAAGATGGCTTTTAACCAGCGGCGTAAAACCATGCGGAACTCGCTGGGAAGTATGATTAAAAACCCTGAACTAAAAGCCAACCCCATATTCGATAAACGACCCGAACAAATGGGTGTTACTGAATTCGTAATGATAACAAGGATGATTGGAGAACAAACTGAAAACAGTGATCAGACGTAGTAGACAGTTTGGCGATTTGGGCAGAATACCAAAGCGACTTGTGCAGATTGAACATCAGCAATAGTCATTATGAACTTTTATGAATATCCTGATGAGCAAGGTATATATTTTAGAAGTTAATATTTAATTTCAATTCACCGAAAAAATATTTTTTTTGCCAGCCATTATAATCAGTTAAATAAGCATGGTAGCCAATATCCGGAGTGCAGCTAAGTGTTACTTTATTGAATTGGAAAAGCTTTTTTTTCACACCAAAACTTAAATCCAGAAAGGAGCGGTTAATTTTTATGGAGGATGTATTTGGGATTTGTTCCTCTGTTAGCTTATAGCTCAATAACCATCCTAAACCGGAGCCAAATGTGAAAGAATCTAAAAAAGAATTATTGAATGGTACCGAGATGTATACAGGCACTTTCATACTAAGGAAATCCAGATTCCAGTAATATGTATTTTCGTAAGGACTCCAGCCAATTTCATCATTAACCCAAACTAAATAGGCCACATGTTCTACTACAATGTGTTTGCCGGATTCAATCCCAATTCCTGTTGATAATTTAATTGTTTTAAAAAGCGGTAGATTTAACAAAAGTTCAACCTCTGGGACAATTGTCAATTCATCTATAGTATTGGGAGCTTTATAGGTCGGGAGAGTTAAACCAAAGTTTATGGTAAATCGTTCGAATTTTTCCTGTCCATTCATTGAATAATTAAACATTAAAAAAGCGATAAAACAAAAAAGATATTTCATAGTCAGATATTTCATAGTCAGATATTTCATAGTCAGATATTTATTAGTTGTAAATTTCTATATATCAACGTTCTTCCGAATTTGCACTTATGTTTTTCAAGGCATCTTGTGCAGATTGCAATCTGATCCAGCCAACATGAACTTTTATGTATATCCTAATAAGCTTTGTTTGAGGTGGAGGCCGTTCCATTTTTTGGTTATAAGAACCATCAAAGTTAATAAACATAAATTAAAGATTCTGCAAATCACTAAAAGGTTGCGTTCACATCACATGTTTGGAGACATAAAACATAATACTGATAATGCTTGCTAATGGCGGTATTTTATTCTGAGTCATAGAAACTGCTGTAAATACTTGCGGCTTCAGAAAAATGCCAAATGCAAGTAAGGGCTTCACTTCGAGTGAAACCTTTACCTCAAAAAAGATTCCATCCCTTTTGAAGGATAGTGATTACATTAGTTTTCATTTTTTTTGATATTGAATGAATAATTTATTCCAATTTTAATTCCATACCAAAAATTGTTTCGATATTCCTTAGTTACCAAACTGCCATCATGTTTCTCTTTCAGAACATGGCACGCAAAAGGTTCGGCATAAATTTCGTATTTGGGACTTAGTGTTTTAGTTATTCCGCACCCCAGGTATATAAAGCTATACTTATAAGGTCGATAACCAGAGATATATGTTTGCTCATCTCCGGGCATCTTAGGGTTTCCTACCGAAAAGTACGTTTCCTGGTGATATCGCGGAAATGCAAAGTAAATACCCGTTGTGATCCCAACATGAGTTGAAGCCCCTGTTTTAAAAAAGTTATACTTCTCACGTTACGCATTGTTTTAGTCATTATGCTGCTTTGGGTGTTGATAACCTGATCAGTTCGTTATGTGCTGCTTTCAATGCTGCCTGATAAATTCTTGCTTTCATTGCAAAATGGTTTTGATTTGT